>Ga0105046_10006777_pt1 | contig 18108 bp, 19 predicted proteins | sample MAT03_FD_78385 | JGI IMG/M metagenome (GOLD analysis project Ga0105046, IMG submission 78385) | Freshwater microbial communities from Lake Fryxell liftoff mats and glacier meltwater in Antarctica - MAT-03 (megahit assembly) | ecosystem: Environmental > Aquatic > Freshwater > Ice > Liftoff...
CCGGGCGACCGGGTGCTGGCGGTCAGCTTCAGCCTGCTAGAACTCGATCACGCCGGAACTGGCGACGATGGCCCATGCGCGGGATGCGGCACTGGTCGCGTTCACCGACAGTCCGCTGGTGCCGCTGGCCCGGGCCGCGCTGGTGGTGGTGGCATCCAGTGCCGCCGGCTGCCGCAGCCTGGCGGCGACGATGGTGGTGGCGCTGGGCCTGGTGCCGGCGATCAAGGCCGCCCGCACCGCCCGGCGTTGACAGGATGCAGGAATAATTCCAGCTTGGCCAAAATGGAACGCCCGTTCGATCCGCGTCGCGGCGCGGGGCGGATATAGGGGGGGGAGATGCCGGACCGTCTGCCGCCTGCCCTTCTGCCGCCTGCCCGTCTGTCGCCTGCCCGTCTGTCGCCTGCCCGCCTGTCGCAACTGCCTGCCGGGGTGGCCAGACCGACCTATGACCGCACCACCCTGCCGGTGGGTGTGGCGCATCTGGGCGTCGGCGCGTTCCACCGCTGTCATCAGGCCGAATATCTGGATGATCTGCTGCAGGCCGGCGCTGCGGCGGCCGGCATGGTCGGGATCAACCTGTATCCGCCCGCGCTGACGGCGCAGCTTGGGCCGCAGGGCGGGCTGTATAGTCGCACCCTGACCGATGATGCCGATCACGAAACCCGGGTGATCGGCGCGATCCTGCGGGTGATCGACGCTCCGGCGCAGATAACCGCTGCCCTGGCGGCACTGGCCGACCCGCAGGTGACGACGGTGACGCTGACCGTCACCGAAAAGGGCTATTGCCACATCCCGGCCACTGGCGCGCTGGATCACAGCCATCCCGGCGTGATCGCCGATCTGGCAGGCGGTGCGATGCCGCAGACGATCCCGGGCCTGCTGGCAAGGGCGCTGGCCGCGCGGGCGGCGGCGGGGGCGGGGCCGCTCAACCTGATCTCGTGCGACAACATCCCGGCCAATGGCGCGATCCTGGCCCGGGTCGTGCGCGCGATGGCCTTGCCCGCGTTGCAGGGCTGGATTGACGACAACGTGGCGTTTCCGGCGACGATGGTGGACCGGATCGTGCCCGCGACCACTCCCGCCGCGCGCGATGCGCTGGCGCTGGCGCTGGGTTGCCGCGACGAGGGCGCGGTTTTTGGCGAGCCGTTCCGACAATGGGTCATCACCGACGATTTCCGCGCCCCGCGCCCCGCCTGGGAACAGGCCGGTGCCCAGATTGCGACCGATGTCGAGCCATATGAGCATATCAAGATGCGCCTGCTGAACGCCGCCCAGACGATGACGGCGCTGCTGGGCGCGCTGGCCGGGCACCAGTTCACCCATCAGGCAATCCGCGATCCGGCGATCCGGGGTGCGGTCACGCGGGCACTGCGCAGCGAGACGATCCCCCACCTGCCCAGCGTCCCGGGGATGGAGCCTGCGGCCTATCTGGCCCGGTCGCTGAGCCGGATCGAGAATCGGGCCATCCATCATGAATGCCGGCAGATCGCCACCGACACGTCGCAAAAAATCCGTCAGCGCCTGCTGGAACCGATTCGCGCCCGCCGCGCGGCGGGGTTGGCGCATGACGGGTTGACGGGCGGGGTTGCGGCCTGGATCGCCTGGCTGGCCTGCAGTGGCCCCGCGTTTGCCGCGCGCTGGCCGGTCAGCGACCCGGTGGCGGGGCGCGTCGCCGGGGTCCTGGCGCGACGGGGACGCGACTTGCGCGGGATTGCGGCGGATGTTCTTGGCTTTGCCGATGTGTTTGGCGATGATCTGGCACGCGACGATGGCTTTGCCGCGCGGGTGGCGGTGCGGGCCGAAAGGCTGATCGGATGAGAACGCCGCAAGCCGCAGCCATCAGCGCAAGGCAACGGCTCGGCAAAAGGGTTGGCGGATGAAAAAGATCGTCGGGATCAATTTCGACCACATGCATATGGGCGACCTTTTGCGTCAGGTGCATGACCATCCCGGCGCGATGATCGCAGGGATCTGCGACCCCGATCCGGCGCGGATGGCGCAGGCCATCGTTGATTTCGCCATCCCGCCGGATGCGGTGTTCACCGATATCGCCGCCTGCATGGCCACCGGCCCGGATCTGGTGATCCTGTGCCCCGCCACCGCCCGCCATGCGGAACATGTCGAGGCTGTCGCCGCGTACGGTGCCGCGATTCTGGTGGAAAAGCCGTTTGCCGCCAGTCTGGCCGATGCTGACCGGATGATTGCCGCCGCCGTGCGGGGTGGCTGCCGGATGGCGATCAACTGGCCCCTGGCCTGGTATCCGCCCCACATCACCGCCAAGCGGCTGGTGGATCAGGGGGCGATTGGCGCGCTGACCCAGGTGCATTTCCACGACGGCAATCGCGGCCCCTTGTTCCACCGCGCCGACAAGGTCGCGGTAACGCCCGCACAGGTCGCGGCGGAAAAGCCGGCGGCCTGGTGGTATCAGGCGGCATCGGGCGGCGGGTCGCTGCTGGACTATCTGGGTTACGGGGCCACCCTTGGCACCTGGTTCATGAACGGCGCAGTTCCGATCGAGGTCACGGCCGTGACCGACCGGCCAACGGGGCTGGAGGTGGACGAGCATTCCATCACCATCCTGCGCTATGCCGGCGGCCTGTCGAAAATGGAAACCCGCTGGGGCACGCTGACCGATCCCTGGACGATCCAGCCGCAGCCGAAATGCGGCTTTGTGCTGGTCGGCACCGATGGCAGCATCGGCAGCGGCGATTACGACGACCACATCACCCTGCAGACCCGCGCGCATCCGGCGGTGCAGGTGGTGCCGAACGACCGCGTGGCCGCGCCGCATCGCGCGCCGGTGGAACATGTGCTGCACTGCCTGGACAGCGGCGCGCCGTTCCACGGCCCGCTTGACCCCGCCATCGCGCGGATCGGGCAGCGGATCGTGGATACCGCCGCCGCATCCGCCAGGGCAGGGCGCACCCTGGCCTTGTTGGGATAGCGCGATGGCAGACCGCGACGATTATGCGCTGAAATCGGCCGGGGTGGCGACGGTGGCCGCCCCCGATGTCGCCTATCTGCCGCCCCGCCCGCAGGGGCGGCACGGCATCGCGCTGGTGGGTGCGGGGGGGATCAGTTTCGCCCATCTGGACGCCTATCGCGCCATGGGTTGGGACGTGGTTGCCATCGTCTCGCGCGATCTGGCACGGGCGCAGGCGCGGCGGGACGAGTTCTTTCCGGGTGCATTGGCGACCACCGATTATGCCGCCGTGCTGGCCCGCCCGGATGTGGCGGTGGTGGACCTGACCCCGCACCCGGCCGAGCGTGTGGCGCTGATCGAACAGGCCCTGCTGGCGGGCAAGCATGTGCTGAGCCAAAAGCCCTTTGTCACCGATCTGGACACCGGGGCGCGGTTGGCAGCGCTGGCCGACGCGCAGGGCGTGCGGCTGGCGGTCAACCAGAATGGCCGCTGGTCGCCGCATATGGCCTGGATGCGCGGCGCGGTGCAGGCGGGGTTGATCGGGCAGGTGCGGTCGGTGCATTGCGCCATCCACTGGGACCATCGCTGGATCAAAGGCACCCCGTTCGAGGCGATGTGGGACATCCTGCTGTATGATTTCGGCATCCACTGGTTCGATTTCGTCACCAGCCTGACCGGCCGCCCCGCCCTGCGGGCACAGGCACAGACCGTGCCGGGCGACATGGCGGTGCCGTTGCTGGCCAGCGCGCTGCTGGACTATGGCGATGCGCAGGCCAGTCTGGTGTTCGACGCCTGCGCCGGGCAGGGCGCGCTGGACCAGACCTATGTGCTGGGCACGCAGGGCAGCCTGATCGCGCGCGGCCCCGATCTGGGGCGGCAGGAGGTGGAATTGCACACCGCCGCCGGCGTGGCCCGGCCGGTGCTGAGCGGGACATGGTTCAACGACGGTTTCGCCGGCGCGATGGGCGAATTGCTGTGCGCCATCGAACAGGGGCGCGAACCCAGCCACGGGGCCTTGGGCAATCTGGACGCGCTGGCCACCTGCTTTGCCGCCATCGCCGCCGCGCGCAGCGGGCAGGCGGTGCGGCCCGGCACCGTGCGCCGCCTGCCGGATCAGGACTGGCGCGCGCCATAGCAGAACAAATGTTCCGCTCCTTTGCGCGTGGAAAATTCTTGGTATTGCGGGGCCGGACGACCAGCCTGCCCGCCAAAGACGGGGGAAGATCATGCTGACGATGAAGGGCCCGGGCCTGTTTCTGGCGCAGTTCGCGCTGGACACCGCCCCGCATAACACGCTGGAAAGCATCGCCAAATGGGCGCATGGCTATGGCTACAAGGGCATCCAGATCCCGACCTGGGACCGCCGGCTGTTCAACCTGGACCTGGCCCATGACAGCGCCACCTATTGCGACGAAGTGCAGGGAAAGCTGGCCGATATCGGCATCGCGATCACCGAACTCAGCACTCATTTCCAGGGCCAGATGGTCAGCGTCCATCCCGCATATGATCTGATGTTCGACGGTCAGGTCGCGCCCGATCTGCGCGGCAATCCCGAAAAGCGGCGGCATTGGGCGATGGATCAGGTGACAAAGGCCGCCGTGGTCAGCCGCCGTCTGGGCCTGACCGAAAGCGTCAGTTTCACCGGCTCGCTGGCATGGCCGTATTTCTATCCCTATCCGCAGCGCCCTGATGGCCTGATCGCCGAATGCTTTGCCGAACAGGGGCGGCGCTGGCGGCCGATCCTGGATGCCTATGACGCCAACGGCGTCGATCTGTGCTTTGAAATCCACCCGACCGAAGACACGTTCGACGGCGACACGTTCGAGATGTTTCTGGCGGCCGTCGGCACCCATCCGCGCTGCCACATCAACTATGACGCCAGCCATTTCATCAAGCAGTGCATGGATTATCTGGGCTTCATCGACGCCTATCACGAGCGGATCCGGATGTTTCACGTCAAGGATGCCGAGTTCAACCCGACTGCCAAACAGGGCGTCTATGGCGGCTACAAAGGTTGGCTGGAACGCGCCGGGCGGGATCGTTCTCTGGGCCATGGACAGGTCGATTTCAACGGCGTGTTCAGCCGGCTGACCGCGCATGGCTTCAAGGGCTGGGCGGTTTACGAATGGGAATGCTGCATCCAGCACCCCGAAGCGGCGGCGCGTGACGGGGCACGGTTCATCGCCGACCACATCATTCAGGCGACTGACCGGGTGTTCGATGACTTTGCCCGCACGGGCGCGGACATGGCGACGAACCGCGCACTGATGGGGTTGAAGGGGTGACGCAGCCCCTAAACTGGCGGCGGCCCGACCGAATCGCGCTGGATCAGCGCAAAGGGCAGGGTCTGCAACATCTGCAGGCTGGCATCAGCGCCGTCACGCCCCAGAATCCGCAGCATCAGCGCGACCGCAACCGTGCCCATCGCGCGGCGCGGCTGGTGGATGGTGGTGATCGCAGGCAGAAAACAGGCGGCAAAGGCGATGTCGTCAAACCCGACCACCGATATGTCCTGCGGCACCCGCACCCCTGCGCGGGCCAGAGCACCGATCAGCCCGATGGCCATTTCGTCGTTCGCGCAGAATACCGCCGTGGGGCGCGGCGTCAGTGCCAGCAGCGCTGCCCCGGCCCGCGCACCGCTGGCGGCGGAAAAGTCGCCTTCGATTTCGTGCCCGGGATGCACGATCAACCCGGCATCTGCCAGCGCCTGGCGATAGCCGCGATAGCGCGGCCGACGCAGGCCGGTGCCCCGCGGCCCCAGCACATGTGCGATGACCCGGTGTCCGTGTGCGACCAGATGCGCAGTGGCGACGCGGGACGCCTGTTCATGGTCGACGGTGACGCGCGGCGTGCCTTCCAGCCGCGCGGCCTCGGATATCATCACCACGGGCCGCAGGCCGGTTTCGGGCACGGGGGCGACCGAATCCCAATCCACCTGCGGATAGGTCAGCAGGAATGCGCCATCCGCGCGCCCGTTGCGCAGGTAAGACAGATAGACCGCCTCGCGCGCTGCATCCTGGGCGCTGTCGGCGATCAGGATCGTCTGCCCCGCCGCGTGGGCGGCCTGTTCGATGCCGGCCAGCACCTCGCCATAAAAGGTGTTGCCGATGTCGGGCACCACAACCAGCAACGCATTGGCGCGGCGCTGTCGCAGGGTCTGGGCGGCAATGTTCAGCGTATAGCCGATCTGGCGCACCGCATCATGAACCCGCGTCGCCGTGTCGGCGCTGACCTTGCCCGGTTCGTGCAGGGCGCGGCTGACCGTCGCTGTCGACACCCCGGCCAGCCGGGCGACATCCTGAATGGTGGGGCGATCTGTCATGGCCTGTCCGGTGATCCCTGCGCGTCGGCTGGTAACGCCTTGCAAAAGGGAAAGGCAATGATGTAATGCTTTACATGGGTGATGTAAACCATTACATGATCGATTCATCGGGGCTAACCCCGGCGAAAGAGGTTAAGCGGCATGGTTCACGCCACGTCTGATGCCATCGCTCAGCGTCTGCGGGTCGGCATGGTCGGCGGCGGGCGCGGGGCGTTCATCGGCGCGGTGCACCGGATGGCGCTGCGGCTGGATGACCAGATTGCGCTGGTCGCGGGCGCGCTGTCGGCGGATCCTGCCAATGCCATCGCCTCGGCGGCCGAGGTCGGGATCGCCCCCGAACGCGCCTATGGCGACTTTGCCACGATGGCCCGGACCGAGGCTGCGCGCGCCGACGGGATCGAGGCGGTCATCATCGTGACGCCCAACCACCTGCACGCCCCTGTCGCCCGCGCCTTTCTGGCCGCCGGGATCGACGTGATCTGCGACAAGCCTTTATCGGCCACCCTGGCCGAGGCAGAGGATCTGGCGAACCTTGCTGCCCAAAGCGGGCTGGTGTTCGCCGTGACGCTGAACAACACCGGCTATGCGATGGTCCGTCAGGCCCGCCAGATGGTGCGCGACGGCGCCCTGGGCGATCTGCGCATCGTGCGGACGGAATACATTCAGGACTGGCTGACCCTGCCCATCGACGCTGAGGGGCACAAGCAGGCCGCCTGGCGCACCGACCCCGCGCAGGCCGGACGTTCGGCCTGTCTGGCGGATATCGGCGTGCATGCGCACAGCCTTGCCGCCTTTGTCTCCGGGCTGACGCTGGAATCGGTGGCCGCCGATCTGACCACCTTTGTCCCGGGCCGCAGGCTGGACGACAACGCCCATGTCCTCATGCGATACAAGGGCGGCGCGCGGGGGGTGCTGGTCGCCTCGCAGGTCTCGCCCGGGAACCTCAACAACCTGTCCCTGCGCGTTTATGGCACCAGGGCCGGGCTGGAATGGCGGGGGGAGGAGCCGGAACTGCTGCGCTTTACCCCGCTGGGCCAGCCGATGCAGACCATCGTGCGCGGCGGCCCCGGCACAACGACTGACGCCGCCCGGGTCAGCCGGATGCCTGCCGCGCACCCGGAAGGCTATGTCGAGGGGTTCGCCAACCTGTACCGCGACGCCGCGCACCTGATCCGTGCCCGGCGGAGTGGCCTGTCCCCTGACCCCGCAATTGCAGCCGCCGTGCCGAATGTGCAGGATGGGCTGGACGGCTTGCGCTTTATCGAGGCCGCAGTGAACTCCAGCCAGGCGGGAGGCGTCTGGCAGAGCGTGTGAACGACCACCCGTCCATGACGGGCAGCAACGACGAACCTTTTGGGAGGAACAACATGACGAACAGACGCGAATTCATCATCGGCGCGGCCAGCATTGCGGGCTTCATGTCGGTGACGGTCAAAGGCGTGCGCGCACAGGACATCAAATATCGCCTTGCCTTGTCCAACGGCTGGGTCGGCAGCGAATGGCGCACCCAGATGATCGAAGAGGCGCAGGCCGCCGCCGCCGCCTGGGCCGATGCCGGGGTAAATATCGAGGTGCTGGTGCAGTCCAAGAACGTGGATGTGCAGGGCCAGATCGCCGATGTGACCAACTTCATCAACGATGGCGTCAACGCGATCATCATCAACCCCAACAGCCCGACCGCCTTTAACCCCACCTTTGCCCGGGCCAAGGCGGCAGGCATCACCGTGCTGTCCACCGATGGCGAAATCGCGTCGACCGACGCGGTATTCGTCGGCATCGACCAGAAGGAATGGGCGATGCTGTCATCGACCTGGCTGGCCGAGACCATCGGCGGCGCGGGCACCATCGCGTGCATGAACGGCATTGCGGGCCACCCCGCCAACCAGGCCCGGGTCGAAGGCTATACCGAGGTCTTTGCGGGCTATCCCGGCATCACCATCGTCAACGAGGCGAATGCCGACTGGGATCCGGCCAAGGCGCAGCAACTGGCGCAGACGTTGCTGGCCACCTATCCCGACCTGACCGCGATCTGGACCCAGGACGGCATGGCCGAAGGCGTCTGGCGCGCCATCGACGCGGCGGGCAAGGCAGGCGCCATGCCCGCGACCGGCGAATTGCGGCATTCGTTCGTGCAGCAATGGGCGGCCAATGGCTGGACCTCCGCCGCCTCGATCAACCCGCCGGGCTGCATGGCCAATGCGGTGCACGTGGCCGTGCACATGCTGGAAGGCGCGATGCTGAAAGACGGCATTCTGGGCGGGCCGAACGCGAACGCGCTGTACGTGCCGACGCGCCTGATCACGTCGGACGACATTGCGGCCGTCGCGGCCGAAATCGCCGACAAGCCGGAATTCTACTTCGTCAGCCTGGTGCTGAGCCCGGACGAGATCAAGGCGGCGTTTTTCGCCTGATCGGATCATTTTCGGTGCAGGGCCGGGCGTGATGGAGTCCGGCCCTGCGTGCAGACGAGGGGCGCGATGGCAGAGTTTGCACTTCGGGCGGCCGGCATCACCCGGCGGTTCGGGCCGCTGGTAGCGGTGGATGATTGCAGTTTCGATCTGGAACGCGGCGAGGTTCATGCGCTTCTGGGCTCGAACGGTTGCGGCAAATCGACCCTGTGCAAGGTGATGGCCGGTGCGCTGACCGCCGATAGCGGCGAGGTGCGGCTGGACGGCGTGGTGACGGCATTTCGTGGCCCGCTGGACGCGCGGCGGGGCGGCATCGCGACGGTGTATCAGGAGATGAGCCTGATCCCGACGCTGTCGGTGATGGAAAACATCGCGCTGGGCAACGAACCCCGGCGCGGCGGCCGGGTGGACCGGGCCGCGCTGCGGGCGCAGACCCGGGGGTTGATGGCATCGGTTGGCGCGCTGGCCCAAGGGCTGGACCCGGCGGCGCTGGTGGGTGATCTGCCGGTGGACCGCCAGCAGATTGTCGAAATCCTCAAGGCGCTGGCGTTGCAGCCGCGCGTGATCCTGTTCGACGAAAGCACATCCTCGCTGGACCGGTCGCAGGTGGACGCGTTCTTTGCGCTGGTGCGGCGGCTCAAGGGGCAGGCGGTGTCGATCATCTTCATTTCGCACCGGATGGAAGAGATTTTCGCCATCGCCGACCGGGTGACAGTGATGCAGAACGGGCGCTATGTCGCGACCCGCCGCATCGCCGAAACAGACCGCGACGAGCTGGTCGCCCTGATGGTGGGCGGGCGGCGGGACAAGGCCGTGACGGGCGCGCGGGTGCTGGATGCGGCACCGATGATGCAGATTGGCGGCCTGACCGGCGGGCGGCTGAAAGGTGTCACCACCGCCCTGCGACCCGGCGAGATTCTGGGCCTGGGCGGGCTGCACGGGCAGGGGCAGTCGGATTTCCTGCTGGCGCTGTTCGGAGCCAGCCCGGTCACGGGCGGCACGGTGACGCTGGCGGGCCGGCCCTATCGCCCGACGACCCCCTTTGCGGCGCTGCGCATGGGGCTGTCCTACGTCTCGGGCGACCGGGGCCGCGCCGGGTCACTGCATGGGCGGCCGATCCTGGAGAACCTGTCGCTGGCGCTTCTGGCCCGGCGCGGCGGAATCGTCGCCAACCGCCGCGCGCTGGCCGCCGGGATGGGGGGCATTGTCGAGCGGTTGAAACTGAAATTCGGCAAGCTGTCGCATGCCATCGGCACCCTGTCGGGCGGCAACCAGCAAAAGGTGATCCTGGGCCGAGCCTTGGCCGCCACCCCACGCGTGCTGCTGCTGGACGACCCGACCAAGGGCATCGACGTGCGCGCCAAAGAGGATCTGTATGCCCTGCTGCGCGAACTGGGCGCGCAGGGAACGGCGGTGATCCTGTATTCGTCCGAGGATCAGGAACTGCTGGACAATGCCGACCGGGTGCTGGTGTTCAATGGCGGGCAGGTGGTGGCCGAACTGGCGGGCGAGCGGCTGACGGAGTACGATCTGTATTCCGCAGCTTTGCAGAGTGCGGCATGACCACCGCCCCCGGCTCTGCCCCCACGCCACCGCGCCGGTTCGACCTGCGCCGCAACTCGACCCTGCTGGCGGTGGGGCTGATGGTGGTGCTGGTGGCGGTCAACGCGCTGCTGCAAAGCAACTTTTTCCGGCCCGGAATCCTGCTGTCGAACCTGTCCACCTTTCTGCCGCTGATGATGATCGCGGTCGGGCAGTGTTATGTGGTGCTGGGCGGGTCAATCGATCTGTCGCTGGGGGCGATTGTCAGTCTGGTCAACGTCATCGTCGTTGTGGTGGCTGAAACCGTGGGCGGCATCCCCGGCGTCGCCGTGGGCATGGTCGCGGGGCTGGCGGCGGGCGCTGCCTGTGGCGCGGTAAACGGGGCGTTGATCGCGCTGTTCCGGTTGCAGGCGGTGGTGACGACCTTTGCCACCTCGATCATCATCGGCGGGCTGGCGCTGATGGTGTTGCCGCAGGCGGGCGGGGCGTTGCCGGCCGCCTATTACCTGACCTATGGCGGCGCACTGCTGGGCGTGCCCTTCGTGCTGATCGTGCTGGGCGCGCTGATCGGGGCGGTGGTCTGGATCGCAGGGACGCGGTTTCACACCCATCTGCTGGCCATCGGCGGCAACCGGCAAGGGGCCTATCAGACCGGCCTGCCGGTCGCCCGGCTGCGGGTGCAAAGCCATGCGCTGGCCGGGCTGATGGCGGCCATCGGTGCGCTGTGCATCCTGGGCGTCACCGGCGCGGGCGACCCGCTGATGGGGCAGGCGTTCACGCTGGGGTCGGTGTCGGCGGTGGTGCTGGGCGGGGCGGCGCTGGCGGGCGGCTGGGGCAGCGCCATCGGCGCAATTCTGGGCGGGGCGATCCTGGGCCTGATCAACAACGTGATCTTCTTCGCCAATATCGACTATCAGTATCAAAGCATCGTGCAGGGGGTGATCATCCTGCTGGCGCTGGCGGCGGGCATCTTTGTGTCGCGAAAGCCGGGCTGATGCTGGACCGGGTCCGTGCCGCATTCGCCGACAATCCGGTGCTGGCCATCGCCATCGGCATCGCGGTGATGCTGGCTGCGGGGCAGACGGTGGCCCCCGGATTCGCATCGCTGCAACAGATCGCCGCCCAGTTGGCGGTGGCCGCGATCCTGGCCATCGTGGCGGCGGGGCAGGGGCTGGTAATCCTGTCGGGGCGCGAGGGGATCGACCTGTCGGTCGGCACCGTGATGTCGCTGGCGGCATTGGTGGCGGGCAATGTGATGGGCGGGGCCGATGCGCTGACCCTGCCCGCATTGGTGGCCGCGCTGGGAGTGGGGATGGCGGTCGGGTTGTTCAACGGCGTCGGCGTCGCCATCGTGCGCATTCCGCCTTTGGTGATGACACTGGGCACGGCGGGGGTGATCACCGGGTTGCTGGTGGTGCTGACGCAGGGGCAAACCTCGGGTTCGGCGTCGCCGCTGCTGCAGACCTTCATCACCTCGCCGGTGCTGGCGGGCCTGCCGGGGATCATCTTTGTCTGGGTGCTGCTGATCGGCGCGATCCATCTGGTGCTGAGCGCGACCCGGTTCGGGATCAATCTGTATGCGGTGGGGTCCAACGATCTGGCCGCCACCCTGTCGGGCGTGCGCGTGCGCAGCGTCCGGATCGCCACCTATGGCCTGTCGGGCATGCTGGCCGGGTTTGGCGGGTTCCTGTTGCTGGGCTATACCGGCACCGTGTTCGTCGGCGCGGGCGAGCAATACATCCTGCCATCCGTCATCGCGGTGGTGATCGGCGGCACATCGCTGGCCGGGGGCAAGGGCAGCTATAACGGCACCGCGCTGGGGGCGATATTCCTGACCCTGCTGACCGCGTTCCTGACCACGATCAACATCGCCGCCGCCGAACGGCAGGTGCTGTACGGGCTGGTCCTGATCGGCTTCATGATCGCCTATGGGCGCGAGGCGAAGGGGCGCTGATGCAGGTTGCATTGTCGGGGCGGGTGGACTGCATGCCGGGCAGGTCAGGCGCTGCGGCGGCGGGGCCGATCAAGGGAAACCGGGGAGGGGGGCGCAGATGCAGGTCACGCTGACAGGGCAGGTGGTGCTGGTGACGGGCGGCACCCAGGGGCTGGGCGAGGCTGTGGCCCGCCAGGCGGTGGCCAGCGGGGCGCAGGCTGTCGTGATCACCGGGCGCGACGCGGGCCGGGGGGCGGCGGTGCTGGCCGATCTGGGCATGCGGGCGATGTTCGTGCAGGCCGACCTGGCCGACCCGGACGCCCCCGCTGCGATTGCCGCGCGCGCCATCGCGACATTTGGCCGGATCGACGCGCTGGTGAACGCCGCCGGGCTGACCGACCGGGGTGATTTTCTGGACGGCGATCTGGACCTGTGGGACCGGCTGATGGTGGTCAACGCCCGGGCGCCGTTCTTTCTGATGCAGGCCGCGATCCGCGACATGCTGGCCCGCCGCGCCCCGGGGGCCATCGTCAACATCCTGTCGATCAACGCCCATTGCGGTGCGCCGGAACTGGCCGTCTATTCCGCCACCAAAGCCGCGCTGGCCACACTGACCCGCAACGCCGCCCATGCACATCTGGCCCGGCGCATCCGGGTGAACGGCATCATGATGGGCTGGTCCGCGACGCCCGGCGAACAGGCGATGCAAGGCACCGTGCTGGGCAAGGGGGACGGGTGGGAAGGCGATGCCGCCCGCGCGATGCCCCTGGGGCGACTGCTGACAGCGCCAGAGGTGGCGCGCCAGGTGATCTGGCTGCTGAGCGACGCCAGCGGGTTGCAGACCGGCACGCTGATCGACCTGGAACAGCGGGTGCTGGGGCGGCCTTGACCAGCTTTGGTGCGCCTGGCCGGCACCCGGGCTCTGCCCGGACCCGGGATATTTAGCGACGAAAAATGATTGATGGCAGATCTTGGGCCCACCTGACGCCCGGCCGCATGCACAGTATTGCCTGGATCAGGTTTGCGCCGATCAGCGCGGTATTGCCGCTGGGATCGTCGCGGGCCGACACCGCGACCACGTCGCCACCGCCGATGGTCAGGCCGGACGCGCCGCGGATGATTTCCAGCGCATGGCAAGGGGTCGGGTTTCCGGGTTCCACCGGGCCGGTGCCGGGGGCAAAGGCGGAATCCAGGCTGTCGTTACCGAATTGGACAGAGCAGGGCGCGCCGCCGCTCATGGCGCGCGCCGTCGTCATCAGGGGGCAAGCGCGCGGGACCGGCCTGCCCTGGCCGGTACTACGCGCCAGCCTGGGGCGCGCGGCCGGTTGACATCCACGGGCAAGGTGGCCGCGCCGCCGAAACGGGGCGTGCCGTTGCCACCCTGGGGCTGATTGCATCGCCCGGTCATGGCGGGCGCTTGTGGCCATTGCACCTGTCCTCGCGGCGTAGCGGGGCGCGGGTCAGCGCCGATCAGGAAACCGCTTCACAGATGCGACAGGATCACTAAGATGGCGCGACCGGTGCGCGCATCCGCGGCCCGGCAAAGGGGGAACATCATCGCACGCACGGCCCAACGCCCCGAAGCGATCAGGGTTCAGGCCCTGCGCAAGTCGTTCGGCACGCATGAGGTGCTCAAGGGTGTGTCCCTGCGGGCCTGCGAAGGCGACGTGGTCGCCATCATCGGCGGATCGGGCAGCGGCAAATCCACCATGCTGCGCTGCATCAACTTTCTGGAAACGCCGTCGGCCGGGCAGATCGTCATCGGTGGCGAGCCGGTGTCGATGCGGTCTGATGGCCAGCCGTCCGATCGGCGCCAGTTGGAGCGGTTGCGGCAATCGCTGGGGATGGTGTTCCAAAGCTTTAACCTGTGGACCCACAAAAGCGTGCTGGACAACCTGATCGAAGTGCCGGTGCATGTGCTGAAAACCCCAAAGGCCGAGGCCGTGGCGCGGGCGCGGGCCCTGCTGGCCCGGGTCGGGCTGGCCGAGAAGGCCGACGCCTATCCGGCGTTCCTGTCGGGCGGCCAGCAGCAGCGCGCCGCCATCGCCCGCGCCCTGTGCATGAACCCGCGCGCGATGCTGTTTGACGAACCGACCAGCGCGCTTGACCCCGAACTGGTGGGCGAGGTGCTGGCCGTGATCCGCGATCTGGCCGCCGAAGGGCGCACGATGATCCTGGTCACGCATGAGATGAAATTCGCCCGCGAGGTGGCCAGCCATGTCATCTATCTGCACAACGGGATGATCGAGGAAGAAGGCCCGCCGGACCATGTGTTCGGCGCGCCCCAATCGGAACGGCTGCGGCAGTTCCTTAAAACCGTCGGTTGACATGGCCGGCCCAAGCAAAAAGACAGGGAGAACGAGATGAAGACAGGACTGACCCTTGCTGCGGCACTGCTGCTGACGGCCGGCACCGTGGCCGCGCAGGATGTGCGCGTCGGCATCGCATCCGAACCCTATCCGCCGTTTGCCAGCCCGGATGCGGCCGGCAACTGGGTGGGCTGGGAGGTGGACATCATCGGCGCGGTCTGTGCTGCGGCCGCACTGAACTGCATCGTCACGCCGGTCGCCTGGGACGGCATCATCCCCTCGCTGACCTCGGGGCAGATCGATGCCATCATGGCCTCGATGTCGATCACCGCCGCGCGGATGGAGACGATCAGTTTCAGCGACAAATACTACAACACCCCGACCGTGATCGTTGGCGCACTGGGGGTCGAAATGGACGCCACTCCCGAAGGGCTGGCGGGCAAGATCATCGGGGTGCAGGTGTCGACCGTGCATCAGGCCTATGTGGATGCCTATTTCGGACCCACCGCCGCCGAGGTGCGCCTGTATCAGACCCAGGACGAGGCGAACCAGGATCTGGTCGCGGGCCGGATCGACGCCATCCAGGCGGATTCGATCGCGCTGGATGCCTTCCTGGCCACCGCCGAAGGCGCGGCCTGCTGCGAGGTCAAGGGCACCGTGGCGGATGATCTTGTCATCCTTGGCTCGGGCGTGGGCGTGGGTCTGCGCAAGGAAGATACCGCCCTGCTGGCCAGCTTCAACGCGGGCATCGCGGCGATCCTGGCGGATGGCACCTATGACGCGATCACGGCGCGCTACTTCGCCTCGTCGATCTATGGCGGCTAGGGGCTAGCGGGGGGTGGAGACACTCTCGCTTCTGGCGCTGGAGCCGCCCGGTTGGGGGGCGAACCTGCTGCGCGGTCTGGTCAATTCGATCCAGATCGCGCTTGGGGCCTTTGCGCTGGGCCTGCTGATCGGCACGGCGGGGGCCTATGGCAAACTGTATGGCGGGCGGGTCACGCGTGATCTGCTGGCCATCTATACCACCGTGGTCCGCGCGGTGCCGGAACTGATCCTGATCCTGATTCTGTATTTCGCGGTGACGGATGCGGTCAATCAGGTGCTGCTGTCCTTTGGCTATCCGCGCATCCAGATTTCCGGGGTGGTGGCGGGGATCGCCGTGCTGGGCGTGGTGCAGGGCGCCTATGCGACCGAGGTGCTGCGCGGCGCGATCATGGCGGTGCCGTCAGGGCAGATCGAGGCGGCACGGTCGATGGGAATGCCGCCCCTGATGCTGGCCCGGCGGATCACCCTGCCCGCGATGCTGGCCTTTGCGATGCCGGGCATGGCCAACCTGTGGCTGATCGCTACCAAGGACACCGCCCTGCTGGCCGTGGTCGGCTTTGCCGAACTGACGCTGGAAACCCGGCAGGCGGCGGCGACGACCAAGGCATTCTTCACTTTCTACATGGCGGCGGGGGTGCTGTATCTGATCGTAACCCTGACATCGGGCCTGCTGTTCGGGCGGATCGAGCGTTGGGCGCGGCGCGGCGAACCCGCATTGCGGCGCGCGGGATGAGCGAACCGGGCCTGACCGCATCCGCACCTGCCCGCGCCGGCGGCCGCCTGCCCGCCTGGCTGCCGCCGCACCGGATCGTGCTGGCGCTGATCGGGCTATCGCTGGTCTGGTGGTGCGCCGGGACGCTGCGCTGGGGCTGGCTGCCCGATTATGGCTGGCTGATCGTTGCCGGCATCTGGCGCACGATCTGGCTGGTGGTGGTCACGACCCTGCTGGGCTTTGCCCTGGCCGTGCCGCTGGGCCTGGCCCAGGCGGTGGGCCCCTGGTATCTGGCCCTGCCGGCCCGGGTGTTCTGCACCGTGATCCGGGGCACGCCGCTGCTGCTGCAGGTGTGGCTGCTGTACTTCGGTCTGGGCTCGCTGTTTCCGTCGATCCCCTGGATCAGGGACAGCGATCTGTGGCCGCTGCTGCGGCAGGCCTGGCCCTATGCCGTGCTGGCGCTGACCCTGTCCTATGCGGGGTATGAAGGCGAAGTGATGCGCGGCGCGTTCAAATCGGTGCCGCGCGGACAGTTGGAGGCCGCGCAGGCGATGGGCATGCCGCGCCTGACGATCCTGTCCAGGATCTGGCTGCCGCAGGCGGTGATGCAGGTGCTGCCCACGCTGGGGGGCGAGACGGTGCTGCAACTGAAAGCGACGCCGCTGGTGGCGACGATCACCGTGGTCGAGATTTATGCGGTGGCCAGCCGGGTCCGGCAGGACACGCTGATCGTGTACGAGCCGTTGTTGCTGCTGGCCGTGGTCTATCTGGCGCTGGCCGGGGTGATCGTGCTGGGGTTCCGCTGGCTGGAAGGCCGGGTGCCGGTGCGCGGGGTCTGAACCGCCGCATCGCCGAACCAGAACGCGGGCGAATCCGGGCCATCCCCCCCCACGACCCGATGCTGCCGGATCAGCCGCCCGCCGCCGCCCGGATTGCGCGGATATTTGCGCCATAGGCCGCCGGTGCCGCCGCCGAGCCGCCCTTGAAGATGCCCGACCCTGCGACCAGCACCGTCCCCCCCGCCGCCGCCACAGCGCCGGCATTGGCGACGGTAACGCCGCCGTCCACCTCGATCTCGATCGCGCGGTCGCCGATCATCGCGCGCAGGGCGCCGATCTTGGCCAATTGCCCCGACACCAGCGCCTGCCCGCCAAAGCCGGGATTGACCGTCATCACGCAGACCAGATCGACCAGGTCCAGCAGCCATGGCACCGCATCCAGCCCGGTGCCCGGATTGATCGCCAAGCCCGCCTTGCACCCCGCCGCGCGGATCGCCTGCAGGGTGCGGTGAACATGCGGCCCCGATTCCAGATGTGCGGTCAGGATATCGGCCCCGCTGCGGGCAAAGGCGTCGATCCACGGATCGACCGGGGCAATCATCAGATGCACATCCATCACCCCGGCGATATGCGGGCGCAGGGCGGCACACATTGCCGGGCCGAAGGACAGGTTCGGCACGAAATGCCCGTCCATCACATCGACATGCACCCAGTCCGCGCCCTGATCCATCACTGCGCGACATTCCGCGCCGAAATTCGCGAAATCGGCGGCAAGGATCGAAGGGGCGATCTTGATCGGCATCGGCAGGCTCCGGGACGTGTTGCCGGGTGATAGCGCAAAGCCGCGCCCGGGTCCAATGGCAGGAGTTGCATTGCCGCCCCGTCGCGGGGCGGCACCCTGCGCTGCAGGATCGCGGCATGAAAATCCGTTCCCTGCCCGCCACGCCCGTCAGAATTCCGTGCACCGCGCCCGGCCGTTACAGCCATGGCGCGACCGGCGCGCTGACCAGGACGGTGATCGGGCTGACCACCGGTGATGGCGCGGTCGGCCTGGGCGCATGTGCCGATGGCGACCGCTCGGCCGATGTGATGGCCGCAACACTCCGGGTCATCGGCCAGGATATCCGGGCCGTATCCCTGTTGCAGAACGCCCTGGTCCCGGCGATGCGCCATGCGCCCTGGGCCAAGGTGCTGGCCGCCCGCCGCGTCTTGGCCGGCAAGGTTGAAGCATGTGCCTGCTGCCAGTCTGTCCATCGCGCGCTGGTACGCCGATGACGTGATCGCGCGCGGCCCGGTCACGCCGCAGGACGGGGTGGTGCGGGTGTCGGACAGGCCGGGCCTGGGCGTGACACTCG
>Ga0105046_10006778_pt1 | contig 18106 bp, 15 predicted proteins | sample MAT03_FD_78385 | JGI IMG/M metagenome (GOLD analysis project Ga0105046, IMG submission 78385) | Freshwater microbial communities from Lake Fryxell liftoff mats and glacier meltwater in Antarctica - MAT-03 (megahit assembly) | ecosystem: Environmental > Aquatic > Freshwater > Ice > Liftoff...
AACAACACATGAACCACATACTGCATTGATTGCTCAATACATTTCGAGAGGTTTAAACACCCGTCCATTTAGGGATTCAGTAGATGGCTTTTTTATAAGACTTGCTATGCAGTATAACTTCTCCCCGCATTTTTCTATGAAGTACAATTTTGGTATCAATTGGAGAAGATTGGATTTAGATCATTTTTACATTTACAGCGTATCTCTAAGGTTTCATTTTTCAGAAAGCTGGATGGTTTATTTCGAAACATTTGTAAGTTTCTGGGATAAACGCAAACCTCGTCACATATTAAATGGTGGGGCTTCTTACCTAATCAACGATCGTATAAAATTGGATGCTTATTATGGGAGAAAAATAAACGAGTTTTATCCAACTCATTTTATTTCGATTGGGGGTTCTTGTAGGTTTCAAACAAGGGAAGCTTCTTACAACTAAAAATTAATATTGGCCCTATTCTCCGGATTATTCAGTTTTGTACTTTTTCGGTTACCGCTCACCGTTATATGCATCAATCCCATTTGCTCGGGCGAGTATTCGTACAATAAATCGTTATAGATAGATATATTCTTTACCTGTGTAATACCTGCTGCTTCATAATAACTGTACACCCCTTCTTCAATGATTTCATAGCCAATATATTTCATGTTCACTGCCTTTCCATCTACCGTTAATTTTAAATGCTGCTGCACATAAGCGTTTACCAGCTTATCCATCGCCGCTTTGTTTTTTGGATTGATGAGATCAACCGGCGTTTTGTACTCCGTTCTTAATACTTTTTCGAAATCATCTGTGAAAATTTTACAACTAACTTCAAGGGTTTTATCAACAGCATTGTGCTCTATTTCAGTAACACTTACATAAATGGGATGCGCCCATGCATTGGTAAAAAAGATGCAAATAAAAAGGGCTACTGACCACTTATGTAAAAAACGACCCATTGAACAAGGATGAAAGATGAATAAGAGTATATTTGAAATCTTAGATGGCAAATTTACTGCAAACCACTTAAGCAAAGGGGGATTATGAATGATTTTACATTTTTTTTTGATTTGGGCTGGAAGCACATCATCAGTGCAGATGCACTGGATCATCAACTTTTTATACTAGCGCTTACCGCCATATATTTAAAAGACAATTGGAAGCAGGTGCTCATTTTAGTGACTGCTTTCACCATTGGCCATTCATTCACATTGGCATTAAGTGCCTACGACCTCATTCGATTTAGCAGTTCATGGGTAGAATTTTTGATTCCCTTGAGCATCGTTGTTACCGCAGCGTTGAATTTTTTTCAAAAAGATTTTGAAAAATCGTCTTTGCGAAAAAACTATGTGCTGGCATTGTTGTTCGGACTCATTCATGGATTAGGGTTCGCTAATACCATACGTTTCATGTTAGCCAAAGACCAATCGGTATCACTGCCATTGCTGAGTTTTAACATTGGGCTGGAAGTAGGACAAATTGTATTGGTCAGCATCATTTTGTTGCTGAGTTACCTGATGGTAAACAAAGCTGGTTTACCGCGTAAATGGTGGGTGTGGATATTGTGTGGCATTGCATTGATTATTTCGATTATCATTTGTATTCAAAGGTGGCCGTTGTAACCTCAAAAAAAAGTAATAATTTTAACGACTTATACCATTCAAAATCAACTAAATGAAGCAATTATTTTCATTTTTGTTCCTCACCGCAATCTGTTTCAGCGCAATTGCACAGGATACAAAAAACAACCCGGGTAGCAACCACGGTAACCGATTCGAACAATTGGGAACTATATTGCCAACCCCCAATGAGTACAGAACAGCCAGCGGTGCCCCAGGCCCAAAATACTGGCAGCAAAGATGCGATTACGACATCGTTTGTGAATTGGATGAAAACAAACGCAAATTAACTGGTAAGGAAACGTTGACTTACTTCAACAATTCTCCGGATGTACTTACCTATTTATGGTTGCAATTGGATGAAAACGAACACAGCACTGTGAACAATTCAGGTTTTGAAACCAGCAATGGTATGCCAAGAGCTGTAACAGCTGACATGATTAAAAGCATGTCTGGTAAGCCGGATATTGAGTATGGTCACAACATCACCAAAGTAACCAATGCTATGGGTACTGCGTTAAAATATACGATTAACAGAACCATGATGCGGGTAGAATTGCCTACCTCACTGAAGCCAGGTCAACAATTCATTTTTAAAATAGATTGGAATTACAATATCAGTGATCGGATGGCACTGGGCGGTCGCGGGGGTTTCGAATATTTTCCAGAAGATGGAAACGACATTTACACCATGACGCAGTGGTTTCCACGTTTGTGCGTGTACAGTGATGTACAAGGTTGGCAGAACCACCAGTTTGTTGGTTCAGGTGAGTTTGCATTGGTATTTGGCAACTACAAAGTGGCCATGACTGTACCGGCAGATCATGTGGTGATGAGCACGGGTGTTGGACAAAATTTTCAGCAGGTATTATCTCCTGCACAATATGCCCGCTGGCAGACAGCGCAAACCGCAAAAGATGTGGTAGAAATTGTTACATTAGACGAAGCTGTAGCCAGAGAAAAACAAAAATCTGCTCAAAAGAAAACATGGATATTTAAAGCGGATATGGTGCGTGATTTTGCCTGGGGAAGCAGCCGCAAATTTGTTTGGGACGCTATGCCAATCATGGTAGAAGGTAAAAAAGTAATGTGTATGAGTGGGTACGCTAAAGAAGCGTATAGCCTGTACCGTAAGTATAGCACCAAAGCAGTAGCTCATACCATCAAAACGTATTCACAATTCACCATTCCTTATCCGTACCCCGTAGCGCAAAGCTTAGAAGCTGCTAACGGCATGGAATACCCGATGATCTGCTTCAACTACGGACGTACAGAAAAAGACGGTACCTATAGTGAAGGCACCAAAAATGGTATGCTGGGTGTGGTCATTCATGAAGTAGGCCATAACTTTTTTCCTATGATCATCAATAGCGATGAAAGACAATGGACCTGGATGGATGAAGGCCTGAACTCTTTTGTAGAATACCTTACAGAAGAATTGTGGGACAACAAATTTCCGGTGAGCAAAGGACCCGCCTACAAGATCGTTGATTATATGAAGTTGCCTAAAGATCAGTTGGAACCCATCATGACCAATAGTGAGAACATCATCAATTTTGGTCCCAACGCTTACAGCAAACCAGCTACAGGTTTAAATATTTTGAGAGAAACCATTATGGGTCGTGAACTGTTCGACTATAGTTTCAAAGAATATGCACGTCGTTGGGCGTTTAAACACCCCGCTCCTGCAGATTTGTTCCGGACGATGGAAGATGCCAGTGCAATTGACCTTGATTGGTTCTGGCGTGGTTGGTTCTACGGAACAGAAGCGGTAGATATTTCTCTGGACACCGTGAAATGGTCTGTATTGGATACAGAAACGCTTGCTCCAAAGCCAAGCGCAGGTGGAACCAGCACTATGCAGATAGGCAAGCCATTATTGAATGCGTTTGAAGACATCTCGAAGATCAGAAACAGAGAAGATAAAAAAATTGCTTTTGCAGTAGACGCTGATACCAGCTTGCGTGATTTTTACTGGAGATACGCCAGAGATGTGGCAAAAGTTGATCCCTCGCCACATAGCATGACCCGCCCTCCTGGGACCGTAGACAGCTTTACTACAGCAGAAAAAATAGCCTTAGCAGGTAGCAAATATCTATACGAACTAACATTTACCAACAAAGGTGGATTGGTAATGCCAATCATTGTTGAGTTTACTTTTAAAGATGGCTCCAAAGAAGTGAAAAGAGTAGATGCGCAAGTTTGGCGTAAAAACGAAAACAAAGTGATCAAAACTTTTATGGTCAACAAAGAAGTAGCTTCCATCAAACTTGATCCGATGAGAGAAACAGCAGATATCAATGAGAAAAACAATGGCTGGAATGTTGATACCACCCCATCTAAATTCCAACTGTTTAAAGGAGGTGGAAGAGGCGCAAGAGGAGCTGGCGGCGGTGCCAATCCGATGCAAAAAGAAATAAAATAATAATTGTAAGAATAATTGAAAAGCTGCTTCTCCGGAGGCAGCTTTTTTTATGATCTAAAACACCCGTATTTTTTAGGTCCGTAACCTGTAATTTTGAAACCTGTTGTTCAAAAATTTTAAATCCATATTAGCCTTAAAACCCGTACTGGCGGTGGCGTTTTTATTCGCCGTATCTAGTCTGTTATTTGGCAGTTGGGTGGCTGCCATCCCCGCCGTTAAGGAACGTTTTCAGTTCACGGATGCTGGTATAGGCTTATCGTTGTTGTTATCTCCCTTGGGCGCTATCACGGGAGTATTGATCTCTACCCGGGTTTTCTCAACAATATCCGCAGGTAAATGGATGTTGATCGGCTATCTCTCCCTTTGCGTTATCATGCTTTTACAAATCAACGCGGTAAATAAAGCAATGCTTTGGGGCTGTTTGTATGCGTTTGGTATTATTAGTTTTTTAAATGGAGTAGCCAGCAATGCGGTGGTGAGTATCATGGAAAAAAAATACAACCGTTTATTGATGAGTAGTTGCCATGCTTTGTATAGTTTGGGAGGGGCAATCAGCGCAGGCCTGGCTGTTGCGATGATGTATGTTGGGATTGTACCCGGCTGGCAAATTATAATAATTTCCGGTATCATTATGATAGTATTGATGATCAACAAACCCTTGCTTTTGGCTCATCAAGATATCATTCATTCAGGCGCTGGCTTACAACTACCCTCTCTGAGTGTGTTGGGTATATCTTTTATTTGTATGATCTTATTCATGGCGGAAGGTTGTGTAGCTGATTGGAGTGGGATCTATTTTAAAGAGGTACTGAATACACCAAAAGAATGGCTGAGCCTGGGTTACGGTGGCTTTGCATTGGCGATGACGGTGGGCAGGTTAAACGGAGATGCCATTGTAGCAAAAACAGGAAGTAAAAAAACGGTAGTCGTGGGTTGTATGATGGCAGCTCTTGGTTTCGCCATGGTGGTATTGGCAACCCATATTTTTGTAGCACTTGCGGGTTATGTGATCATTGGCTTGGGCTGTTCGGGTATCGTACCGATATTATTCAGGGCTTCTGCAGCCATCCCGGGATTAAGCAGAGTAGAGGGCTTTGCCATGGTGACCACGGGTGGATTAATTGGATTTTTGGCAGGCCCAAGCTTGATTGGATTTTTATCTGAAAAAACAGGATTGGCGCCCGCTTTGTCGCTATTGATATTGCTAACCATTTTAGCGGCGGCGGTGGCATGGAAAAACCCATTCTTACAAAGTAGCATCGCTAATGTTGAAACAGGACCGATCGATGAACAACTGTATTAACCATTTATAGTCCCGTTCTACCATCTCTCACCGCCCCTTTTTTGCCCCTGTTCTTTTTTTCCCATTCCAGCATCTCCGGTGTTTTCTCTACCTCTTTTTTCTTCATGGGAACATTGGATGCGATGGTAGCACCGGGTTTCACAATATTATTTAATTCCCATTTTTCGGTACGAACAACAGCGCCCGTTTCCGGGTTGTAATATTTCCAGGTGCCCTGTTTTACACTATAGGGAACCGCCTTCATAATTTTGAATTCTGTGATCTCACCGCTACCGGTTCCATAAATGGGAATCGTATCATAAGGGTTTTCCGGATCGTATCCTCTCCAACTTTCTTCTCTCACCAATTCACCTAAAAAAGTGAAATATTGCTGAATGCCGTCTTTTCCACCGTTTTTATAATTTTCAACCGCTAGCAAGTCTCCATCCAATGTGTAAATTCTCCACACAGCATTTTTCTCCCCTTTCACAAATTCGCCTTCTTCTTCATATCCTGGCTCACCCCGCAAAGGCTCTATCCTTACGATCCATTTGCCATGTTTTAGCCCATCTTTTAAGATAGCATTTACCGTATCTCCATCTTGTGTGAGTGCATAGGTTTTGTATTGCGCATTTCCGTTGCTCACAAACAAAAGCACAAAAATTGTGGTAAAGAGGATTTGATGTATTTTTAGTGCTTTCATAAACGTTGATTTATCTATCAGTAAAACTAACTCCAAATGAGGTTCAATATTGCCATCAAATTTACCTTTTTTCTATTTTGCATAAATGTTAATATTCTTTTTGCACAAATCAAACCCAGCACAGCCGCAGAACGTATGACTTCCGTAAGTCAGCGTAAAGCACTCGATGAATCGTCTCCTCTAAAGAGCATTGCTTTCCGCAACATCGGTCCTTCTAACATGAGCGGGCGGGTGGTAGATATCGAGGTAAATCCCAGTAACCCTGTTGAATTTTACGTAGCCTATGCCAGCGGTGGATTATGGCATACCGTCAACAACGGACAAAGTTTAAAACCCATTTTCGAAAAAGAAGCCACTTACAGCATCGGTGATATTGCTGTAAACTGGAGCACCAAAACGATTTGGGTAGGCAGCGGCGAAAGCAACAGCAGTCGTAGTTCTTATAGTGGTAACGGTATTTACAAAAGCAGCAACAACGGCAAAACGTGGGAATACCTTGGTTTGCCACAAACGCAGCATATTGGTAAAATCATTCTTCATCCTACCAACAATGATGTTGCCTGGGTTGGTGCAATTGGCCCTTTATACTCTGCCAACAAAGAAAGAGGCGTTTTTAAAACCGCAGATGGCGGCAAAACCTGGAATCATACATTGGCCATCGATGAAAATACAGGTGTGATAGATATGGACATCAACCCCAATAACCCCAACGAACTATATGCCAGTGCGTGGTACCGTACCCGGAGTGCATGGAATTTTGAAGAAGGTGGAAAAACAACCGGACTGTACAAAAGTACTGATGGAGGAAACAAATGGCAACTGATCTCTACGGAAGCTTCAGGTTTTCCGGTGGGCGATAAAATAGGGCGCGTTGGAATTGCCATTCATGCCGCCAATCCAGCTATTGTGTATGCCGTGGTTGACAACCAAAACAATCGTCCTGATACCGCTACCAAAAAAGAAAGCAATAAATATAGCTTGAAAGATTTTCGAGATCTGAGCAAAGAAAGTTTGCTGACATTAGATGATAAAAAACTGGATAGCTTTTTAAAAGACAACGATTTTGAAGAAAAATATACCGCTGCTTACGTAAAAAAAATGGTCAAGGCAGACTCTCTCAAACCAACTGCTGTATTTGATTATTTATTCAATGCAAATACAGCGCTCTTCGAAACACCCATCAAAGGTTGTGAAGTGTACAGAAGCGATGATGCTGGGAAAACATGGACAAGAACCCATAACAGCGGAATAAATTTGTACAGTACTTATGGATATTATTTCGGTGAAATATCGGTAGCAGCTGATGACCCTGATAAAATCACCATCATGGGTGTGAGCATACAATTGAGTACAGATGGGGGTAAAACTTTTAAGTCGAAAGACAATGCAGCCACCCACGCCGACTGGCATCCATGTTGGATCAATCCAACCAACAACAACCACTGGATTGCTGGAAACGATGGCGGATGTAATGTTACTTACGATAATGGAGATCATTGGTTCAAAGCCAATACCCCCTCTGTAGGCCAGTTTTACAATATCACTACAGACGATGCAAAACCATACCACGTGTACGGTGGTTTACAAGACAATGGCACCTGGTATGCACCATCCACCACCCGCGAAATTGAGCAGTGGAATTATGAGAATCCGTACGGATGGAAGAGAGTGGGCGGTGGCGATGGGATGCAGGTTCAGGTAGATACGCGGGATAACAAAACCCTTTACAGCGGTTTTCAATTTGGATTTTACAACAGAAGATCTACCGACGGGGGAAGAGGAATTTCTATTCATCCGATGCATGCTTTGGGTGAAGAGGCCTTTCGGTACAATTGGCAAACACCCATCGTACTCAGCAAACACAACCAGGACGTATTTTATTATGGTAGTAATAAATTTCACAGAAGCTTGAACAAAGCTGAAAACCTTCAAACCCTGAGTGGCGATTTAACCAACGGTAAAAAAGCAGGTGATGTTCCATTTGGAACCATGAGCACCATCAGCGAATCACCCATTAAGTTTGGTTTGATTTATATCGGCACCGATGATGGAAATATTCAGGTAAGCAAAGACGGTGGTTATACTTTTACATTGGTTAGCAAAAAATTACCACAAGGTTTTTACGTGAGCCGATTGTGTGCCTCCAGGTTCAAAGAAGGTAGGGTGTATGCTACACTGAATGGTTACAGAAATGATCATTTTAACGCCCATGTTTTTGTGAGCGAAGATTATGGGCAAAACTGGACTGCCATTGGAAAAAACTTACCAGCGGAACCGGTAAATGTAATTGTTGAAGATGCGGTACACGAAGATATTTTGTATGTGGGTACCGACCATGGCTTGTACAGCAGTTTCAACCGGGGAACCAGCTTTATGAACATGAGCCATAACCTGCCCAATGTTGCCATTCACGATCTCGCCATACAAACCAGAGAAAATGAATTAGTGGTAGGTACCCATGGAAGAAGTATTTTCATTAGCAAACTGAAAGAATTGCACAAAATATTTACAGAGAGAAAATAATTCCTGAATATGAAAGATTATAAAAGTTATTATATCATAAAGGCCAATCCGGAAGAAGTGTACCTGGCACTTACCAACCCTGCTACCCTACAACTTTGGACGGGGGCACCGGCAGAAATGAGCACAGAACCAGGAAGTGAATTTTCGTTATGGGAAGGAAACATTGCTGGCAAAAACATTTCATTTGAAGCCGGAAAAAAAATAGTGCAGGAATGGTATTTCGGAGAGCAGGAAGAACCATCCATCGTGAACATTATTTTACATGTGCACAAACAAGGTACTAGTGCAGAATTGAGGCACAGCAACATTCCCGATGAAGCATATGAAGACATGGTAGATGGATGGGAGGATGTTTACTTTGCCAGTTTAATAGACTTTTACGAAGACTGATCTTGAAAAAAAGGTTGAATCAAAAAACCCCTTCCATTGCAGAGGGGGCTTTTGATTTATATATACCAGATCGTTGATGCGGGTTGATTATTTTACTTCGAATTGAAGTAAACTTTTGTCTTCGATAAAGGCTTCCAACTCATCCCCTACCACACATTCGCCAACACCCGCCGGAGTTCCTGTAAATATCAGGTCGCCAATATTCAAAGAAAAATAATTGGAAATGTTTGCAATGATTGCATCGAAGCTAAAGATCATTTGGCTCGAGTTGGCTTTTTGAACAACCTCTTTATTTTTCAGCAAATTGAAATTGATATTCTTTTTGTTGATCTCTGGTGTAATGTCAATGAATTTTCCAACGGCAGCAGAGTTGTCGAAAGCTTTCGATTTTTCCCAAGGCAATCCTTTTTTCTTGGCTTCATCTTGTAAATCACGGGCGGTAAAATCTATTCCAACAGTAATGCCGTTGTAATAATTAGAAGCATGTCTTTCCTGAATGTATTTTCCGTTTTTGCAAACCCTTAATACCAACTCACATTCATAATGTAATTCATTGGTAAATTCCGGATAGTAAAATGGAGTATGGGCTTGTAGGAGCGCACTTTTGGGCTTCATGAAAATTATTGGTTCGTCTGGAACCTCGTTTCCTAGTTCTTTGGCATGATCAGCGTAATTTCTTCCTATGCATATTATCTTCATCCTAAGGCAGTTTTAATATGGGTAGACCCATTTTAATTGAACAGCGAAAATAAAGAAAAACAAATTATAATAAGAATATAAGCATTTATTATTATGGCAAACTGATTTTTAGTTGATTCATCAAACTCATAGTTCGCTCTAAACCAATAGCAGCAAAGCTTTCAATGACTTCGACGGCTTTTTCTATTTTGTAGCGCACTAGTGGAATCTCGTCTTTTTGCCATTTACTCAGCACAAAATCTGCCTGCATTCCTGTTGGAAAGTTGTTTCCTATGCCAAAACGCAGCTTAGGATAAGCATCTGTACCAATAGTTGCTTGAATGTCTTTTAAACCATTGTGCCCCGCAGGACTACCAGTGCCCCTTAAACGAAGTTTTTCGAGTGGAAGGGCCAGATCATCCACAATAGTGAGCGTATTTTCTAAAAGTACCTTTTCTTTGTCCATCCAGTATTTAAAAGCTTTGCCGCTTAAATTCATGTAAGTGGTGGGACAAATACACACAAATTGTTTTCCTTTCCATTTTACTTCGGCCACAAAAGCTAGTTTCCCAGCAATAAAATTACCCCCATGTTTTAAGGCAAAAGCATTCACCACATCAAAACCAATGTTGTGCCTGGTATCTGAATATTCGTTGCCAATATTGCCCAATCCTACAATTAAATATTTTGACATGTTGCCGCTCTGAATTGCTTTTTAAAAATAAAGGGTTCTTACATCATATTGTTCAGGTAATCCTGCAGGTCGGCTTCGGTTTTAATCAATACGTCTCTTACCTTACTCCCCTGGCTTGCCCCTACGATCCCGGCAGCTTCTAATTGATCCATCAGTCGCCCTGCTCTGTTGTAACCCAGTTTCATTCTTCTTTGCAGTAAAGAAGTGCTTCCACTCTGACTGGCTACGATCAAACGGGCGGCATCTTCAAATAAAGCATCCTTGTCATTCACGTCAAAATCCCTGCTTTCCATTTCTTTTTCATCAATGTATTCAGGCAACAGAAATGCATCTGGATAACCTCTTTGCTCACCAATACAATCTACAATTTTATCTACTTCGGGGGTATCTACAAAGGCACATTGCAAACGAACCACTTCACCGTTGTAACTAATCAGCATGTCCCCTTTGCCAATCAATTGCTCTGCTCCACCCGTATCGAGAATGGTTCTACTATCAATTTTACTACTCACCTTAAAGGCAATACGAGCAGGAAAATTGGCTTTGATGGTTCCTGTGATGATGTTGACCGATGGTCGTTGTGTGGCGATGATCAGGTGTATGCCAATGGCCCTGGCCAATTGCGCCAATCGGGTGATAGGCATTTCAACTTCTTTACCGGCTGTCATGATCAAATCCGCAAACTCATCTACTACCAATACGATGAAGGGCAGGTATTGATGTCCTTTTTCCGGATTGAGTTTGCGTGCAGCAAATTTTTCGTTGTACTCTTTAATATTTCTACAACCTGCCTCTTTTAATAGATCATATCTATTGTCCATTTCAATACACAACGCATTGAGGGTATGCACTACTTTTTTGGTATCGGTGATGATGGCGTCCTCTTCTCCAGGCAGTTTTGCCAGAAAATGTCGTTCAATTTTTTTATAAATACTCAGCTCCACTTTTTTAGGATCTACCAACACAAACTTTAGCTGCGAAGGGTGTTTTTTGTATAACAGCGACACGAGAATTGCATTCAGTCCAACCGATTTACCTTGCCCCGTAGCACCCGCCATCAGCAAATGCGGCATGCTGGCCAGGTCAACAATGAAGTTTTCATTATCGATTTTTTTTCCAATTGCAATAGGAAGTGAAAAAGTATTTTTCTGGAATTTTTCTGAACTGAGCAAGGTCTTCATGCTCACCACCGTTTTTTTGGTATTGGGCACTTCAATACCAATGGTACCCTTGCCAGGAATAGGTGCAATGATGCGAATGCCCAATGCAGCCAGGCTCAAAGCGATGTCATCTTCCAGGTTTTTGATCCTGCTGATGCGAACGCCCGCAGCGGGAATAATTTCATACAGGGTTACTGTTGGACCAACCGTAGCAGAAATTTTTTGAATATTGATGTCATAATTTTTCAGCGTGTTAATGATTTGGTTTTTATTATTCTCCAGCTCTTGCGGATCCTGCACAATTCTTTCGCTACCATGGTTCTCTAACAGATCCAGGGAAGGATATCGATAATCTCTCAGGTCTAAAATTGGATCATAAGGTTTCAATTGTTGCACTTTTTCAGGCGTTAAACCCTGCGCCGCTAATTCATTTTCTTCTACGATTACTTCTGCAGACTTGATCTCCAGTTCCAGTCCGGAGTTATGATCTAAAGTATTTTCAGGCTGATCTGCCTGCTTTGCAGGAAGTTTCGGAACTACTGGAAGGTTTGCCACATTTGCCTCTGGTATGGGAACTACGTCTAAAGACTCCTCTTCTTTTTCAATGATGGTAAGCTGGTGATTAAATGCTGGCTGCTGATCAGGCAGTTTGTTCATGGCGCCTACATTTCCTTTTAATTCATTGGAAGAAACACCCCCATCAGTAGTAAGAGCTGTTAGGTCTTTCTCTTCATCGGACATATCAAATTTACCGGTGCGTATTGGCCGTACTTTGGCTGGATCATTCGTTAATTCCTCTTCTTCAGATTCGTCGAATGCGGGTTCGGTTTCTAAAATCGTTTTTTTATCCGGAATCTTAAAACTTGGGTTAAAGCGCCAGATCACGTAAGCAAGAAATGCTACGCCAATGAGCAAAAATGTTCCGATAGCTCCAATGGTTTTAAACAGGTAATCTTTACAAAGGTCGCCTACGGCCCCACCCCAGGCAAATTCCTGCGAGCTGAGCAACACCGAAGCGGTGATACTCAACAATGGCAAACCCAATACGAGGTATTTGATATTTTTTACCAGTGAAAATATTTTTTTTCCAAAAAAAAGATTGACTCCAATGATAAAAAAGAAACTGCAAAAAAGATAGGAAGCAACACCAAAGCCTTTGTAGATAAAGAAATGGGATATAAAAGCTCCGAACGTACCCATGAGGTTAGATACTTTTCCTTCTGTTCCCAACAGCAACTTGTAGCCGTCTTTAAACACCATGTCCTGGTCTTCCTGCCAGGTAAAAAGATAAGAAGTGAATGCTATAAAAAATAGTAGGGCAAAAAGCAGACTAATACTGCCGGCAATTTTGTGGGTGCGTTCATCCTTCAGTAGCTCTTTTACTTCTACTGTTTCCTCTTTTTCCTGCTTCAACGTGTCAGCTCCTGCTGCCTCTTTTGCTTTGCTTGTTTTTGCTTTATTGGCCATTGATAACAAAGATAAATAAATCATAGCTGCTTATTAAGTAACCAGCCAGATATATGCAGTTTAAACGAATTTATGTAGGTTTGGTAGTAAACTGCCAAATTTGAAAAAAATAATTCCTTTTTGTGTATTTCTATTACTGCAATTAAGCGGCCAAAGTCAGCAGGCAGATTCCATTCCAATGGTTGGTACTGATTTTGTAAAAAGTTACCGCCATATGGCGAAATTTATGGATTTGCTGATAGATAGCAACAGAACACTTTCTCTGCAGTCGGCATTTACTGGCAAGTTTATGCCGCTGAATTCGTTTATTGGAAAAGATAAAATACCTGCGAATCTTATTACTGCCCATTATTACTTAAGGTTTGGCCTCATCAATAAAGAGGTGCTAGACAAAACATATAGTTTATACCCGGGAACGTTGGTAGATAAAATGACCTTGTATTACAGCAATGATGGAGGAAAAAATTTTAGTAGTTATGCCGCCGGCGATCATTCTTCAGGATTTTTGGATTTTACAGTAACTGCTTCCCAAAAAACAGTATATGTGTTGCAATGCTCATTTTTCAAAAACAGGAGCAACAGCATTAACCCATCTTTGATTGAAATCCAGCATCTCGAATCTTTTAAAAATGAGTTGTACAGAACCCAGAATAATCGAAGAACAGTTGGACTCGTATTTAGCGGTATGCTGTTTATGATGCTACTGATCACTTTACTTAATTTTATCATCACCCGAAAAATTGAATTTCTTTACAGCACAATGTATTCCCTGTGCATGAGTTTGGTCATTTTTTTTACAGCCTTCCTGTTTAGAAACCCTAGTTGGTTCAAAGGTTTTTACGTGTCTTACCTCGATTTTATGTTCATGATGGCTGGCATGTTTTTCTACCTGAGTTTTACCAGAAAGTTTTTAGATGCTGCCATCCACTTTCCCTCTTTAAATAAATTTTTAAAATACCTGTCCGTATTTGTACTTAGCATCATGGTGGCTTACAGCACCATTCATTTCGGGTTTGATGCATTTCAATATGAGATCTATTTTCTAAATACTGTCAAAATTTTATTGCTGGCGGCGGGGATCGTGTTCATTGTGATGTCGTTTTTTGTAAAAAACCAGTTGATGAATTACTTATCATTTGGCGCTGCAGTACAAATCCTTTTTTCAGTCACATCGCTTTTCATGGGCATTAACGGGCACAAGGTTTCGAGTGTGTTTAACTCGCCCATTTTTTATTATGAATTGGGTGTGATGAGTTCCATTGTATTTTTTCTGTTAGGTTTATTTTACAAAAACAAAATTGAACTCATTAGCAAGATGAAAGAGCAGGAAGCATTAAGGTTGGAGGGAGAAAAACAATATTTTGAGAACCAGTTAGCCATCTATAAAGCGCAGCAGGAAGAACGGAACAGAATTAGTGCTGACATGCACGACGACCTTGGAGCTGGCATGACCTCTATTCGTTTATACAGTGAACTGGCAAAGGCTAAGGCAACAGATGCTCCTTTTCCGGAGTTGGAAAAAATATCTTCTTTATCTGACGAGCTCATCAATAAAATGAATGCCATTATTTGGAGTATGAGCAGCGAGAACGACAGTTTGGGTAATATGGTAGCCTATATCAGAAGTTATACCATCGAATACCTGGAAGGAACCGGTATCAAACCCATTATACGGCTCCCGGAAAAATTCCCTGCGATGGCAGTGAATGGAACAATCCGAAGAAATATTTTTCTGCTGATGAAAGAAGCGTTGCAAAATATTGTGAAACATGCAGAAGCCACAGAAGTGGTAATCTCTATGAACAAAGAACCCCTTGGATTTTCGCTTACTATTCACGACAATGGAAAAGGAATCGACCTGAATAATATTCGCCAGTTTAGCAATGGATTAAAAAATATGCGCAAGCGGATGGAAGACCTTGGTATAGATTTTAGTATAGAAAACAAGAATGGTACTTTGATCAGGTTGTACAAACAGACCCGTTAATTTTTTTTACCCATTACTCCTGCAAAAAGCATCGCCCAACCTGCAATAAATGCCACACCACCAAACGGTGTAACAGGCCCTAACCATTTGTAACCCGGCTGCACGGTAGCTTGCACGTAACAGAGCATGTACAGCGAACCACAAAAGATGAGGATGCCTGCTATAAATAACCAACCGGCCGCAACGATGCGTTTGTTTGGAAACTCTTTGTAAAGGATGGCTACCAATGCCAATGCCAAGAGGTGATAAAATTGGTATCGAATGGCGGTTTCAAAGGTTACCAACACCCTTTGACTCACTATTTCTTTAAGTGCATGTGCCGCAAAAGCACCCATGCCTACACTAAGCGCACCGAGTAATGCGGCTATTTTTAAAAATCCTTTATGCATGATCGTTAGTGTGTTGGTAAAATAATTTGATCGATGGCAGTTTCATCCAACCCTTCGGTAAATAAATGTATGTGTGCTTGTTTGTAATAGATGGCCCTTTCCTTTATTTTTTTTTCAATAAAAAACAACAATTCCGCTTCGTTGAGGTTTTTTACTAATGGGCGTTTTACTTGCTCAGATAAAATATTTCTCAAAATAGTAGTTGGATCTGATTGCAGCAGGATGGTGAGCCCATGTTCGTTCATCCAGTGCATATTATCAAAAAAGCATGCGGTGCCTCCTCCACAGGAAACAATTATTGGTTTTAAATGTTCGGTATTGCGGAGCGAAATCGCTTCTTTCTGCCTAAAATAATCTTCACCTTGTTGCTCAAATATTTCTACCACAGAATGCCGTTCGTCTTGTTCGATCATTTCATCCAGATCGAGGAAACAATAACTATGGCGATCAGCCCAGATACGCCCCCAATGAGACTTCCCTGTACCCATAAATCCTATGAGGAAGATATAGGATGATCTGTATGTAGGATGGTGTGCTGGCAAAAGATTTTTTTAAAAAATTCAAATTACCGTTAATTATCTAGAAAACTAAAAAGTGGGAAATTAATTCTTCTTTCTATAATCGCCGCGCTTCCATGCCTTTAGAAATTCGTTCCAGGCAAATGGATTGAATATGTTTTGAGGAGGTGCTTGTCCAGTATAACTCATTTTCTGTGCACTTTGACGCAAATAGATGTTGCTGGCTTCTCTTCCGTCAGATGGCAAACTGGCCATGAGCACTTTTCTTGTTGCATAATCATTGTTAGCCCGTGCAATTTCAATATCATCATCGGGAACTTTGATGCTTACAAAATCGCGTTCAAATTGTTGGCGGCTTGGCCTGGGCTTAATAATGGTAGCAGGCAGATAAACGGTATCGTTCACCATGAGTTGTATAACGCTGTGCTGATTGCCCACAATATTTTTGGCGATCTCTACTGTGATGGGTTTGTATCCTACACTGGTAAATTCTACCTGATCGCCTTTGAGCACCACAATACTAAATACCCCGCGGTCATTGGTGATGGTGCCCCTGTTTTGCCCTTTTACTACCACACTTACAGCGGGTAACCCCTGCAAAGAATCTGCCGTCATCACCAAACCGTACAACTGCACTACCGAATCTTTAAATGTTTCGAACTGTGCTTTTGCTGGCACAGGAAGAAGGAAGGCCAAAACAAGAAGGTATAGTAAATTTTTTTTCATGAATACAAATGCTCTGTTATCACAGATTTTTAGGATGTATCGCCCGATATTGATTTACAAAAACGAATTTCAATATCGCACTGAATTTCCAGGTTGAATAATGGTATTCAGTACAAGTGAGTGACACAACCAAAGTTGAACAATAGTAAAATGCTGGCTCAAAAATAACAACATTTCCTATTTGATAAACAAAGTAAGGTTGCTAATGGTTAATTTTGCGACCAGAAATGTTTTTTAACAAATAATTGAACGATGACAAAAGACGAAATTCTTAAAGCCCTGAGCAATGTGCAAGAGCCAGATCTGGGCAAAGATCTGGTAACATTGAACATGATACAAGATATTGAAATAAATGATCATAAAGTATCTTTTACGATCGTACTAACTACGCCTGCGTGCCCGATGAAAGACATGATGAAGATGGCCAGTACCAACGCAGTTAAACTATTGGTGGATAAAAATGCGGAGGTAACGGTGAATTTTACCAGCAATACCAGTAGCAACCGAGTAGACGGAAAAACGATTTTAAGTGGCGTAAAAAATATCATTGCAGTAGTAAGTGGAAAAGGTGGCGTAGGAAAAAGCACCGTAAGTGCTAACCTGGCCTTGGCGCTGGCGGCAAGCGGTGCTAAAGTAGGTTTGATGGATGCAGATATTTACGGGCCTAGTCAGCACATTATGTTTGGTATTCGTGGCGAGCGACCTTTGATGAAAGAGAATGGTGAAAAAGGACTGATTGTGCCGATAGAAAAATATGGCATCAAAGTGATGAGCATAGGTTTGTTGATCGATGAAAAACAGGCGGTGGTTTGGAGAGGCCCCATGGTGAGCAGTGCCATTCGTCAGTTTGTAAGTGACGTAGATTGGGGTGAATTGGATTATCTGGTGATAGATATGCCGCCTGGCACGGGTGATATACACCTCACCATTGTGCAAACAGTACCCGTTACAGGGGTGATTGTAGTAACCACCCCACAACTAGTGGCCGTTGCAGATGCCAAAAAGGGAGTGGCTATGTTTAGTCAAGCACAATTAAAAGTACCAGTGATTGGGCTCGTAGAAAACATGAGTTATTTTACCCCCGCCGAGCTGCCCGATAACAAATACTATATTTTTGGAAAGGACGGCGGCAAGCATTTGGCCGATGAATTTGACATTGCTTTGCTCGGACAAATACCGATTGTACAAAGCATCAGAGAAGGTGGCGATAGTGGCGTACCAGTGATGGTGGGCGATGACCCCATCAGCAAAAAAGCATTTGAAGAATTTGCTGGCAACGCAGTGAGAAGTATTGCCATGCGCAACGCCAATATGCCTGCTACACAAATTCAGCAAATACTGGAATAATTTTTTGCGGCAACTTTATTTAAAATCCGGTGGCAAATACACCGGATTTTTTAATGTAAACATCACTGCTAATACGTTTGAATGGAAAAAGAAAACCGTAGTTTAGTCTTATGAAAAAAGTGGCTCTTGCAGGCTCAATCGTATTTTTGATGTTGATATCCTGTAATTCAGACAAAAAAATGAAAGAAGCAGTACAAAATATTCCATCTGCCATCGCG
>Ga0105046_10006780_pt1 | contig 18102 bp, 15 predicted proteins | sample MAT03_FD_78385 | JGI IMG/M metagenome (GOLD analysis project Ga0105046, IMG submission 78385) | Freshwater microbial communities from Lake Fryxell liftoff mats and glacier meltwater in Antarctica - MAT-03 (megahit assembly) | ecosystem: Environmental > Aquatic > Freshwater > Ice > Liftoff...
CGTCGTGCAGCCGATTCCAGGCGGCGACGACTTCGGCTGGAACGACGCCAGCGAGGCACCAAACGCGAAGGACGCCGAAGCGGGGGTCCTGCTGCTCAAAGAGCTCTTCGATCGCATGGCGGCCATGCGGTCCTGATTAGCATCTCGGCGGTAAGCCCCGAAGCTGGCCGTTACGCCAGCCCTACGTCTCGTCCAGTCCTCGCGCCATCAGGATCTTGCCGCTGCGCACGAGCTCGGTGATGCCGAATGGCTTCAGCAACCCGATCAACGCATCGAGCTTGTCGGTCTGGCCCGCGCAGCGCAGGATCATCGAGTCGGCGCCGAAGTCCACTACCTTCGCCTTGAAGTTCTCGGCCACCTGCAGAATCTCGGTGCGCTCCTTGAGCCCGGCCTTGAGTTTCACCAGCGCGACCTCGCACTCGATCGCCGATTGGCCGGTGTGATCGAAGGCGTGGACGACGTCGATCAGTTTGACGAGCTGCTTGATGATCTGCTCCAGCGTGTCAGGCTCGCCTGAGCACGTGATCGTCATCCGCGAGAAATCACCCGGCGCCGCGTCGATGCCCGCCACCGAGAGTGCCGCCGACACGACCAGCGATTCCAGGTTGTAGCCGCGACGCGAGAAGACGAGCGCCACGCGCACCAGCACTCCCGGCTTGTTGCGCACCAGCAGCGAGAGGGTGTGGATCGGCTGGGAGACGATGTCGGTCACGATGTCGCGGCGAGGCGCCTTGCCCGGATCGAGCTCGAATTTCGCGCCGCGTGGTACAACAGTGGAAACCATCTATTTTCCCTGATCCCTGATCCCTGATCCCTGGATCCCTGATCCCCTACGTAGACCCCGAGGGCTTGTCCATCTTCGTCCTCGGCTTCTCGATGATCATGCCCGACAGCGGAGCGCCGGCCGGAATCATGGGGAAGACGTTGTCTTCCTTCACCACCTCGGCTTCGATCAGGCAAGGCCCTTTGTTGTACGCCATCGCCCATGTGATCGCCTTGTCCACATCACCGGCACGTGTCACGCGCTTGCCGGGAATGTTGTACGCCGCCGCGAGCTTGACGAAGTCGGGGTTGCCTTCGAGGTCGGCACCCGAGATCCGGTTGTCGAAGAACAACTCCTGCCACTGGCGAATCATGCCCAGGTAACGGTTGTTGATGATCAGGATCTTGACGGGAACCTTCTGCAACACGGCGGTGGCCATCTCGCACATCGTCATCTGGAATCCGCCGTCGCCGACGACACACCACGTCGGTTTGCCGGTCGCCATCGCCGCGCCAATCGCCGACGGGAACCCGAAGCCCATCGTCCCGGCGCCGCCCGACGACAACCAGTAGCGATGCTTGGTGGTGAGGCAGAACTGCGCCGCCCACATCTGGTGCTGACCAACGTCGGTGGTGATGATGCAGTCGCGCCCGCCGAGCTTGTCGAGCCGCTCGAGCACATGCTGCGCGCGCAGGCCGCCCTTCCTGGCGTACTTCAGCGGGTACTGCTTGCGCCAGCCGCTGATCTCCTTCAACCACCCGGCGGTGTCGATCTTCCCGACCAACGGAATCAGATCCTCGATGGCCAACCGCGCGTCGGCGGCGATGGACACATCGGGGCGAATGATCTTGTTGAACTCGGCCACGTCGATGTCGATGTGAATCTTGACCGCGTCCCGGCAGAACTCCGACACCTTGCCGGTGATGCGATCGTCCCATCGTGCGCCGATGGCCATAATCAAGTCGCAGTGCTGCACCGTGCGATTCGCGTAGGCCGTGCCGTGCATGCCCAGCATGCCCTGGTGCAACGGATGGTCTTCCGGACAGGCGCCCTTGCCGAGCAGCGTGTTGACCACGGGAGCACCCAGCTTGGCGGCGAGCTTCATGATCGCCTTGCCGGCGCCGGAGATCAGGGCGCCGTGGCCCACGTAGAGCACCGGCTTCTTGCTGTTCATCAGCAAGCCGGCCGCCTTCTTCAAGAGGACAGCGTCGGCGCGACCGGGGACGTGATAGCCGGGCAGGTTCACCGTGTCCACAAACGGCGCGGTGCATGGACCCTGCGTCACGTCCTTCGGCAGATCGATCAGCACCGGACCGGGCCGGCCGGTCGTGGCGATGTGAAAAGCTTCTTTCATCACGCGCGGAATATCGGCCGCGTCCTTCACCAGGTAGCTGTGCTTGACGACCGGGTAGGTGATGCCGGTGACGTCGGCTTCCTGGAACGCGTCCTTGCCGAGCATCGAGGTAATGGTCTGTCCCGTGAGGACGATCATCGGCACCGAGTCCATCAGCGCGGTCAGCAGCCCCGTGACGCAGTTGGTGGCGCCGGGACCGGAGGTGACGAGCACGACGCCCGGCTTACCGGTGGCGCGCGCGTAGCCGTCGGCCATGTGGGTGGCGCCCTGCTCGTGGCGCACGAGCACGAACTTGATCTTGGAATCGACCAGCGCGTCGAAGATGGGCATGGCGGCGCCGCCGGAGTAGCCGTAGACCACCTCGACGCCTTCGCGCTCCAGGCACTGGATGACCTTCTCGCCGCCGGTTGTCGACTTTTGAATCATCATTCAGCCTGAAATCCTAGCCTGTTCGCCTCAAAACACCAATTCTCGTCCAAAGTTGACCATCAATTTGGTAATGGGGTCATCAACATGGCTAATCGATGGCTAAGACAGACGATGAGCCTACCTGATCCCACTGATTATTGCTATTTACGGCCTGAACTGACGGCCCTGATCCGTCAGCGTCACTGCAATGGGCGGATGGCTAATGGGGCTCCGTCACCCAGCGCCAACGAGTATCCCGAGTATCGCCGGCTCGCACGGTCGCTCGGGAACCCCAGGCCGGCGTAGGCCGTCCAAGGGATATGTCGCGGCATGGGACACCACCGGTGCCGGTGTGATCTCCGGCATCGACGAGATCTGGCCCGGCCTCAGCGAGAACTCGGACGTCACCGATGAGATGATCACTACGTGACGGGCCTGGGACTGGATTATCGGTTTCAGGAGGCCCTGATGGCTATGATGAAGGGGCCCCTTCTTGACTGTCTGACTCCATGCCACGATTCCTAGCTCGTCCCGTGTTGCTTGCCTCCTTCCTCGCGTTGCCGGCCGCCTGCCGGCCGGCGCCGCCCCCGCCGGAGCCGACGCCCAGCCTAACCGTGGCGATTGTGGCGCCGCGAACGCAGACCATCGCGCGCGAAGTACGTGCCTCTGGCGCCATCGCCGCCTGGGAAGAGATCCAGATCGGCGCCGCGCTGCAAGGCGTGCGCGTCGAGGCCGTGCTGGTCGAAGTCGGTGACGCGGTAGGGCGCGGCGAGGTGGTCGTGCGGCTCGATGCGCGCGCCACCACCGCGCAATTCGCCCGAGCGGATGCGGCGGTGCGCGAGGCGCGGGCCGCGCTCGAGCTGGCCATCAGCCGGGGGACGCGGACGCGGGCACTGGCGGCCGACGCGCTCGTGCCGGCCCAGGACGTCGACAACGTCGCTGCCGAGGAAGCCCGGGCGCGTGCCCAGCTCGACACGGCGGTGGCCAACCGCGACCTGGCGCAGCTACAGGTCGACTTCGCCGTCATCAGCGCGCCGGAAGCCGGCGTCATCTCGGCCCGCAGCGTCCAGCCCGGACAGGTCGTCGGCACTGGCGAACTGCTGCGCCTCATCCGCGGCGGGCGCCTCGAATGGCGCGCCGAGCTGGACGAAGCCGACCTGAAGCGCATCGTCGCCGGTGCGTCGGTGGTGCTCGACGACGTGGACGGCGCGCAGGTCGTCGGGCGCGTGCGACAGATTGCCCCGGGCATCGACGCCGGTCGACGCACGGGCACGGTCTACGTCGATCTGCCACGGCCAGGCACGCTGCGGGCCGGGGCCTTTGCCCAAGGGCGGATCGTGCTCGGCGAAGCCACCCCGCTGACGGTGCCGGCTGAAGCCGTGGTGCGGCGCGATGGCCGCGCCTACGTGTTCCTCGTCGACCAGGAGCAGCGCGCGCGCGAGCGGCTGGTGGAGCTCGGTGTTGACGTCGGCGACAGCTTCGAGATTCTGAGCGGCCTGACCGCGCAAGACGCGGTGGTCGCCAGGGGCGCGGGATTCCTGAGCGACGGCGACCTCGTGCGGGTCACCGCAGTCGCTCCGACCGCCAAGGCGACCCCGCCTGGAGGTGGCGCATGAACGTCTCAGCCTGGTCCATCCGCACGCCGCTGCCGGCGATTCTGATCTTCCTGGTGCTGACGATCCTGGGTCTGGTCGGTTTCAACCGGCTCGCCATCTCGCAGTTTCCAGACCTCACCTTGCCCACGGTTACGGTGACCGTCACGCTGCCGGGCGCCTCGCCGACGACGATGGAGTCGCAGGTGACGCGCAAGGTCGAAGATGCCGTAGCCAGCGTGGCCGAGATCGACGATCTCGTGTCCACAGTGAACGAAGGCGTCTCGGTGACGCGCATCGCCTTCGAGCTCGGCCGCGACTCGGCACAGGCGCTCGACGAAGTGCGCGATGCCGTCGACCGCATCCGCAGCGCCCTGCCGCGCGACATCGAAGAACCCGTGGTGGCCCGCGAGAACATCGCCGGCGGCGACGTCGTCACCTTCGCCGTCCGCGCCGACGGCCTGACCGACGAGGAACTGAGCTGGTTCATCGACGACACGGTCAACAAGCGCCTGTTCGGGGTGCCTGGCGTCGGGGCCGTGCGCCGGGTGGGCGGCGTGACGCGGGAAGTGCGGGTCGACCTGCGCGCCGATGCCGTGCAGGGCATGGGCGTGAGCCCCGCCGCGCTCTCGCTGCAGCTCGCCCGCATCCAGCAGGAACAGCCCGGGGGCCGCACGACGCTGGGCGGCGGTGAGCAGTCGGTGCGCACGCTTGGCACCGTGAACACGGCTGCCGACCTGGCGGCCTTCCCGATCGCCCTGCCCGATGGCCGGTCGGTGCGCCTGTCGGCGCTCGCCGACGTGCGTGACGGGCATGCCGACCCGACGCAGGCCACGACCCTCAATGGTCAGCCGGTCGTGGGCCTGGCCGTGCGGCGCACGCTCGGTTCGAGCGAAGTGAAAGTGGGCGACGCGGTCCGCGCAGCGGTCGCCGAGCTGCACGCCAGCCACCCACGCGTGCAGTTTACCGAAGTGGCTTCGTCTACCCCTGAGGCGCAGGCCTCGTACGACTCGTCGATGACGATGCTCTGGGAAGGCGCGCTGCTGGCGGTCATCGTCGTGTGGTGGTTCCTGCGCGATCTGCGCGCCACCTTCATCGCGGCGGTCGCCCTGCCGCTGTCGATCATCCCGACCTTCGCAGCGATGTACTGGCTCGGCTTCAGCCTCAACCTGATCACGCTGCTGGCGCTGGCGGTGGTCGTCGGCATCCTGGTCGACGACGCCATCGTCGAAGTCGAGAACATCGACCGCCACCTGCGCATGGGCAAGCGGCCCTTCGATGCCGCCCTTGAGGCGGCCGACGAGATCGGGCTGGCCGTCATCGCCATCTCGTGCACGCTGGCCGCCGTGTTCGTGCCCGTGGCGTTCATGCCCGGCATTCCCGGCAAGTTCTTCCGGGAGTTCGGCTGGACGGCGGCCACGGCCGTGCTCTTCTCGCTGCTCGTGGCCCGCCTCATCACGCCGATGATGGCCGCCTACATGCTGCGGCCGCAGACGCACGCGCCCACCGACTCGCGGCTGATGCGCGCCTACCTGCGCCTGGCCGACGCCACCCTGCGCCATCGCGGGCTGACGCTCTTGGCGGCGGGGGTCATCTTCGCCGCCTCGCTGGCCATCGTGCCGCTCCTGCCCACGAGCTTCCTGCCGCCCACCGACGGCCGCCAGAGCGCGCTCGTCATCGAGCTACCGCCTGGGTCGGCGCTCGCCGCCACCCGCGCCGTCGCTGAGGAGGCCCGGCAGCGCATTGCCGACATTCCGGAGATCACGCACATCTTCATCACCGCCGGCAGCGGCGCGTCGGGCGGCGGCCCCGGCGGCGGCGGCCGCGTCGACGAGGTCCGCAAGGCCACGCTGACGATTCTGTGGAAGGTCGAACGCCAGCGCAAACAGCAGGCCCTCGAGACCGACGTGCGCGCGCGCCTGCAGTCGCTGCCGGGCGTGCGCCTGAGCTTCCAGGGCGGCGGGCCCGGCCGCAGCCTTCAGCTGGTGCTCGCTGGCGACGATCCGCGCGCGCTGGCTGAGGCGTCGCAGGGCATCGAGCGGGCGATCCGTCAGCTGCCGAACCTGGGCACCGTGAGTTCGACCGCCTCGCTCGTGCGGCCGGAAGTGATCGTGCGGCCGGATCCGGCCCGGGCGGCCGCCCTGGGCGTCACCACGGCCGACATCGCCGCCGCCGCCCGGGTGGCCACGCGCGGCGACTACGACCAGGCGCTGGCCAAGCTGAATCTGCCCGACCGCCAGGTGCCGATTCGGGTGCAGCTGGCCGACCGCGTGCTGGCCGACCCGGCGATGCTCGGACAGCTGCGCGTGCCACGCTCCACCGGCGGCGTCGTGCCACTCTCGGCGGTCGCCACCATCGTCGTCGGCAGCGGCCCGTCCCAGATCGCCCGCTTCGACCGGCGCCGCAACGTCACGATTACGGCCGACCTGAACGGCCGGCCGCTGGGCGACGTCGATGCGCAAGTCAAGGCGCTGCCGGCACTGCAGCAGTTGCCGGCGGGCGTGACGGTGCAGCCCGCGGGCGACAGCGAGGTCTTCCAGGAGCTGTTCCTCGGCTTCGGCATCGCCATGATCACCGGCATCGTGTGCGTCTACGGCGTGCTCCTGCTGCTCTTCAACCATGCCGGTCAGCCGCTCACGATTCTCATCGCGGTGCCGCTGGCCGCCGCCGGCGCGTTCGGCGCGTTGCTCGTGACGGGCACGCAGATCTCGATGCCCGTGCTCATCGGCCTCATCATGCTCATCGGGATCGCGGTGAAGAACTCGATCCTGGTGGTGGACTACGCCGTCGATGCGCGGCGACTGCACGGGATGTCGCGTCACGACGCGCTCATCGACGCCTGTCACAAGCGGGCCCGGCCGGTCGTGATGACGACGCTGGCGATGATTGCCGGCATGCTGCCCATCGCCCTGGGCTTCGCCGCGGACTCGAGCTTCCGGGCGCCGATGGCGATTGCGGTCATCGGCGGCCTCATCACCTCGACCGTGCTGAGCCTGGTGGTGGTACCGGCGGCCTTCACGCTGGTCGAGGACATCGAGCTCGTGCTGTTCCGGCGGCGGACGCCTCGGGCTGTTGAGGTGGCCGGCGCCAAGGCGGTCGAAGGCTGAAGCGCGCGGAGCGCCCTTCGTGGTGCCGTTCCGTCCTTATTGCCCTGGCTTGCAGGTTCGCTCGTCGCGCGGCCACCGCGTCGCGCTTCGCGTTCGCCGCCGCGCTCCCGGGCCTACGGCTTGCCCATGATGTAGCTCCCCGGCAGACCGAGACCGGCAGCAGTCATGAACGACGCCGGCCCCGCCTGCACCACGCCGAACCCACCGGGCTGCACGCCGGCGGCGACCATGCGTTCGCCACTGGAGCTGCCGATTGTGAGCAGGCCGCCACCCGTCTTACCCTCGGTGAGTTCGGCGACGTAGGTGCTGCCGTTGCTCGCCGACACGAAGCCCTTGCTGGCATCGTCGAGGCGCAACGAGGCTTTGATGATGCCGCCGTGGTCCATCACCAACGCGGCGCCGGTGCCCTGCCGGGATTGTCCGAAGCCGGCCACGAAGGTCCCCGCTTTGCCGAAAAACTTCGCGGCGTAATGTCCCTCGGGCTGACGGCCGATGTAGATGCGCTCGACGTCGTTCTCGGCCACGATCAACCCGGCCCGCCTGGTGGATGATACGCCGACCGAGGCCTGAAGATGACCCTGCGCCGACAGGGTCGTCACGAACCCGCTCTCCTCGGAGGCACTGAGCCGGACGGCCATCGGCCCGCCAGGAGGATAGACGCGCACCTCACCGGGCTGCACGGTGAAGACGCGCTGGCCGCCTGCGTCCACCACTTCGAACGGGGCCACGACCCTGTTGCCGATGTAGCCCGCCACGGCGGGGCGTTCGAGCGCCCTCAGCCGGCGTTCGAGCGCGGCAATGCGCCTGGCCTCCGCCGACGTGGGATCCGCCGCAGGAACGTCGGCGACGTCGATGCCGTCTGGTCCAGCTTCCTCGAGCAGCACGGTCTTCTGCGGCGGGGTGCACCCGGCAGCCGCCGCGAGCCGGATGAGGCCGTCGCTCAAGACACATACCGCGATGGCGGCGCCTCGCGGCTGGCGCGCGCTCAACGCAGGCGTCACCCAGCCCAGCGCCATCGTCACCACCGCCCCGCTCGCAAAGCCCACGACTGCTGTTCGATAGCGCATCACTCCTCCTGAATTGGTGTCTGCTATCGGCGAACTCACTCTTGCCCGCCCTTCGGTCCACAACCGGAGCCACCGGCGCAGCCGAGCAGGTAGCTGCCCGGCAGTCCGCTCGACGGGATATAGGGGCCGAGGTCGGCCGGGCCGGTGAGGACGATCCCGTAGCGATCGTCCTGCACCCCCATCTTCGCCACCGGATTGCCCGACGCGTCGCCAATCGCCAGCAGACCGCCGCGGGTGGCCCCCTCGCTGAGCGACACCACCGCGGTCGACGCCGTGTTGTACACCCCAATCGCGCCGCCGCCCGTCTCGGCGACGGTCATCGTCACGCGCGCCTGGCCGGCGCGGTCTCCGACCACGAGTGCTCCCGAGCCGGCGCGGGACTCGCCGATGCCGGCGATGACACCGCTGCCCAGCGACGGGAAGCGCAGCGCATGATTGCCGTGCTCCTGCTTGCCGGAATCCACGCGAGTCATACCGCCCTCGCTGATCCGCAGACCGCTGCGGGTGCCCGACGCGCCGACCGACACGGCGAGACCGGTCCCACGTAAGTTGACCGTGACCCAACCGCCATCGGCGCTGGCCCTGAGCGCCACGACGGGCGCGCCGCTGTCGTTGTAGAGAAAGGCCCCGTCGCGGGTGACGCGAAAGATCGGGTCGTCGGCCGCGGTCACGACTTCGAAGAGCGGCCGCGTTTCCACCGCGGCGAGCCGGCGCTCCAGGTCGGCCAGGGTGCCCGGCGTGGTCGCCGGAAGATGATCGAGGTCGTCACCGAAGCCGTCGGACGCCTCGATTTCCGCCTCCGACAACTGCAGCAGCCGCTCGCCAGCGGGGCACGACTCCCCTTTCTCGATCTCGCGCAGCGAGGCGTCGGCGGTGACGCATGCGCACACGCCCTGGATGCAGCGCGTCGGCCCCGGCACGGTGCCGCTCGACGCACCGCCACCTGCGGCGGCCCAGACGAGCGAGGCGGCGGTGGCCGAACCGGCGGCGAAGCCGGCCATCTTCATCACGAAGGTCATTGGTGGCTCCTGTGCGGTCAGCGGCGTCCGGCCGGGACGGTGAAGGTGAAGCGGGTATCGGCCAGTTCCGGGTTCGCCTGCGGCGTGAAGGTGGTGGTCACCCGCTCCGTGGTGCCCGCGGGCGTGCCGTCGGGCGAGTCCTCGACGATGCGGCGCACGAGCAGCGTCTCCGCATCGATCCACACCGTGACCGGGCGGGCGGCGCCGAAGTGGCCGCCGGAGCGGCCGGTCAGCCTGTGACTGCGCCGGCCGTCCACGTTCTCGACGCCGTGTACCCGGTCTGGCGTGAGGTCCACGAGCGGTCCGTGCATCTCGGCCGCGGGGAAGAGCCACGGCGGGATCTGCGCGGCCGCCCCCTTGGTCGGAAACACGGCCGTGGCGAGGGCCGACACGCCGCGGCCGTTCGACCACACCTCGTGCACGCCCGTCGCCGACCACCAGCTCTGGAAATCGCCGCCGTCGCACCAGATCACGAGGCGCTCGCGGTTGCTCGGCGCATCAGCGCTGAAATCGAACGAGAAGTGCCGCGGGCTGCGGAACGCCGTGTGGAACGTGAAGTGCTCGACCAGCGCCGGCGCGCCGGACGGGCGCAGTTCCACGGCCACCCTACCGGTGTCCGCATACGACCGCAGTGCCGCGTAAGCGGCGCGGCTGCGCGCGAGCAGCGCAGACGCGTCCGGCGTCTGCGCGGCCACCCTCTGGGGAGCCAGCGCCAGGGCGAGTCCGGTCACCGCGACGGCCAACGCCAGGCGGAACACGACGGTCATGTGATGGCTCCAGTCCTACGGGGTGCGCACGAGTTCGACGCGCCGGTTGCGGGCGCGACCATCGAGCGTGTCGTTTGAGTCGCGCGGCCGTGATTCGCCGAAGCCGGCGCTCGCCAGTCTGGCGGCGCTGACGCCGTGGCGGCTGACCAGCGCGGCCTTCACGCTGGCCGCGCGGCGCCGCGACAACTCCAGATTGAAGGTGTCGCTGGCGATGCCGTCGGTGTGGCCTTCGATGCTGAGCGACCAGTCGGCGCGCGTGCGCAGCAGCGCCGCGATCTCGCGCAGTGTCGGCTCCGACTCGGGGCGGAGCCGGTCGCTGTTGAACGAGAAGAAGATGTCGTAGACGTCCACCCGCCCGGTGGTGGCCAGGCTGCGTTCGAGCGCGCTCGCGCCAGCACCAGACGCTGGCCCCGGCCCCGCACCCACACCGGCTCCGACTCCACCGCCCCCTCCCGCTGCCGGCATCGCCGGGTCGCCGCACCGGTTTGTGATCTTCACGACGCGGAGGCGCGCCTTGTCGCCACCGTCCGGGTTGTTGCCCATGCCGAACATCGCCGGAATGCCGGCATCCAGTGCCGTGACACCCTTCATCATCTCGCGCATCTCCGGGCCCCACGGTTTCACGGCGTCGATGCCGATCCGGAACTGCAGCATCAGGGGGTTGGCGGGATCATCGAGCACGAAGAACTCCGACCGTTCCCCATAGGCGTCGCGGACGGCATGAATCGCCGGCAGCGTTACCGGCACGTTGTTGACGACGACCGGCAGGTGCACCGGAGCCGGGGCCACGCGCGTGAGCGGCGCCGCCTGGAGGTAGTCGTAGATGTTCGGCCGCACGTCGGGATCGATGCCGAGCGCCTGACCTGGCACGGTTGACGAGATGCCGAACTCGACCGCGACGCCGCGCTTCATGGCGTCGAGCACAGCTCGTGACACGCCGATCGCCGTCGTGCCGGGAATGGACTCCGGCAACTGGTCGCTGAACTCCTGCGCGTAGGTGGTCGCCGTCTGCAGGTCCTGGCGACGGATCGTGCGCGTGAGGGTGGTCGTCTGCACGACGGGCGGCCCCGGGCTGAACATGTCGCCCGCCATCCGCTCGCTCGAGTAGGTCAGTCGGACAGCCTCGGCTGATACCGAGGTGATCGTCTTGATCGACTCGTAATCTCCGGCGGGCTCGTTGACCGCCGTCACGATCGTGAGCCCGGCACAGAGCGGCACGGGCCCGCCTGGCGGCCGCGCGGGTGCTGGCCGGCCCTGCGCAGTGAGGGTGGCGGCCACGGCCCCAAGGCCGCAGAGCGTGAGGGCCGCACACGAGCGACGGGAGCGCGCCACTAGCGCCTCGACGTCGCAGCGGCGACGATGGCTTCGGCGGCGCGGGCAACGAGCGGGGAGATCACGTCCTGTCCGTCGGCGTCGGCCTTGATCTTCTCGGTGGTGGGAGCGATGAGCGTGCCGCCGTCGGCAGTGAGCACGCGATATTCGAGGCTCACCTCGTCACGCGCCTTCGTGGACGACGCCAGCGTCGCGGCCGCCTGGACGCCGGCTGTGGCGAGCAGCGCCCCCGCCGACGACGTGCCGGGCAGCCGCCACAGTGCCGATCCGGTGGCATCTCCGAGGAACTTTCCAAAGCGTCCGCCGCGGCGCTTCTGCGTGAGGCTCGTGGCGACGACGTAGCCACAGCTTTTCTGCTTTGCCTCGGCGACGGCCTGCGCGGTGAGGCGCGCCTCGAGGGCCATTGTCTGCAGCGTCGGCCCCGTGAGGTAGCTCGTGACCAGCACACGCAAGCCTTCGGCGGCGTCCGGATCCGAGTCGAGGAGTTGAGCCGAGGGCAACACGATACCGAAACACGGCACGGCCTCAGCGGCGCCCGGCGCGGCCTCAGCGGTGGGTGCGGCGGCCACCGGCGCCTGGCCGCGGGCGGCCGCTGCCGGCGCGACGGCCGTGGCCCCCAGTGCAAGCATGGCGCCCAGCGTCTTCAGTCGGCTCCATCTGCGGCTCATCGGCGGTCCTCTCGGAGCACGGAGATATCGCGCTCACCAGATAACGCCCGAGTGGCGGTCGAAGTCCCTCACTCCACCGCCAGCCGGAGGTTACCGCTTCGTTCGCGCCTCGAGACGATCGAGCCGGGCGCGCAGCGCCTCGTTTTCGTTCGCCAGCGCCTGATGGCGCGCGTCGAGCTCGCGGGTGCGCGCTTCGAGTGCCCGCGCGGCGGCCAGGGCGATGCCGTCGGCATCGATGCTGTTGATCCGGCGTGCGTCTTCGCCGAGGCCAAAAGCCGCGTGGAAGTCCTGCGCGGTGGGGCCCACGTGACGGATGGCGGCGGGCTGCGACTTGTAGTTCCACTCGCGCACCGGCATGGCGGCGATCCTGGCCAACACGTCTTCACCTGCCAGGTCGCGGAAGTGCTCCTTCGAATTGACGTAGGGCCACCCCAGGGCCGGTCGGAAAACTGGTGTCGGAGCTGGACCAGAACACCACGCCACCGCCCGCCCGCACCAGGAACTGATTGGGCAGGGAAGAGGTGACGAAGTTGTTTCCGGAGTCGTCGCCGTAGACGAACGAACCGCGGCCGGCCGCGGTCGTCTCCGCGAAATGGCCCAGCACCGTCGAATGCGTACCGGCGGCGATGTTGCCACTGCCCAGCGCCGTGCTGGCGCCGCCGACTGCCGTGACGTTGTAGCCGATCGCCGTATCCCCGATCTTCGAGGCCAGGGCGTTGCGGCCAAAGGCGATGCTGTCGAGGCCGATGTTGGCCGCGTCCCACTGCGTGCCGGTGACGCGGCCGGCGCGGATGGCCGCCTTCGCCGGATGCCACAGCATCCGCACGCCAGCGCCACTGGCGGCCAGCGTGTCCACACCGACAGTGCCTTCAGCCACCAGCCCGTCCACATTCTGAAAGTCGAAGCTGCCGCCCGCTATCGTGCGAAGCCCGATCGTGACCGCACCACCGGCGCCGCCGCCGCTCAGTCCGGCGCCGGCCGCCACGCTGGTGATCGTGCCGCCGGCACCACCGGACACGGTCGCGCACGTCACCGTGCCGGTCTGTCCCACACTCTGCATGTATTGGCCGGCCGGGCACGAGCCGGTCACTCGGAGCTGCACCTGTGACGCATTCACGTTCGCAGTGCCTACCAGCCCAGCGACCGGTCGCACGCTACCGCCGCTGCCCGCCCCGGGCGTGACGGTGAAGGGTCCGGAGTACCCGCCGCTGTCGCGCCAGGTGCCGTTCAGCGCGGGAAAAGGCAGAACCGCATCCACGTGCGTCGGGCTGCCGCCCGGCTCCACGATGTTCAGACCGAAGCCGAGCGTGCCGTTCGGGTTGAGGAACGCGGTGCCGATGACCGACGCCGACCCCATGCCGCACCGGTCGTCACTGCCTTCGAGCCGGTAGACGCTGCCGTTCTGCGTCACCGGCACGGTCACCACATTGCAGTACGGCTGCAACTGCCAGCGAAATGTGCCGAGCGGCTGCGCCTCGGCCGCACCGCCACGAGCAGCACCAGGGCGGCCATCCCCACACGGGCCGCGCCCTCGAACAGTGTCGCCAAATTCACGGTCATCGGCGTTGGTCCCCTGGCACGCTGACAGACGCGTGCTCACGAGGTAACGCCCGGGCCGGTGCTAGAATCCCTCAACCCCGCTTCATGGGCGACGATCGGCACGACGCGCCCGACGCGGCACCACCCGACTGGCTGGCGGTGGCCGTCGATGGAACGCCGCGACCGGACGAGGCGATGCTCCGGCTCGTCTACGCCGAACTGCGGCGCCTGGCCACGGCCTACATGCGCCGCGAGCGCCCCGACCACACGCTGCAACCCACCGCGCTCGTGCACGAGGCCTACCTGCGGCTGGTCGATCAGCGGGCCGTCGCTTCGGCCAACCGCGCCCAGTTCGTCGGGTTGGCCGCCGTCATGATGCGGCGCATCCTCGTGAACCACGCGCGTGATCGCATCGCAGCCAAGCGCGGCGGAATCGCCGAGCGCGTGCCCCTGACGATGGCGCTCGAGGTGGCCAGCCTGCCCGAGGTCGGCGTGCTGGACCTTCACGATGCCCTTGAACGCCTTGCCGCACTCGATTCCCGTCAGGCGCACATCGTCGAACTGAAGTTCTTCGGCGGGCTGACCACCAGGGACATCGGCGACCTGCTGATGCTCTCGCACGCCACGATCGAGCGCGATTGGGCTTTCGCGCGCGCCTGGCTGCACGACACCCTGTCGGGCCGGCCCCGCTAGCCATGGACGCCGCACGCTGGGTCCGGCTCAACGACGTCTTCCACCAGGCGCGAGCGCTCGCGCCGGACGCGCACGGCCCCTGGCTCGCCGCCGCCTGCGGGGATGACGACGTGCTCCGGGCGGAAGTCATCCGCCTGCTCGCGGCCGACGCCGCCCGGACGGGTGGCTCGATGGCTCGGCATTCACGGAGGGTGTGGAGTTGCTCGGACGGCACGGGGACACGGGTAACGCCGGGCAGCGGCTCGGCCCCTATCGTCTGATCGCGGAGCTCGGCCGCGGCGGCATGGGCGCCGTCTTCCTCGCCGAACGCGCCGACGCGCAGTACGAGAAGCGCGTCGCCATCAAGCTCGTGAAACCAGGAATGGACACCGACGCGGTGCTGGGCCAGTTCCGCCGCGAGCGCCAGATTCTCGCCAGCCTCGAACATCCGCACATCGCGCGGTTCCTCGATGGCGGCACGACGACGGAGGGCCGCCCGTACTTCGTGATGGAGTACATCGACGGCCAGCCGATCACTGCCTACTGCGAAGCGCGCGACCTCGACCTGGCGGCGCGGCTCGGGCTCTTCCGTGATGTCTGCGCGGCGGTCGCCTACGCGCACCGGCGCCTCATCGTGCACCGCGACATCAAGCCCTCGAACATCCTGGTGACGAGTGGCGGCGAGGTGAAGCTGCTCGACTTCGGCATCGCGCGGCTGGTGCAGGCCGGTGAAGGCGGCGACGATGCGACCGCGGCGACGCAGCGGCTCATGACGCCGGAATACGCCAGTCCCGAACAGCTGAGCGGCCAGCCGGTGACGACGCTGAGCGATGTCTATTCGCTTGGCGTCGTGCTCTACGAGCTGCTCACGGGCCGCACGCCGTACCGCGTCGCGCGCAGCACACCGGAGGCGATGGCCCGCACGGTGACGGACGCCCCGCCCCTGCGGCCGAGCGAAGTCGCCGGGGGAGAGGGCGGTGGCCACGACCGGCGGCGTCAGCAGCTGCGCGGCGACCTCGACACCATCGTGCTGGCGGCGCTGCACGTCGCCGCCGACCGCCGCTACCAGTCGGTGGAACGCCTCTCCGACGATCTGGCCAGGCATCTTGCCGGGCAGCCGGTGCTGGCCCGTGGCGACACCTGGCGCTATCGCACCGGCAAGTTCCTGCGCCGGCACGCGGGCGCCGTTGCCGCCGCCGCCCTGCTCGCAATCACGCTCGTGGGCGGCCTGGTCGCCACGGCCTGGCAGGCGCAGCGTGCGACGCGACAGGAAGCAGTTGCCCAGCGCGAGCGGGCGCGGGCCGAGCGTCGATTCTACGACGTCCGCGCTCTGGCGCGGGCAGTGATGTTCGACTACCACGACGCCATCCAGGATCTGCCGGGCGCCACGCCCGTGCGCCATCGTCTCGTGCTCGACGCCCTGCATTATCTGGATCGCCTGACCGCCGACGTCAGCGACGATGCGGCGCTGCGCGGGGAACTGGCCGACGCCTACGACCGCGTCGGCGATGTGCAGGGCGGCTCGATGTTCGCCAATCTCGGTGACACCGTCGGCGCCCTCACCAGCTACCGCAAGGCCCTGACCCTGCGCGAGCCGCTCCTGGCAGCGCCATCCCCATCCCCGGTGCTCCGTCACAACGCGGCGATGAATCACCGCAAGGTCGGCCTGCTGCTCTGGGAGACCGGCGACATGGCCGGCGCGCTCGCCAGCGTCCGCCAGGCGCTTGCGATCTTCGACACGCTGGCCGGCGCCGATTCGGCCGCTGGCGAGATGCCCTACGAGATGGCGACGACGCATGACTATCTCGGCATGATCCTGCAGGAGCAGGGCGACACGGCCGGCGCCCTCGCAGAGTACGCGCACTCGCGCGCGGTGCACGAAGCCGCAGTGGCCCGCGGTCCCCGTGATCCGCGGGCCCGTCGCGGACTCTCCACGGTGCTCGAGCACATCGGCACGACGCTCGTGCTCACAGGCGATCTGGCCGGGGCGCTCAGCCACAACCGGCAGGCCCTGACGCTGCGCGCGGCGCTGGTGAGCGAGTTCCCGCTCAACGCGGACTATCGCCGCACGCTGGGCGTCAGCTACTACAACGAAGGCGACATCTACGCGGGACTTGCGCGCACGTCCGAGGCACTCGACAGTTTCGGTCAGACGCTGTCGATTGGCGAGGCACTGGCCGCGGCCGACCCTTCCAACGAGCAGTACCGCGGCGACGTGGCCTATGCGCTCATCCGGGTGGGCGATATGCTCGTGGCACTCGGGCGTTCCGTCGAGGCCATCACCCGGTATCAGCGCTCACTCACCCTGAGGGCGGCCGACGTTGCGGCCGATCCCGCCCACCTCTGGAAACGCAGCTCGCTCATCGAGGCGCGGGCCAAACTGGCGAAGACCTTCGCCACGGTCGGGCGTCGCGACCAGGCGCGCGGCGAAGCCGCGGCCGCGCTGGCTCTACTCGACGCCACCACGGTCGACGCAAGTAACGCGCTCATCCTCGGCGCCTTCGCCGGCTTCTTCGCGGACCTCGGCGAGGCGCACGACCGGCTCGCCGCCGCGGCCGGATCGGAGGCCGGCCGCCGCGAGGATCGCGCGGTGGCGCGGCGCGCCTTCGGACGCAGCCGGGATCTGTGGACGGCCCTCCACGGCAAAGAGGCCCTGAGTGCCGCCGATCGGCCGCGCCTCGAGGCCGTCATCCGCGCGCTCGCCGACGCCGGGGAGCCGTAGCCTCGGGGGACACCCTGGCCATCGCATAGAATGCATGCGGGTGCCGGTGCGGAAGTTCAAGGCTGGCGGCCCCGACCTGGTGAAGATCTTCGCCTCGGCCAGCATCCGCGACGGCGGCGTGCCACGGCGCGCCGAAGGCTGAAGCGCGCGGAACAAGGCCCCTCGGGTACGGCGCGGCCGGATTCAGCCTCCCGCCGAATACACCTCGACTCCATTCCGTCCGCTCGAGCCCTACCGCGGCTGAGCGCTGGGCCGTTGGGACGAATGTTCAATTCGACCTCGAGGCCGGCCGCTCAACCCTGGAACTCGCCCTCGCGCCCCTCTCAAGCTGTCCGGCATGCGGTCGATTGCTCAGATGACTTCCAAGCAGGGGGCCCTCGAAGAACGGGAGAGCGTCAGCATGACTGAGAAACGTGATTTGATGGAAGTGCGACGACACGCGGAACGCCCTGGCGTCAGGGTGGGGCGCGGCTGCGTCGCGCTCGGGCTGGTCATGCTGGCGGCGACGGCATCGGCACAACCGGGCAGTCCAGACCGGCAGGTGTGGGTTCAGGTGCTGGCCACGGGCCAGCTGCCGAATGGCTGGCGCACGCACGTGGAGATACAGCCACGGGCCATGGACGAGGCGTCCGAGTTGGGCCTGACGATCGTGCGAACGGCGGTGGGCCGTGCCGTGTCCAAGCGCGTCACCGCCTGGTTCGGGCACGCGTGGGTGCCACGCACCATGGGCACCGGTATCCGCCACGAGCAACGCCTCTGGCAACAGCTCTCGTTTGCGGCACCGACGGTGGGCGGGTGGACACCCTCGGCGCGGCTGCGCGTCGAACAGCGATGGCTCGACCCGTGGGACGGCACCTCCCATCGCGTGCGCATCCTCACTCGGGCGCAGCGCCCCCTCGGCCGCGGCACGCCCTGGGGCACGTTCGCCTACGACGAGGCGATGTTCACCATCGACCGCACCTCACGAGGACCGGCACGCGGTTTCGACCGCAACCGCCTCGCGTTCGGCGTGACGCGCCGGTTCTCGAAGGTCCTGTCGAACGACATCGGCTACATCTGGGAGCACACCGCCGTTCCGAGCGGCAGCCGCAA
>Ga0105046_10006782_pt1 | contig 18101 bp, 15 predicted proteins | sample MAT03_FD_78385 | JGI IMG/M metagenome (GOLD analysis project Ga0105046, IMG submission 78385) | Freshwater microbial communities from Lake Fryxell liftoff mats and glacier meltwater in Antarctica - MAT-03 (megahit assembly) | ecosystem: Environmental > Aquatic > Freshwater > Ice > Liftoff...
TGACAGATCGTCGAGCGCCGGGCGCAGGCCGTCCAGATCCGACAGGTCGAGCCGCGCGATGATCAGCGCGTCCGGCTCGCCCGCCGCCGCGGCGAGCGCCGCGATCTTCGCCTCGTCGTTGTCGACCGCCGCCACCCGCGCCCCGGCGTCGAGCAGATGCAGCGTCGTCTCCAGCCCCAGCCCGCCCGCGGCCCCGGTGTAGAGCACCCGCCGCCCGAAGACGCCCGGCTCCATCTCAGGCTGCGCCGATCGGCGGAAAGCGCCCGCTCGGGACCGGATAGTCGGCGTCCGGCTGGACTGCGATCGCCGTTATCCGCGCTTCGGCCGCAGCGATCGCCGCGGCCCCGTCGAGCACGACGAACCGCGACGCATAGTCCCGCGCGTCACCGTGTTCGAGCCAGATCAGCTCGTCCCGCTCGCGCGCGAAGCCTTTGCCCAGCACGTGGTTCGTCGACGGCTCGATCCCCATCGCGTACATGCCCGATTGCAGGTTCTGCCATTGGAACTGGCAGGGCATCTCACGGATGTCGGTCTCGACCATGAACCCGAACCCGATCCGGTCGTTGACCAGCGCCACCGGAACCTTGTGCGCGGCGTCGGCCGCCATCGCATGTTCCCAGACCTGCTCGTGGAACGGATTGGCTGGCCCGCCGAGCCGCCGGTACCCGACCCCCTGCCTGGCGTAGTCCTCCCCCGCGTGCGAGGCCCAGACCACGTCCGCGATCGGCGCGAGATAGCGCGCGCCCTCCTCCAACACCGGATGGCCGACATTGATGTGGTAACACAGCATGTGCGGCGTGCGGTAGAAGCCGTGGTTGACCACCCGGTCGCGCAGCACGATCTCGTCGGAGCCGACCTTCGCCTCGATGCGCCGGATCAGGTGCAGGTCCTCGCCGAACACCGCCGACTGCCGGACCACGCCCTCGCACCAGAGCGTGCAGTCGTCGCCGTCCCAGATCTCGCCGTAGCCGGTCAGCTGCGCCGGGATCGTGCTGATCCGCCCGTGGATCGAGGATTTGACGCTGCTGCGGTGCATGTAGTGATACCGGCTGGCGTCGTCCTCGTGCATGAACAGGATATGGTCGAGCCCGCAGGTCAGCAGCAGGCCGGAAAAGGAGCGCAGCCAGCCGAGGCCGCCCTCGCCCTCGTATTCGTGCAGCCCCGGATGGCGGAACCCCGTCGGCGAGTGCCAGCCGATGGCCCGACCGTTGTGCTCGCAGTCGGCGATGTCGAGCGCGCGGTCCACCAGCACCGTGAACCGCAGCCCCGTGCCGGTGCGGAACTCCAGCATCCGCACCCCGCGCTCCACCCCGTCGCCGAGCGTCATCGCCCTGACGCCGGCGAATTGCGACAGCGCGCCGGAATGGGCGCGGATATCCCGCCGGTCGAGGTCGCGTCCGTAGAGGTTCGCCATGTTAGCTTTCCCTCGCTACTTGAGTGGTCGCGCGATTATGGCGGAAAACCGGATGTCACGTGTCCGCATCACGCTCTAGACACCCAAGCTCCGCAGCTTGCCCTTGAGAAAGTCGAACGCGCGCGGCACGTCGCTCTCGTCGAGATGCTCGATGACGACCGGAATGTTCGGATGCTTGTCGGCGAGCCGCCGCAGATAGGCGTCGTAGTCGAGCGCGCCGAGCCCCGGCGCCGGCAGCTCGATCTCGCCCACCCCGCGGAACGAATGCGATTCCGCGGCGTCGATGTCGGCGTGCTTCTCGCTCTTGTCGTCCCCCGACAGCTTGACGTCCTTGGCGTGGGCGATCCGGATATGCGGGCTCAGCGTGTCGAAGATCTGCTTCAGCACATGGTCCATGTCGCCGATGTTGTGCGCTTCGAAATAGTTGGTCGGGTCCATCAGCAGGCCCAGCGACGGATGGTCGATCTCGGCGAACATCCGCACCGTCTCCTCGACCGAGCCGACGACGTTGTTGACGTAGGTCTCGAGCAGGAACACCGCGCCGTGGTCGTAGGCGACCTGCACCAGTTCGGCGATGACCGCGCGGCACTCCTCGAACCCTTCCTCGGTCTTGTTCTTGGGATGCGAGACCCAGTCGCTTTCGGTGTCGAACGTGCCGGTCTCGGAGATGACGTACGGCGTGCCGAACGCGCGAGCGTTGCGGATGATCGCCTTGAGAACGTCGAGCCGCCGCTTGCGCTCGCCCGGATCGGGGTGGACGATGTTGGTGTAGCCCGAAAGGCAGCAGATGGGCAGGTCATGGTCGCGAAACGTTTCGCGCACGACCTTGGCCTTTTCGCGCGTGATCGCGTCGGACGTCGAGAAGTCGATGTCCTTGAACGACAGGTCGAGCTGGACGCTGTTGAACCCGAGCCCGCGGATCCGCGTCGCCTGCTCGGCCAGCGTATAGGGGAAATAGCCGTTGAAGATCCCGATCTGCATCATGTCCGCACCCTCCCGTCAGCCTGTCATGTCGGCGGGCCGCACGGCCGCGCCTGTCGCCATCGACCGGTATCCCGCCTCGATCAGCGCCATCGTCCCGAGGTTGTCCCGCCCGCTCAGTTCCGGTGGGGCGCCGTCGCGCAACGCGAATTGCGCCTGCTCCATCACGCCGGCGAAGGCGTCCGGGAACCACATCGTGTCCCAGGTCGGCGCCGCCCAGGCGCCGCCGGTGTCGCGGATCGACGCATAGCGCAGCGTGGAGGGCGAGCCGTCGGGATAGTCGGGCCAGCCGATCGTGCCGGTGGCGACGCCGTCCGTCCCCTCGACCCGCCACCTGATGTAGATGTCGCTGGCGAACCCTTCGGCGCGCGGCCCGCTCCAGACGTCCTCGAGCGACACCGCCAGCATCCCCGAGGCGAAGCGCAGCGTCGAGGCGACGATGCCGTCGGTATGCGCGAACTCGGTCCGCGGATCGGGCCGGGCGGCGCAATAGATCGTCTCGACCTCGCCGAACAGATGCCGCAGCACGTCAATGTGATGGATCGACATGTTCAGAAACGTCAGCCGGTCGTAGTCCGCGAGGAACGGCTGCCAATGCGGGATCGCCCGCATCTCGATGGTGGCGATCACCGGCGTTCCCAGCGACCCGGCGTCGAGGATCTGCTTGAGCACCCGCATCGACTGATCAAAGCGCATGTTCTGGTTGACCGAGAGCGGCTTGCCCGCCCGCTCGCAGTCCTCCACCACCGCCTTCGCCGCAGCGTAATCCATCGCCAACGGCTTTTGCGCGAGGATCGCCTTGATATGCGGCTGTTCGCAGGCAAGCGCGATCAGGCCGGGTTGCTGGTCGGGCGGGTAGGCGATGTCGAGCACGACGACGCCGGGATCGCGGATCAGATCCTCGGGGGTCGCATGGATGGTCGGGATTTCCCACCGCGCCGCGACCGCCGCCGCCTTGTCGGGGCTGCGCGATGCGATCGCCGTCACAGCGAACCCCGCCTTCGCGTAGGCCGCCAGATGCACGTCCGCCATGATGAAGCCGGCCCCGATGCAGCCGATCGGAAACTCCCGGCAGCGGATCGCACGGTCCGGCGCGAAGCCCAGGCTGTCCGCCATGCACCCTCCCCCGGTGTGCGGGCGTCGCCGGCCCGGTTTATCCCGGGATGCGGCTGCCGACGTTGCTGCAATCTGCCGCAGGAAAATGACGGCTGTCAAGCCGGTTTTGATGGTCTCCGAGGGTTTTCGTGATTGTTTTCGATGTAGTTCTTGACGGCTCACCGCCGATGCGGCAGCATCATCGCATCCGCACGAACGCAGGGGCATCGGTGTCCGAGACGACGCGTATCACCATCGCCGATATCGCCCGTGAGGCCGGGGTCAGCACGGCTACGGTGGACCGCGTGCTGAACAACCGCGACGGCGTGCGCGCGCCGACCCGGGGGCGCGTGCTCAACGTGGCCCGGCGCATGGGCTACAGTGACGGTGTCTTGTCGGGTCCCGTGCCCGACGCCCGGCCGGTCACGCTCGATTTCGTCCTGCCCGGCGGCTCAAAGGCGTTCATGGATCTCTACGCGCAGAACCTGCAGAATCAGGGCCTGCTCGCGGCGGGCGAAGTCAGCGTCCGCATCCACCGGTTCGATGGAATCGATCCGTTCGCGCTCGCCCGGACGCTGGAGCGCATCGGCGACGCCACCGACGGCGTCGGCGTGGTCGCGGTCGATCATCCGGTTGTCCGCGAGACGATCCGCACGCTCGCAGCCCGTGGCGTGCCGGTGCTGACGCTGATTTCCGACATCGCGGGGCTGCCCACGGTCGGCTACATCGGGATCGACAACCGCGCCGGCGGCCGCCTCGCCGGCTACCTGCTCGGTCGCTTCATGCCGCCCGACCGTACCGAGATCGCGCTCTTCACCGGCAGCCTGTCCTACCGCGGCCACGAGGAGCGCGAGATGGGGTTTCGCCACCTTATCGCCGAGGATTTCCCGCAGTTGCGCGTCGCAGAGTTTCGCGAAGTCGCCGAAAACTCGGATCGGGCGCGCGAGGAGACCCGCGCGCTGCTGGCGACCCGCCCGGGCCTCGGCGGCATCTACAACATCGGCGGAGGGCTGCGCGGCATCGCCGATGCGCTGGTCGACGCGGGCCGGGAGCGCGAGATCGTGCTGATCGGCCACGAACTGACCGCGGCCAACCGGCGATACCTGCTCGACGGCACGCTCGACGCCGTCATCGACCAGAACCCGCGCGTTCAGGCGCGCGAAGCGATCGAACGCCTGCGGCAGGCGGCCTCTGGACAGGACGTCCGCGACTGGATCAGCATCCGCACACAGGTTATCTTTCGCGAGAACGTGCCGGAGATCTGAACGGGACGAGCATCCGGGCCGGCGCGCCGCACCGCGGGCGCCGGACCCAACCACCGAGAAGCGAGGGCGCATCCCGCGATCCCCGCCTGAACCATCAGGGAGACTTCAATGATCGATACGTGGAAACTGCCACTCGTCGGCGCCGCGATGGCCGCGGTCGCCGCCTTCGCGGCGCCGGCCTTGGCCCAGGACAAGACCTTCTACTGGGTCTCGCACGGCGGGCCCGCCGATCCGGTCTGGACCTATTTTCTCCAGGGCGCGAAACAGTGGGAGACCGACACCGGCAACACGGTGAACACGTCGTTCCACTCCGGCGACGTGCCCGCGCACCAGGAGGCGATCCGCGCGGCCATCGCCGCCGGCGCCGACGGCATCGCCACCACCAGCCCCGATCCGGGCAGCCTCGTCGAAGTCGTCGCCGAGGCCCGCGCCGCCGGCATCCCGGTCATCAACTTCAACACCCCCGACCCGACCGTCGATTTCAACGCCTATGTCGGCGGCAACCTGCAGGACGTGGGCCGCCGGTGGGCGCAGTATCTCGTTGACAACCACCAGTTGAAATCGGGCGATTTTGTCTGGATGCCGGTCGAGGTTCCCGGAGCCACCTACGGCGTTCAGGAGGAGGAAGGCATAAAGTCGGTGTTCGAGCCGCTCGGCATCACCTGGGAGGTCACCGACGCCACGCTCGATCAGGCCGAGGTGATCAACCGGATGAGCGACTACATGACCGCGAACGGATCGAAGATCAACGCGATCATCGGCCTCGGCGATCTCGTCACCGGCTCGATCCAGCGGGTGTTCACGCAGGTTGGGATCGACGCCGGCGCGATCCCGGTCGTCGGCTGGGGCAACTCGACCGACACGTCACAGGCGATCCTCGCGGGCTATGTCGACGCCGGCATGTGGCAGGACCCGCAGGCGACCAGCTATCTCGCGCTCTCGCTCGCCAACATGGCGTCGAGCGGCATCCCGCCGGCCTTCGACATCACCGTCGGCGCGCTCTACGACAAGACCACCGCCGAGACCTACGACAAGATCATGACGGGCGAGTGACGCGGCGGTCCGGGGCGGCGTTTCCCGCCCCGGTCGCTTCCTCCACCCCAGGATCTCCGGCGACCGAGCCGGGGACCCCCCAGCCATGCCCAACGGGAGCACCGCGTGGACGACCGACCGCTGATCCGCCGCCTGATTGCCAAACCGGAGTTCGGCCCCTTCGTGCTGCTCGTCGTGATGCTCGTGGTCTTCACCGCGATCAACCCGACCTTCATGTCGCTGCTCAACATCTCCAACATCCTGACTTTCACGGTCGAGCTCGGCCTGATCGCGCTCGGCATGACGCTGCTGATGACGGCGGGGGAATTCGACCTCTCCGTCGGCTCGGTCTTCGGCTTTTCCGCCGTCCTGATGTGGACGCTGTTCAACGCCGGCGTCACCTCGCTCGAAGGCGGCTTTCTTGTCGCGATGGCCGTCGCGGCGCTCGTCGGGCTGATCAACGGCGTCTTCGTCACCCGGCTCAACATCCCGTCGTTCCTCGTCACGCTGGGGATGCTGCTCGTCGTGCGCGGCACGGCGCTCTATCTCACCGACGGCTTTCCGCAGCGGACCTGGAACGCGGAAGGCAGCTGGCTGCCCGCGATCCTCGTCGGACGCTTCGACGTCGGCGGCCTGCGCATCCAGATGTCGCTGATCTGGTTTACGCTGATCGCGCTCGCGCTCGGCTATCTGTTGAACCAGACCCGTTTCGGCAACTGGATCCAGGCCTCGGGCGGAAACCCCGGCGCCGCCAGGGCGCGCGGCGTGCCCGTCGGCTCGGTCAAGATCGCGCTCTTCATGCTCTGCTCGATGCTTGCGGGTTTCGCCGGCGTCATCTCCTCGATCCGCACCTCGGCGGCCAACCCCAACAGCGGCACCGGCTACGAGCTCGAGGTCATCGCGATGGTGGTGATCGGCGGCACCGCGCTGATGGGCGGGCGCGGCAGCATCCTCGGCACCGTGCTCGGCATCTTCATCCTGCGGATCGTGCGCAACGGCATCGTGCTGATCGGCGTGCCGGGCCTCGCCTACAACATCTTCATCGGCGCGATCATCCTCGGCATGATGGCGCTGCACTCGTGGCTCGAACGCCGCCACAACTCGGGGACCTGATCATGGACGATCTCATCCGCATGCAGGGCGTCGACAAGTTCTACGGCCGCATCCAGGCGCTGCACGACGTCACCTTCACCGTGCGGCGCAACGAGATCGTCGGCCTGCTCGGCGACAACGGCGCCGGCAAGTCCACGCTGATCAAGGTGCTGTCGGGCGCCGTGCCGCGCACGTCGGGCAACATCTACATCAAGGGCAAACTCGTCGACCTGCGCTCGACCCAGGACGCCATCGCCAACGGCATCGAGACGATCTATCAGGACAGCGCCCTCGTCCCGCAGCTGTCGATCGCGCGCAACCTGTTTCTCGGGCGCGAACCGCTCCGCTCGCCGCGCCTGCTCAACCGCATGGACCAGGACGCGATGAACGACGTCGCGCGCAAGCTGCTGCGCAAGGTCGGCATCACCAAGCCGATCCCGCCGACGACGCCCATCGGCGCGCTGTCGGGGGGCGAGCGCCAGGCGGTCGCCATCGCCCGCGCCATGCATTTCGAAAGCGACCTCATCATCCTCGACGAGCCGACCAACAATCTCGGCGTCGCGGAAACCCAAGGCGTGCTGCAATTCGTCCGCGGCGCCCGCGACTCGGGCCACAGCTGCATCTTCATCGCCCACAACATCCACCACGTCTTCCAGGTCGTCGACCGCATCGTCGTCATGCGCCAGGGCCGCGTCGTCGCCGATGACATCGACCCGAAGGCGTCGAGCATTCCGGAGGTGGAGGAGATCATCACCGGCGACCTGCACTAGCCGCGACCTCGAACCCCTGTGATCCCACCGCCCCCGGCGAGCCAGATTGCAACCTGCCCGCCAAACCGCTAGCACAGACGATATCGCCACCGAGGATGTCGCCCCATGTTGCTGGATCACAGGATGCGCAGCGCCGGCGGCGCATTGTTTCGATGGCGCAGCTACGTGCTGCTGAGCTTCCTGCCGTTGATCGCCCTCGCCGTAACGAAGGCCGAACCGGTCGAGCAGATGATCGGCGGGTTCTGGGGGGAGGCGTTCGAACTGGGCTGCATCCTGCTCGTCCTCGGCGGGCTCGTGGTGCGCGCGGCCACCGCCGGCTTCGTGCCGGCCCGCACGTCCGGCCGCAACACCAGGGACCAGGTCGCCGATAGGCTAAACACCGAAGGGCTCTACGCGCTGACCCGCAATCCGCTCTATCTCGGAAACTGCATGATCTATCTCGGCGTCGTACTCTTCACGCAGGATCTGATGCTGTCGCTGGCCTTCGCCCTGTTTCTGCTGGTTTATTACGAACGGATCATCCTCGCCGAAGAGGCGTTTCTCCTCGACCGGTTCGGCGAGACCTACCGCACCTGGTCGGACGACGTGCCGGCGTTCTTTCCAAGGCTGTCGGGCTGGAGGAAGCCGTCGCTGCCGTTCTCGCTGCGTACCGTCATCCGGCGCGAATACCCTGGCTGGTTCGCCGCCATCCTGGCGCTCGGACTGATCGCCATTGGACAGGATCTGTTCGTGGGTGATCGCGCGTGGCATATCGACAGGGGCTGGCTGATCGCGATCGGCCTTTCGGCCGCCGCCTACGGCATCGTGCATTTTCTCAAACTGCGCACGCGCGTTCTGCGGGTGCCCGGTCGCTGAGCCTGCGCGAAGAAAGTGGCATACGGTTCACCACTCCGGACCCCCGTCTGCTCCCCAAGAAGTCTTGACATCTGGTAAAACTATCTTTTAAAACAGTGCATTAAAAACTCTGCCACGCGCGGACAACTCCGTTCTTCAGACGGACACGCGCGCGCCACCGGCCTCACCCCTCCAGCATCCGCTCCAAAGTCTCGATCCGGTCGGCCTCCCGCGGCGGCTTGTCCCAGCGCAGGCGGTTGATGCGGGGAAAGCGCATGGCGATCCCCGACTTGTGCCGGGGCGAGCGGTTCAGGCCCTCGAACGCCACCTCCAGCACCAGCCCGTGGTCGGGCTCCGCCCGCACCGCCCGCACCGGCCCGAACCGCTCGGTCGTGTTGTTGCGCACGAACCGGTCGATCTCGGCCAGCTCCGCGTCGGTGAAGCCGAAATAGGCCTTGCCCACCGGCACGAGCGCGCCCAACGCCGTCCAGACCCCGAACGTATAGTCCGAATAGAACCCCGAACGCTTGCCATGGCCCATCTGCGCGTACATCAGCACCGCGTCGATCAGGTGCGGGTCGCGCTTCCATTTCCACCACGGTCCCCTGGGGCGGCCTGCCACGTAAGGCGCGTCGCGGCGCTTGAGCATGATCCCCTCGATGACGTCCGATGGCGGCGCCGCGCGCAGGGCTGCGAGGCTCGGCCAGTCGGGAAACGGCAGCAGCGGCGAGAGGTCGAAGCGCGCGGGGTCGAGGCCCCCGAGCGCGTCCATCGCGTCGAGGCGGGCGCGGCGCGCGGCGAAGGGCAGCGGGCGGAGGTCTTCGGTCCCGAGCCGCAGCACGTCGTAGGCGCGCAGGGCGGCGGGGAAGTCGGCGCGCTGGCGGGCGGTGACGGACTTGCGGTTCAGCCGCTGCTGCAGGTCGGCGAACGGCGCCACGTCGTCCGCGCGCCGCACCAGCAGTTCGCCGTCGATGACGCCGTCGAAATCGAGCGCCGCCATCAGATCGGGGAACGCATGCGAGATGTCGTCGCCGGTGCGCGAATAGAGCCGCCGCGCGCCGCCCTCGGCGCTGGCCTGGACCCGGATGCCGTCCCATTTCCACTCGGCGATGAAATCGGCCGGGTCGAGCCGTGCGATATCGGCGGCTTCGAGCGGATGCGCCAGCATCACCGGCCGGAAAGCGCACGCGGCGAGCGCGGCGGGACGCGGGGCGCGGCGCTCCAGCCAGGCGAAAAGCGGCGCGTAGGGCGGGCTCTGCGCGTGCCACAGTTCCTCGATATCGGTCACGTCGGCGGCGCCGAACTCCGCGAGGGCCGCCTTTGCGAGCCGGGCGGAGACGCCGACGCGCAGGCCGCCGGTGACGAGCTTCAGGAGCGCGTACCGCCCCTGCGCGTCGAGCCGGTCGAGCAGACCCTCCACCATCCGCGGGGCTTCGCGCCGCGAGGCCGACCGGAGCGCGTCCACGACCACGCCGAGCGGCGGGTCCTCGGCGGCGGCGTGGCTCGGCCAGATCAACGCGACGGTCTCGGCGAGATCGCCTACGTAGTCGTAGCTCAGCGCGAACAGCTCGGCGTCGACGCGCGCCGAGACCAGCGCGCGCAGCATCGCGGGCTTGACCGTGTCGAGCGTCAGATCGCGCGTGATCGCGGCGAGGCCCCAGCCCCGGTCGGGATCGGGTGCAGCGCGGAAGTAATCGGTCATCAGCCGCAACTTGCCGTTGCGCGACGGCGTCGTGGTCAGGCGATCGAGCAAGGTGGCGAAGGCGCGCATGCCGGTCAGCATAGACGATCGGCCCGGCGCCGCGAAAGGCTCGGTCGATCCGACGTCCTCGGCGCGCAGTCGCGCCGAAAGCCCGAACAGGGCGCGGATACGCGGCCGCCGCCGCGGCCATCGGGATCAGTCGTTCGCCGGCGCGGCCATGAACCGGGAGAAGCGGATCGTCACCGAGGTTCCCGACCCGGGCGTCGAGGACACCTCGATGTCCGCGCCCGCGCTCTCGCGCAGCGATTGGGCGATGAGGAACCCGAGCTTGCCCCTCCGGGGCCAGTGCTCGCCTTCCGGCATGCCGCGCCCGTCGTCAGCGACGATCACCGTGCAGCTCTCGTCGTCGACCAGACTGTGGAGCGTGACCGTTCCGCCGTCGCGCCCGTCAAACGCGTGTTTCAGCGCGTTCGTCAGCAGTTCGTTGACGATGAGACCGGTCGGCATCGCCACGTTGACCGACACCGGCCAGGAGTCGACCTTGAGATCGAGCCGCACGCCCGCCGTCGCGTGCGCCTCCATGATCGTCGAAGCGATCTGGCTCAGATAAGCGCCCAGATCGACGCCGTCGCTCGCGGTGTCGTCGGAAAGCAGACGATAGAGAACCGCCAGCGACGCGACCCGGCCCGCGAGCCGCGTGAAGGGATCGTCGGGTGCGTCCGGCGGCAGGCTGCGCGCCTCGAGCCGGATCAGCGTGGTGATCATCTGGAGATTGTTGGTCACGCGGTGCTGCAGCTCGCGCATCAGCGTGTCCTTCTCGCGCATGCGCCGCGCGTGTTCGTCGCGCTCCACGAGGTCGCGCGGAGTGGTCGGCGCCCCCGCCACGATCCGGAACAGCGGGGCGCCGTCGTCATCGAGGATGACGTTCGCCCACAGATCGATCGGCGTCGTCGAGCCGTCGGCGTTTTTGCCCGCGGTCCTGCCGACGTAATCGTCGTCGCTGGCGACCATCCGGTTCAGCTGCTCGGCGAACTCGGTGATCAACGGCACCTCGCTCCAGGTCCTGCCTTCGATGTCGCGCACCGATTGACGGGTGAGCCGTTCGAATTCGAGGTTCGCATAGGTCACGCGCTCGGCGGGCAGCAACTCGGACACCGCGATCGCCACCGGTATGTGGTCAAGAAACTGCCGGAACCGGTCGGTCCGCAGCGCGTCGGCCATTTCGCGGCTGTCGATGAGCCGGTCCATCGGCTTCGTGTCGCGAGCGTCCGTCATGGGCATCCTTGGTGCGTGCGGGGTCCGCTTAACAGATCGCGCCCGGAGCGCCAGCCGATTCGCGCGGCCGCGCGGGGCAAGCCGTCAGTCGGGATCATCCTCGTAGCCGACGAGATTGAGCGGGCGCGCCGGGAGGCCGTGAAGCGCGCACCAGCGCACCAGCGCCTCCTCGCGGCCATGCGTGACCCAGACCTCGGCGGGGCCGAGCTCGGTGAGGGTCCCGGTCAGGCCGGCCCAGTCGCAATGATCCGAGACGATCAGCGGCAGTTCGACGCCGCGCTGCCGCGCGCGGGCGCGGACCTGCATCCAGCCGCTCGCGAAGGCGATCAGCGGGTCGGAAAACCGCCGGACCCAGGTCGCGGCGAAGGCCGAGGGCGGCCCGAGCACCACCGCGCCGGCGAACCGCTCCTTCGCGCCCCGCGCCAGCGTGGCGTCCTCGATCCGGCCGAGTGCGATCCCTTGCGCCGCGTAGTAGTCGCAGAGCTTGCGCAGCGCGCCGTGGATATGGATCGGTGCGTCGTAGCCCGCGTCGCGCAGCAGCCTTATCACCCGCTGCGCCTTGCCGAGCGCATAGACGCCGACCAGATGCGTGCGCTCGGGGAACTGCGCCAGCGAGGCGATGAGCTTGCCGATCTCGCCCGCCACCGGCGGATGGCGGAACACCGGCAAGCCGAACGTCGCCTCGGTGATGAACACGTCGCAGGGCACGGGCGCGAAGGCCGCGCAGGTCGGGTCCGGCGCGCGCTTGTAGTCGCCCGCCGCGACGATACGCAGCCCCGCCATCCCGAGCGCGATCTGCGCCGAGCCGAGCACATGGCCCGCGGGGTGAAAGCCCACGGTGACCGGACCGATCGTCACCGTCTCGCCGAACGCGACGCCTTGGGTCGCGCCGGCGAAACCGGGCCCCAGCCGCAGCGCCATGATCTCGAGGGTCTCGCGGGTCGCGAGGACCGCGCCATGGCCGGGACGCGCGTGGTCGGAATGGGCGTGGGTGATCAACGCACGCGCAACCGGGCGCACCGGATCGATGAAGAAATCGCCGGGCGGGCAGTAGAGCCCCTCCGGCCTCGGGATCGCCAGATCGGTCGCGCGCATCGCTGCACTCTAGCCGCCCGCCCGCGCTCCGCCAGCCGCGATTTCGCGTCACGACCGCCTCACGCGTCCGTCACGCGGGTCCCGGTAGACGTGTCCCACCGGCCCGGCCCGATCGACGTGGACGCAAACGCCGGGTGAAACCCGAAGGGAACGCCATCATGACCGCTCTTGACACCACCGACCTCGGCCCAGCCGTCGCTCCGGTCGCCACCGCTGCCGCCGGGCTACGCCGGTTCTTCGAGACGCTGCGCCGCCATGTCGCGCGGATGCAGCGCGACGCCGCGCACCGCGCCACCGTCCGCGCCCTCGCCCGTCTCGAGCCGCACCTGCTCGCGGACATCGGCGTCACCGCCGCCGACGTGCGGCGCGAGATGCGCGCCGCGGGCGTCACGATCTAGCGCGTGTCGGGGCGTTCGGATCGCGCGAGGCGCACCGATTTGCGCCAGTTCGCCCGATCGGGCAGGTCTGATCCGCGATGTCCGGCGCCGCGACGCGCGATCCCGTCGCCGTTGAACTTCGAAGATCAGGGGCGCGGCGTCGCGCGGTTCGCGCGGGCCCGCCGCGCCGATCAGATCGTCCGCCGGCGCACGGCGTCCCCGAGCGCCTGGAACAGCGGTCGCGAAACCGGATCGTTCGCGGCGTTCCATTCGGGATGCCACTGCACGGCGATGGCGAAGCCCGGCGCCGCGTCGATATGGATCGCCTCGGGCGTCTCGTCGAGCGCATAGCCTTCGATCACCACACGTTCGCCGCGGTCCTTAATGCCCTGGCCGTGCAGCGAGTTCACCATCACCTCGCGCACGCCCAGCAGCCGCTCGAACACGCCGCCTGCCGCGAGGCGCACCGGATGGCGCAGCTCGAACTTCTCCGCAATCGTGCCGTCGGGCGGCATGCGGTGGTTCATCCGCCCCGGGATCTCGCGGATCTCGGGGTGCAGCGTCCCGCCGAACGCCACGTTGAACTCCTGAAATCCGCGGCAGATGCCGAAGATCGGCACGCCGCGCGCGACGCATTCCCGGATCAGCGGGAGCGTCACCGCGTCGCGGTCGGGATCGAAGCTGCCGTGCTTTTCCGTCGGCTCTTCGCCCCAGTGCGACGGATGGACGTTCGGGCGCCCGCCGGTGAACACGAAGCCCGCGCAGGCCTCGATCAGATCGCCGATCGCGCCGACGCGCGGCAACGCCGGCACGATCAGCGGGATCGCGCCGGTCAGCTCGGCGACCGCCTCGATGTTGTGTACGCCGACGGCCTGAACGGGATACTCCTCGTTCAAGAGATGGGCGTTGCCTATTATGCCGACGATGGGTCGGGACATGACCGGGACCGGGACCGCTACAAGTTTTGACGTCAGTTGCAAGGTTAAAATCAATATAGGCGCCGGGACGGCCGGCGTCGAGGCCCGCGGTCCGGGCCGGCGCGCCTTCGGCCTTGACCGGCTTCGCGACGCCGTGACACGCTCGCACGGAACGCCGGAAGGGATGTGGCTCCGATGAACGTCGCCGCCAGGACGGGGCCGGTTCGCCTCGCGGACTACCTGCCCCCGGCCTATCTGATCGATACGGTGGCGTTGACCTTCGCGCTGGCGCCGGATGCGACCCGCGTTCGTGCGGAGGTGGCGTTCCGGACCAACCCAGCGCGCGAAGCCGACGGGCCGCGGGATTTGCGGCTCGACGGGCGCAACCTGCGGCTGATCTCGGCCGCGATCGACGGCGCGCGGCTGTCCGCCGACGCGCTGCGCATCGACGACGCGAGCCTGAGCGTGCCCGCGGCCCTGCTGCCCGGCGGCGCCTTCGTCTGGTCCTGCGAGACCGAGATCGCTCCGGCCGCGAACACCGCGCTCGAAGGGCTTTACATGTCGAACGGCATGTACTGCACCCAATGCGAGGCGGAGGGCTTTCGCAAGATCACCTGGTATCCCGACCGCCCCGACGTGATGGCGAAGTTCAGCGTCCGGATCGAGGCCGATCCCGCCACGTCGCCGATCCTGCTGTCGAACGGCAACCTCGTGGGCTCGGGCCCCGGATGGGCCGAATGGCGCGACCCGTTCCCCAAGCCGTCGTATCTGTTCGCGCTGGTCGCCGGGGATCTGCGCGCCGTAGAGGACAGGTTCACCACGCGCTCCGGCCGCGAGGTCCTGTTGCAGATCTGGGTCAGGGACGGCGACCAGGACCGCTGCGCCTATGCGATGGACGCGCTGAAGCGGTCGATGACGTGGGACGAGGAGGTTTACGGGCGCGAATACGACCTCGACCGCTTCATGATCGTCGCCGTCGACGACTTCAACATGGGGGCGATGGAGAACAAGGGCCTCAACGTCTTCAACTCGAAATACGTGCTCGCCAGTTCCGAGACCGCCACCGACGCCGATTTCAAGAACATCGAGGCGGTGATCGCGCACGAGTATTTCCACAACTGGACCGGCAACCGCATCACCTGCCGCGACTGGTTCCAGCTATCCCTGAAGGAGGGACTGACGGTCTTTCGCGACCAGCAGTTCAGCGCGGACATGCGCTCGGCCGGCGTCAAGCGAATCGAGGATGTGGTCCGGCTGCGCTCCCAGCAGTTCCGCGAGGACGCGGGCCCGCTCGCGCATGCGGTTCGCCCCGAGGAATACATCGAGATCAACAACTTCTACACCGCCACCGTGTACGAGAAGGGCGCCGAGGTCGTGGGCATGCTGCGCCGCCTCGTCGGGCCGGACGTCTATGGTCAGGCGCTGGACCGCTATTTTGCGCGCCACGACGGCGAGGCCGTGACCATCGAGGACTGGCTCGCGGTCTTCGAGGAGGCGTCGGGCCGCGACCTCGCGCAGTTCAAGCGGTGGTATTCGCAGGCGGGCACGCCGCGCGTCAAGGTCGACGCGGACTGGCGCGACGGCCGCTACAGCCTCCGGCTGAGCCAGTCGACGCCGCCCACCCCCGGCCAGCCGACGAAGCTGCCGCTGGTCATTCCCGTCGCGTACGGCCTGCTCGGGGCGAGCGGCGCCGTGCTCGCGAGCGGCGTGATCGAGCTTGTCGAGGCCGAGACCACGGTCGGCTGGGACCTGCTCGAGCGGCCCGTCCCGTCGCTGCTCCGCGGCTTCTCGGCGCCGGTGATGCTCGAGCGCGCCGCCGAACCCGGCGAGGCCGCGTTCCTGCTCGCCCACGACACCGACCCGTTCAACCGCTGGGAGGCAGGCCGCGCCGCAGCGACGGCGCTGCTCGCCCGCATGGCCGAGGCGCCCGAGGTCGAGGCCGACGCCGGTTTTCTCGCCGCGATGGCCGCCGTCGCCGATGACGACCGCCTCGATCCGGCCTTCAAGGCGCTCGCGCTCGGCCTGCCGCCGGAGGACGAGATCATCGGGCACATGGCCGCGCTGGGCCGCACGCCGGACCCCCTGGCCGTCCACCGGGCGCGGCGGCGCCTGCACGCGGCGCTCGGCGCGGCGCTCGGACCCTGCCTTGACCGGCTCTACGCGGGAAACGCCGTCACCGGGGTCTACGCGCCCGATGCCATGGCCGCAGGACGCCGCGCGTTGCGCGGCCGCGTGCTGGCGCTGATCTGCGCCCGCGACGCCCGCGCCGACCGCGCCGCCGGGCACTTCGCCGCCGCCGCCGACATGACCGGGCGGATGGCCGCCCTCGCGGTGCTCGTCGAGCACGGCGCGGCGGCCGGGGCGCTCGCCGATTTTCACGCCCGGTGGCGCGACGAGCGGCTCGTCGTCGACAAGTGGTTCGCGGTCCAGGCGAGTCTTGCGCCGCCGGAAATCGCCGTCGAGACCGTCGCGGCGCTGGCGGCGCACCCCGATTTCGACTGGCGCAACCCCAACCGGTTTCGCGCGTTGATCGGGGCTTTCGCTGCGGGGAACTCGGCCGGGTTCCATCGCGACGACGGCGCGGGGTATCGTCTGGTGATCGACTGGCTGATCGAGCTCGACCCCGTCAATCCGCAGACCACGGCCCGCATCGCGACGAGTTTCGGCTCGTGGCGGATCTTCGGCGCCGCGCGCAAGGCGTTGATGCGCGGTGAATTGCAGCGTATCGGCGAACGCGGGGACCTGTCGCGCGACACCGCCGAGATCGTCGGCAGGTTGCTGGGCGACGACTGAAAAGGGGCTGCGTCATGCCAGTGTCAAGCTTGCACGATAAGGACTGCGGAATGCAGGAGATCGTCGACCGGCTGATCGAGGAACGCGCGCCGTGGTTGCGCCGCGCCGAGCCGTCGGCCCGGGCCGCGCGCGCAGCCCTCCACCGCATCCTGCAGTATCGCCGCACCGTCCGCATCGCCCAGACGCTGAAGCCGATGCCCGCCCGCGACATCCTGCGCTCGCTCGCGGACATGATCGCGCATCACGTCGACGTCGCGGGGCTCGAGAACGTGCCCCGACACGGCCCGCTGATCGTCGTCTCGAACCATCCGACCGGCATCGCCGACGGCATCGTCGTCTACGGCGCGCTCGCGCAGGTCCGACCGGATCTGTTCATCTTCGCCAACGCCGACGCGATCCGCGTGCTGCCGCAACTGACCGACCTGATCGCGCCGGTCGAATGGCGGCCCGAAAAGCGCACCCACAAGCAGAACCGCGAGACGCTCGCCTATGCCCAGACCGCGTTCGAGGCCGGGCGCATGGCGGTCATCTTTCCGTCGGGGCGGCTCGCGAAGCGCGAATGGTGGTCGCTGCACGAGCGGCCGTGGATGGCCTCCGCCGCCATGCTCGCCCGCAAGTACAACCTGCCCGTCGTGCCGCTGCACATCACCGCACGCAACTCGGCGCTGTTCTACCTGTTCGACCGCATCCACCCCACGTTGCGCGACATCACGCTGTTCCACGAGGTGCTGAACAAGCGCCACCAGCCTTACCGCATCACCGTGGGGGCCCCGATCGACCCGGCGACCCTGCCCTCGGGCACCGTCGAGGCGACCGAGGTTCTGCGCGCGCGCACGCTTGAGCTCGGCGGGGAAAAACCCCAGACCGTGCTGACCGCTCCGCGCTACTCCAGGCCGCGCCGCCGCTACGCTTCGGCCGCAGCCGCGCCGTGAGGCTTGCCGGGGACGGGCCCCGCTGTTATGGCTGTTCAAGCTGGGTGTAGGCGGCTGAAATTCCGCGCGCCTTGCCTATTTAGCATGAGTTACACTACTCGTCGTCGGAGTTTGAACAAATGATTGGAACCATGCATGCGTATGTCGCTGGCGACGCAATAGGTGGAAACACATTTGATTGCGAGACTTACGATAATGTCCATACTGTTCAGACGAGAGCGCTCCACACCCCGATCGCAGATTGCGCTGTCGTCGCGCCCATTGGCCCAGCCGATATCGCGCAGTGGATGATCGTTGCCAATAAAGGCGCTCGCTGCGCGGCAGAAGGTCGCCCAGATCTGAGCGGATTAGATAGAGAAAACCTGGCGATGCCGGGTAATTGCAATTTCATCCAAGACTAGATGCATGTCCCAACAACTTGATGCACATCATCTTTACCGAGAACCCGAACCCAAGATCATCGCCGGAGCCACCGGCGACTGGGAAATGGTCATCGGCCTCGAGGTCCACGCCCAGGTCAAGTCGAA
>Ga0105046_10006783_pt1 | contig 18099 bp, 16 predicted proteins | sample MAT03_FD_78385 | JGI IMG/M metagenome (GOLD analysis project Ga0105046, IMG submission 78385) | Freshwater microbial communities from Lake Fryxell liftoff mats and glacier meltwater in Antarctica - MAT-03 (megahit assembly) | ecosystem: Environmental > Aquatic > Freshwater > Ice > Liftoff...
GTGCCGTCGACTGGATGTAGAGACGCTTTTCCGAAGGTGTTTACCAATGGTATTCTCCCTTGAAACCTCTTCATCGCGTTATTCCTCCAGTGTGACAATACATCGGATCGGCGGCACACCCTTTCTGATGCAAAACCTACACGGTCACCGACGCGCGGCGTCATCGCCCAGAGGAGTGATGGCATCTCGCCCTCTTACGGCTGAGGTTTTGCAAGAGCCTCATAGGAATCCGACATTTTTCGGTCAAGTATTCTTCTTTCCACCTTCGCCCGCACGCAGGGATGCCGGGTTTGTAGGGTGGCTCTCCCGAGCTGCGCGGTGTCGGCAATCGGCGCGGCGCACATTCGGCTGGGCCTCTGCAAAGAGCGTGCTGGAGATGGTTCCCCGCAGGGCGCGCGAAATACAGCCAAACCAAATCCAAGGAAACGATATGCAATGAAAGCGACCACTTCTGTTTTCCGTCTCAAGGCAGCGCTCTGTGCAGCGGCGATCCTGGCAGCGAACTTCGCAGGGGCGGCAGTGAACATCGTTCCGGTGTACGATGCGTCATTCATCGGGAATGCGAACTTCACGAATCTGCAGGCGACCGTTAACAACGCCATTGCCATCTATTCCAGCAGCCTCGGAAACAATCTGACGCTGCCGGTTAACTTCGTTCTCAGTGCCGGGATCTCCGGGGGCGCAGAGCTCGTATGCGTTAGTCGATGTCCTATCGCGCGGCGCTGGCGGCGAGCGCGGCGACTGCAAACGACGGGACTGTGCTGGCAAACCTCGCGGCCGGGCCGAATGATCCGGTCATCGGCGGTGCCAATGTGTCGGTGCCGGAGGCGCTCGCTCTCGGGCTCTGGCTCGGAGGTGCCGTGGCGAACTATGGGACGGTGACTTTCAATCTTCCCGATTATCAGACGAACCCGGCGGGGTTTCTCGGGGTGTTCCAGCATGAGGTCCACGAGGTGCTCGGCACGGGCAGCGCGCTGCCGAACAACACGGGCGGCGGAACGCTGCCGACGACGATCGCGGCGGCGGACCTTTTCTGATATGCCACCAATGGGACGCGGAGCTTCACGCTGAACAGCACGAGCGATCTGAACAACAAGGCGTTCCTCCGCCTGGGTTCCGGTGGTGCGAATCTGCAGGAGTTCAACAATCTGCCCAACAGCGGAGACTACGGGGATTGGGCCGCGAATGGCTCGTTCGCGCCCGCACCGCAGGATCGGGCGGGTGACCGGAACACCTTCACCAGCATGTCCATCAGCCCTGCGGAGCTGATCTTGCTGGATTCGGTGGGTTACGCAGCGGTCCCCGAGCCGGGCGCGCTGACTTCGCTCGCGTCCTTGGCGCTCGGCTGGCTCGCAGTCCGGCGCAAACGCCGCGAGAAGCACTCGACGATTCGTTGAGGCTCGGAAACCAATGAGGCCAAGCCCGGCGTGGTGGCCTCGCTCGGCTTGCTGCATGACGCAGCGGATGGGTTGTAGCCGATGGCGTGCATGCAGATGGCACGGTCGGCCTCCGGGGCGTGATGGGGCGATTGGAGCGACGCGGCGGAGATCATGGCAATCTGGCCTGGAAAAATGCCGCGCCGGAGAAATCCCCGGCATGGCGCATGGCCCAATCCGCGATACTCGCAGCTACACTGGTGATACGATTTGTCCAGTCCTGTTGCCAGATGGCGGGGCGAGACTGGAAAGTAGCGCAGCTCTCCAGAGCTGCGCCGGTGAATCTGCAAGGGAAGCCTCGTGTTGCGCAGCTCTGGAGAGCTACGCTACGGGATCCCACCGCCTCCTCCTAGGAGCCTGTCGGACTTACGCATGCGTACGATTTACTGGATTGACTGGATCTCATTAGTTATCTTTGTGACAGTAATTCAGACTTAAAACGTCTATCTATCACTGCGAGTGAAATGGCAATAATTCAAGGGCCGAAGTCCGACACACTCCTGGATTCAGGCATTCAGTCTGAATAAATCGTATGATTCGATGCTGGCGAGCAGTGCCTTCGCGCACGCCTCGGCGAAGGCGGGGTCGTTGATGGCGGCGTCCAACTCGACGAGGGGGATGCCGGGACGGAGGTGCTTCTTAATCGCGGCGAACAGGGCGGCGTCTGCCTCGGGCCAGTGGAAGGCTCCGCCGGGTGCGCTGATGATGCTGATGGCTCGCAGCGGCAGCAGGACGGTGACGGGGCCGCGATATGCGTTCACTTTCTCCGCGAGGATGCGGCCCAGCTCGATGCATTCCTCGGGGGTCGTGCGCATGAGGGTGACTTGCGGATTGTGCTGGTAGAAGCGTCGCTCTGCGAACTTCGCGGGAACGGTTTCGCGCGGGCCGAAGTTCACCATGTCGAGGCAGCCTGGAGCGACGATCGCGGGCGTCCCGGTGCGTGCGGCGGCGTCGAGACGCGTGGGGCCGGCGCCGAGGACTCCGCCGACGAGTTCATCGGCCCACTCGGTGGTGGTAATGTCGAGGACGCCCGCGACCATTCCGCTTTCGATGAGCGATTCCATGGTGCGCCCGCCGGTCCCGGTGGCGTGGAAGACGAGCACTTCGTAGCCCATGGCTTCGACGAGGGACTTCGCGTGCTGGACGCAGTCCGTGGTGTTCCCAAACATGCTGGCGACGACGATGGGTTTGTCCTCCGCCTCCGGCACGGTCGCCTCGACCATGCCGCAGATCGCGCCTGCCGCCCGGGTGAGGATGGTGCGCGAGATGCGATTCAGCCCGGCGACATCGACGATGGCCGGGAACATCACGATGTCCTTCACGCCGACGTATTGCGCGGTGTTGCCGCTGGCGAGCGTGGAGACCATGAGTTTCGGAAACCCGAGCGGCAAGGCGCGCATGCCGGCAGTGGCGATGGCGGTTCCGCCGCCGCCGCCGAGGGAAATGGCGCCGTCGATGCGTCCCTCCGACTGGAGCTTCGGGAGGACGAGCGCCGCGGCACCGGCCATCGCGGCGACACATTCACCGCGATCGTCGCGCGAGAGGAGCGCGGGGAGATCCAGCCCGGCCAACCGCGCCATTTCCTCGCGGGTGATATCGGGCTTCAGCCGCGGAGGCTCTGCGGTCCCGACGTCGATGATGAGGGTCTTGTGTCCCCGTACGCGGATCTGTGTGGCGACGAATTCATGTTCGTCGCCCTTGGTGTCCATGGTGCCGAGGAGAGCGATGGTGGCCATTGGGATTGCGGGAGTCTGCTCGGCGATGAAAGCGGATCGGCGTGACCCGCCGCAAGGTTTTCGCCGCGTCGCTCATTGGCGAGCGGCGTGGTCATTGTGAATGATCCCGCCTTCAGCGACGACCGGACCGACGCCCGCCACCGCCCCCCGGTCCACCGCGACCAACCCCACGACCACCGGCGAAGCCGGCGCGACCACCGACCCCAGGACCACCAGCGAAGCCGGCGCGACCACCGACCCCAGGACCACCAGCGAAGCCAGCGCGACCACCGAAACCAGGACCGCCGCCGAAGCCTCGGCCAGGGCCGAAACCAAGACCACCGCCGAAGCCCGGGCCACCGATGAAGCCAGGGCCGCCGATGAAGCCGGGCCCACCGCCAAAACCGGGTCCGCCGATGAAGCCGGGTCCGCGGAAGACGGGGTTGAAGCCGTAGTTCCAAGGCCCCCACATTCCGTAGCCGAGTCCGTAGCCGTAGCCGTAGCCATAGCCGGGGTGGAAGAAATGTGAGACGAAGCGGTTGCTCGTCATGATTGCCTCCTCGATCACCACGTCGCTGACACCCGCGGCCTTCAGTTTCTTCACGGTCGCATTGTCGATGGCGTAATCGACGCCGACGCGATCCATGTGCTGAAGGGCCACGACGTCGTTGACGCGCCGGCGGTGCAGTTCGATCAAATCCCCGGGGGTCAGCCTGCCCCGATGTTCGAGCTTGCTGAGGAGGGTCGGTGAGAGGTTCGCCGCGCGGACTTCGGCGAGTTGCTGTTTCGAAAGGGTGGCGCAACCGGCGAATACCAATGACGTCAACATCACGAGAAGGCTGGGGATTGAATGTTTCATGGCCCGACAGTCGTTGTCGTTCATTTGGGGCGCCAGAGGAAAAAGGATTCCAGATGCTGCGCGGGCGTGATTGAATTTGAGTCCGGGGACTGGCCCTGAAGGGTTGCTGTCGTGGCGCGTAGCGCCAATACAACGATGGCCGTGGGTGACGAATCTTCGAGGAACCCACGGATCCGCGAGCAAGCGGGCGGTGTCACAACACGCGCGAAAGCTGTGTTGTGCCGCTGCGCGGCACGATCGCATTCGCGGCTATCCGTGGGTTCCTCGTTCCTCGTCACCCAAGGCTGTTGTTGTGCAGGCGCTCCGCGCTCATTTCATGGACTCGCTTTTAATCACGCCGGTGCTCCGTCGCGCCAGGCGTGCGGGCCGTCCGCGGCTGCTGCTACAGGACCTTGTCCGCGTCGTCGCCGAGAAACATCCGGAAGCGGTTCTTGTCGATCGCCTTCATGTAGGCCTCGATCGGGCTGACCTTGCCTTGCTGCATGACGCTCCAGATGGCGTCGTCCATGAACTGCATGCCCTCGCCTTTTCCCGCGACGAGCACGTCCTGCAATTTCTGCGTGGCACCCTCGCGGATGATGGAACTCGCGGCGGTATTGACGACGAGGATTTCATTCACCGCGAGCCGGCCGCCGGTGTCGCAGCGCTTCAGCAGGAGCTGGGCGACGACGCCGCGGAGGGAATTCGCGAGCATGGTGCGGACTTGCGACTGCTGGTCGGCAGGGAACACGTCCACGAGGCGGTCCACGGTTTTGCGGGCGTTGTTCGTGTGCAGGGTGCCGAAGACGAGGAGCCCGGTCTCCGCCGCAGTGAGCGCGAGCTGGATGGTCTCGAGGTCGCGCATTTCGCCGACGAGGACGATGTCGGCGTCTTCGCGGAGGGAGGCCTTCAGGCCCTGCGCGAATGTCTGCGCGTGTTCGGGAACCTCGCGCTGGGTGATGATGCTCTTTTTGTTCCCGTGCACGAATTCGATCGGTTCCTCGATGGTGATGATGTGCCGGGTGAAGTTCGCATTGATGTAGTCGATGAGCGCCGCGAGCGTGGTGGACTTGCCCGAGCCGGTCGGGCCGGTGACGAGGACCATGCCGCCCCGCATGTTGCCGAATTCTTTGACGATCGGCGGAATGCCGAGCTGTTCGAGTGACATGATCTTCGTCGGGATGAGACGGAAGACGCAGCCGAGGCCGTAGGTCTGCTTGAGGTAATTGCAGCGGAAGCGCGAGTCCGCGTTCATCTCGTAGGCGAAGTCGAGGTCGCCGGATTCCAGGAAACGCGTCCAGCGGTCGGGGCCGGCGATTTCGCTCATCATGTAGGCCATTTCCTCCTGCGTGAGCGCCTCATTGCGGATGGGCAGGATGGCGCCGTGCTGGCGGATTTTCGGCGGCTGGCCTTCGCCGAGGTGGAGATCGGATGCGCCGGCCTCGATGAGGACTTCGAAGAATTGATCGATGTAGGGCATGGTGCGGTGAATCAGTTGCTCGCGAGGAGATGCTGGCGCATGACGGCCTTTTGCTCGGAACGCTGGTAGCATTCCTCCTTGGTGATCAAGCCCCCGTTGTAGAGTTCCAGCAGCGAGTCATCCATGATTCGCATGCCGATTTTCCCGCCGGTCTGCATCACGCCGGGCAGCATGAATGTCTTGCCGTCGCGGATGCAGGCGGACACCGCCTCGGTGCGCAGGAGGACTTCGAGTGCGAGGACGCGCCCGCGTCCGTCCGCCCGTGGGACGAGTTGCTGGGAGACGATGCCGCGGAGCGATTCGGCGACCATCACGCGGATCTGATCGCGCTGGTCCACGGGGAAGACATCGAGCACGCGGTCGAGCGTGCGTGCGGCGCTGCCGGTGTGGAGCGTGGCGAGCACGAGGTGTCCCGTCTCCGAGGCGGTGATGGCGAGCTGGATGGTCTCGAGGTCGCGCATTTCGCCAACCATGATCACGTCGGGGTCTTCACGGAGCGCGCCACGGAGGGCGTTCGAGAATCCCTTCGTGTGCGTGTGGACTTCGCGCTGGGTGACGTGGCAGCTTTTCGAATGGATGATGTATTCGATGGGATCCTCGAGCGTGATGATGTGGTCCTGCCGCGTCTCGTTCACGTAATCGACCATCGCGCTGAGCGTCGTGCTCTTGCCGCTGCCCACGGAGCCGGTGACGAGGATGAGGCCGTTGTGATACTGCGTGAGCATCTTGAGGCTGGGGGGGAGTCCCAGCTCGTCCATGGAGCGGAGTTGGGTGCTGATGATGCGGAAGACCATGTCGATCCCGAGGCGATGGCGGACGACGGAGGCGCGGAAGCGGCCGAAGTTCGTCGCGTAGGCAAAGTCCACGTCGCCGTGCTCGAAGAGCCGCGTGCGCTGGGTGTCGTTGAGGAAGCCGACGGCGAGCCGCTCGGTGTCTTCCGGCGTGAGCTTCGCCGCGCGGAGCCAGATGGGCTCGAGATTGCCGAAGCGGCGCCAGGTCGGCTGGCAATTCACGGGGAGGTGGATATCGGAGGCGTTGGATTCCTGGCCCTTGCGGAGATATTCGTCCACATGCGCGAGCGTCTGCTGCGGCGCTTCTTCGACGACGGCGACAGCGGCGACCGGCACGGCTGCGGGCACGGCTCGCGGGACAGCCTGGGGGCCGCGAACGGGGATTGCCTTGGGGATGGGTTGCTGGGGGTTCTGTGGGTCCATTTGGAATGAAGCGGCGAGAGAGCTACGGAGGCTGATGGCGAAATCAACCGGAAGTTTTCGTCACGGACTTTCCGCATTTCCGGACGGAGGATCTTTTCGTACGCGGGTGAAGCGCTTCGAGATTTCGCCGAGGCTCTTGCCGGCCAGGTCGCCGACCAGCGGCATCGCCAGGTCGAATGCGAGTTTCGCGACGGACCAGACGGCGCGCAGTTTCCCCCCCGCGCCGAGCGCCTTGCCCGTCGCTCGCTCGACAAAGACGGTCTTGCTGCGCGCCGGAAGCTTCGAGAGCACGAGTCCCAAGAGTGCCGCCCCGCCGAGCCATGCAGGGCGGTGAAGCTGGAAGCTCTCCCGCGCGCGGCTCGGCACGTCGATCGCACGGCGCAGTTCCCCGCCTGTCGCCGAGAGCCGTTTTCGCGCGGCGGAGAGTTCGTTTAGGATTGCGTGTTTTTCCTGGTCTGCTGGTCCAGCCATTCCTGTTCTTTCTTAAGCTCTTCGGTCGTCAGCGGGAAGAGCGGTTTGCCAAGTTTCGATTTCATCACGAGCCCGAGCAGGATGACGCCGGCGAGATGAAGCCCGGCCATTGTCAGCGCGGCCCACACCCACGCATTGTCCCCGCCGAACGCCTTCGCCAGCAGGAATACCACAGCGAAACACACGAAGAGCCATCCGAACGCTGCGAGCACGATCACCGCACCGGCGAGGAGCAGAAGGGTGAAGCCGTGCGTTGCGGCTTCCCGCCCTTCGATCGAGGCCAGTCGGAGACGGGCTGACGCGTATTGCGCGCATGCGGCGAGAAATGCCCGCGCGCGCCCGACCACGCCGGTTGTCCCATCATCGGGCGCTGGTTCCGGCGTACGCATCCCGGGCTAGCGCCGGCAGATCAGTCCGATGACGAATCCGACGCCGGCTGCGGCGAGGATGCTCTTCGTCGGGTTCTGCCGGACGTAGTCCTCGATTTCCTGCTGCACGGTGCGGGCCTTGTCCTTCCATTCGCCGGCGACTCCGCCGGCGCGTTCCTGAAATTCCCGCGCGGCCTCCGTCGCGGCGCCGCGCATCTCCTCGGCGGCGGCGCGTGCGTGCGCCTTCGATGCTTCGAGATGATCCTGATTGCCGTTTTCGGGGGTTGGGTCGCTCATTGTTCGCGGAAGATGATTCGGGCTTTTGTGAGATCGTAAGGCGACATTTCCAGCTCCACTTTGTCGCCGGGAACGATGCGTATGAAATTCTTCCGCATTTTACCAGAGATATGCGCGAGGAGAATGTGCCCGTTGTTGAGCTGCACGCGAAACATGGTTCCAGGCAGCACTTCCTTCACGAGCGCTTCGGTTCGGATGCATTCTTCTTTGGACATGGAAGACGGGGAAAAAGTGCCGTTTCGCCCGCGGAAAATCAACCGCGGACTGCGATGCCGATCGTTTCCCCGATGTCCGTGTCGCAGGGTGGTTCCGGGGGGTTGCCGCCCGGGCCGTCCCGGCTGCGCACGGCCGCGGCTTGACTCGCCCCCCTCCGCTGGCGCAAATGCGCTTCCGTTTTCCATCCGACAAAAACAATCCAACCCACCCACAAAATGCGTTTCGGCATCAATTCCTTCCTCTACGTCAGCCCTTTCACCACCGCGAGCGTGAAGCTCTTTGCCCAGTTCAAGAAGTGGGGCTTCGACACGGTGGAAATTCCGGTCGAAAGCCCGGAGCATATCGACCCGGCGAAAGTGCGTGACGCCGCGGCGAAGGCTGGCATCGCCATCGGCAGCATCTGCGCCTGCATGGGGCCGGGACGCGATTTCCGTGGCAGTGCGGAGGAGCAGAAGACCGCGACGACCTACGTGCGCGCGCTGATTGACCAGGCCGCCATCATGGGCTGCCCGAGCGTCATCGGGCCGATTTATTCGGTCGTCGGAAAGGCGGGTGCCGTCGAGCCATCCGAGCAGAAGCGCGAATTCGCCCTGGTGGTGAAGAACCTGAAGCCGCTCGCGAAATACGCGGAGAAAAAGGGCGTCACGCTTTGCATCGAGCCGCTGAATCGCTTCGAGACCGACTTCCTGAACACTTGCGACAAGGGACTCGCGCTCATCAAGGCCGTCGGCAGCAAGGCGGTGAAGCTGCACCTCGATACCTTCCACATGAACATCGAGGAGAAGAATCAGGCCGCCGCCATCGTGAAGGCCGGCAAGCAGCTCGCGCATTTCCACGCCTGCGGCAGCGACCGCGGCACGCCCGGCGGGGATCATATCGACTGGAAGCCGATCGTCGCCGCGTTGAAGAAGATTGGCTACAAGGGCGACGTCGTCATCGAGAGCTTCACCACGGATGTGAAAGTGATCGCCCGCGCGGCGGCCATCTGGCGCAAGATCGAGCCGAACCGGAACGACATCGCCGTGAAGGGCCTCAGGAATCTGAAGAGTTTCTTCGGACGGAAGTAAGCCGAAGCCACTGCATCGACGCTTCCCGAGGGCTTCACCACGCTGCTGGGAGTGTGTCGGACTTCGGCCCTTGAATTATTGCCATTTCACTCGCAGTGATAGATAGACGTTTTAAGTCTGAATTACTGTCAAATAGATAACTAATGAGCTCCAGTCAATCCAGTAAATCCAGTAAATCGTGCGCACGCGTAAGTCCGACAGGCTGCTAGGGCGTCCCTTTTTGCAGTATCTGGATGATCCAAAAAAAGGCCGCAATGGTGAGCCCAATCCCCACGACCGGCGCACATGTCTTGACCCAGCCGCGCGGACTCAGGGCACGGCAGTCCGGGCAATTGTCGGCATAGCTCGAGAAGGGCCGCGTGCATTTCTTGCATCGGATGATATTAGCCCGGACAAACATTTTTACCCGGTAGCACTCCTGCCGCGATTTGTCATCCGCCGAGTGAATGAAAGTTTGTTTACGCGGAGGAGGGCTGGCTGGTATGGGGCCGATCGACGCAATCTTAGCTGGCGCAGAGGCCGGCGCGGGATATTTGGAGGGCGTGCTTTTCGAGCAATTGATCGAGATTCGGGATGAGGAACCGCATGGGGCGGGGCTGAACATGGCGATCGACGAGGTGCTGCTGGCGCGCGTGCGTGAACCGCTGTTGCGGATCTACCGATGGGAGCCTCTGGCGGTCTCATTTGGTTACTTCGGCAAGTATGCGCCGGTCGCCGCCGCGTGGCCGGGTCGCGAGATCGTCCGCCGGATGACTGGGGGAGGGATCGTGCCTCACGGATCGGATCTGACGTATTCCCTGATTGTGCCGGGCAGGCATCCATTTGCCGCCCGGAGCCCGCGCGATGTTTACGCGGCGGTGCATGGGCGGCTCGCTGCTGCGCTCGCCTGCAGCGGCGAGGTGCCGGTCCTGGCTGGTTCGCCGGAACGGGAGGGCACGGGAGTATGCTTTGAGAGCCCCGCCGAATCCGACCTTCTCGCGCGCGGGAAGAAGATCGCCGGCGCGGCGCTCCGCAGGACGCGCGACGGACTGTTGTTCCAGGGCAGCATTCAGGAACTGCCGGGGTTGGACCTGCTGCGCTCGCGGCTTGCGCCAGCCTTTGGCACGCAGACGGTCGGGCGCAGTTTGTCGCCGCAGGAAATCGCGGACGCCGAGGAGCTGGCCCATTCCAAATACGGAACTCCCGCATGGAATGCGCGAGTGTGATCCGGCGCAGCACGGCGAGCGTGTGGTTTGACTCCGCCGGTTCCGTCCGGCTATAGTCGCGGCATTCATGGATTCCGGACTTCGCCAGCGCATTTACGATTTTCTCGAGTCGAAGGGACACCGGAGAACCTCGCAGCGGGACGCCATCATCGAGGCCGCCTTCAGCACGACCGAGCATTATACCGCCGAGGATCTGCTGCTGCTGGCGAAGAACGTGGACCCATCCGTCTCACGGGCGACGGTGTATCGCACGCTGCCTCTGCTCGTGGAGAGCGGGATGCTGCGGGAAATGGACTTCGGGCGTGACCACAAATTCTACGACCCGAACTACGTCGATCACCCGAACCACAACCACCTCATCTGTCTCGATTGCGCGAAGATCATCGAGTTTGAGGATGTGCATATCGACACCCTGGAAATCTGCATCAGCAAGCGGATGGGCTTCACGCCGATGGGCAAGGTCGTGCGCATCGAGGCGCACTGCGACGATTTCCGGACATCGGGCGTCTGCAAACGGCGCAAGACCGCCGTGGCGTAGGGCTCCGGCCTCGGGACGGCGGCGGTAAGGTGGTCACGACCAGCGCAAACCCGCATTTCTTACACTCCGCCGGCAAGCCGCGAATGTAGCGTAGCTCTCCAGAGCTGCGCCGTGCCGGCGCTCACTGCGGCGCAACTCTGAAGAGCAACGCTACGTGAACGTCCCGCTTCGCAGGCGTGCAGTGCAAGCGGCGCAACACCCTGTCGCATCCCATGCCATGAGTGTGAGAAATGCAGCGCTAAAGCTTCGCCACTTCGATGCTGGCGATCTCGACTTCGTGCTCGCCGACTTCCATCGGCACCGTGACGCGTTCACCGCGTGCGCGGCCGATGAGCGCCTGCGCCATCTGCGAGAGGTAGCTGATGATGTGCTTCTCCGGGTTGGTATCCCACGCGCCGAAGATCGTGTAGCTCTCCTTTCCGCCATCCGTCACCCGGCTGAGCACCACCGAGGTGCCGATGGCCACCTTTTCATTGGTCACGCCGGCGAAATCCGTCCCGCGCGCGCGGGCCAGATCACGTTCCAGTTCGCTCTTGCGCCGCATGAGGACGCGCTGCTGTTCCTTCGCGCTCTTGTACTCGAAATTCTCCCGCAGATCCCCGTAGCTCCGGGCGATCTGAATGTCCTGCCGGTTCTGCGGAATCTTTTTGCTCACGAGATCGTCGTATTCCTCTTTCCGCGTCTCCAGACTCTTCCACGAGACGATCAATTCGTTCTTCTTATCCTCGTCCGGCCTGCCGGTGATCAGGTCCTCGAGTTCCGGATAAACACGTACGATGCGACCGAGCAGCGAGCGCTTGTTCAGTTCCTCGAAGACCGGCGACAGCATGAGCTTGCGGGTGACCTCGCGCAGCTCCTCATCCGTGCCGATGGCGACGAGATCGAGGAGCAGTTCCTGATCGTTCACCAGCAGATCCTGCAGCTTGCGGTCGCGCTTTTCCTTGAATTGATCGCGCTCCATCGCGGCGAGAATTGCGCTCAGTGTGCGCGGATGCTGGGCGATCTCGCCATAGACCCCATGGCGCTCCTCGCACAACCACTGCAGTCCCTCCGAACTGATCGACTGGTCACGGAGGGCCTTGTCCAGCGCCACGCCAAACTCATCCATGCGCCCCTTTTCGACCAGCAGTCGCCCGGCTTCCGGCGCGAGCTTGGAGTTCCCGCGCATGAAAAGGCCGATCGCCTTTGTGCTCCAGTGATCGCTGTAGGCATCCGGCAGTGCGAGGATCACCTTCTTGAGCTTCGAAACCGGGAGATCGCCGAGCAGTGTCACGAGCTGGCGATCCTGATCGAGGAGAATGGCCGCGATGGTCGGCGTCTCGGGCGACGTCGAGAGTGCGGGCAGCCGGGCAAGAATGTCATCGCGGATGGCGAGCAATTGCAGCGTCTCCACCGTGTGCAGCTTCACGTTCTTCCGCGCCGCGCCTTCGATGGCGGTGACGACCGGTTGCAGCACCCCGGGGTCGGGGAACTGCCCGAGCGCCTTCGTCAGATTGTCGAGCGCAATGATCTGATCCTTCAGAGTGCGCGCGGCCTTGAATGCGCTGAGGACTTCGTCCGTCTGCGACAGGCCCTGCTCCCGGAGGATGAAAGGCTCGGTCTTCTTCTGCGGCACGCCCACCAGCGGGTCGGACTTGAGCGCCCGCTTCGCCGCTTCCCACCATTTCTTGAAAGCAGCCTCGGCAAACACATCCGGCACGAGCTGCGAAGTGATGTGGTCCTGCGTCCCGCGGCCCCCGAGGCTCTGCAATACCATGCGGACGACGCTCGCCGGATCGCTCTGAGCGAGTTTCCGCACACCGTCGAGATCCTGGTACTTCTTCGCGGCGATGTGGTCCTGCGGCAGCGGCGTAAGCGATTCCCCCGCATATTGCAGTTGCATCGAGTGGCCCTTCTTCGTCTTGAAATCGATCGTCGTCTGCGCGAGCAGAAAATCGTGCGCGACAATCACGCCATATCCCCAGCTCTTGTGCTGCACATAAGTCCCGGGAGCGAGCCTTGCGAGGGCAGCGCCGGCAGCCGTACTGAGTTTCCCGGCTTCGACTGCCTTCTTGATGTCTTCTGTCATAGGGCTCGGGAACTTAGTGGCGCAGCCCGCTCGGGGGAAGGGATTTCTTCCGGCGCTTTCCAATCAGGGCGTGATTCAATGGAAGTCCAAAGGCTGGTTGCCGGCCAAAGCCGAGCGGCGCGCGAGTGCCGCGAGGCTTTGGACTCCGGCGTCTGGGCACCGCTTTGGCTGTGCGGAGGAGCGATGCGCGAAATCGCGGAATGCGCCGGGCGGACGAAAGGCGCTGGGTTGCTTTGCGGGGCAACGGTGAATTTGAGCGTCAGCCCCGCGGCGAGGGAAAAGCGGCGTCAAGCCGCGCGCAGTCCAAAGGCTGGCACCACGCTCGACGTCACCATTTCGCTCATCCACTGCACTCACTTTCAATCACAACCTTTCCAATCAGGGCATGATGACGGGCGGATCTGGACTGGATTTGCTGGCAACCCTGCTCTGCGTGCCCGGTGCAATCGCGAGATTTGCAATTGCCGGGAAGCGCCTCTAGGCTGCCGCCCACTTCAACCAACCAACACTCACATCACAACATGGGTTTACTCGACGGTCTTCTCAGCTCTCTCTTCGGTGGTCTCAATTCTTCGCAGCAGAGAGACATCACAAGTGTCATCTCAGGCCTCATCACCAAGGGTGGTGGAATCGAGGGGCTCATTCAAAAATTCAGCAATCAGGGTCTCGGTGACCTCGTGAAGGGCTGGGTCAGCACCGGCCCGAACCCGCCGGCCACGCCGGACCAGATCGAGAAGGTTCTCGGGGGCGACCAGCTTCAGCAGATGGCCGCGCAGTCCGGCATCGACAGGAATCAGATCGCGGACGTCATCGCCAAGATGCTCCCGCAGGTGGTGAACAAGGTGACCCCCGACGGAAAGCCCGTGGATGGTCCCGCCCTCAATCAGGGGCTCGCGTCGTTGCTCCAGGGCGGACTCGGAAAGCTCTTCAGCTAGCAGAATCCGGGAACGGCACGTGGCGGAGGTCTCCGGGCATCCGGCACCAGGCGCAACCCCTTCGGGTCGTGCGTCGCGCTTGCCGGCAGCAATTTTCAACCGATGGCAATCACCTTTGCGACTCATCAAAACGCGGAAATCCTCGAGGAGACCTACCAGCGCTGGCTGAAGGATCCGGAGTCCGTCGAACCTTCCCTGCGCGTCTTCTGCGAGGGATTTCACCTCGGCTTCGCCAAGTTCGAGCATCGCCCGCCTGGGACGAACGGCGCCGCTCCCGCAGCCGCCGCACCCCATGGAGACGCTTCGCTGCAGACCCGTGTGGACGGGCTCGTGTACGCCTACCGGACCCTCGGCCACACCATCGCGCACACGAATCCCCTCGCTCACCAGCGGCCGGAGAATGAGCTGCTCAGCCTCCGTGAACTCGGGTTCACCGAGGTGGACCTCGACCTCGTCGTCAGCTCGAAATACTTCCTCGACGGCGAGGCAATGACCCTCCGCGAACTGCGCGCACGGCTGGAAACAATCTACTGCAGCGACATCGGCTTCGAGTTCACGCACATCGCGAATCCCCGCGTGCGGAACTGGCTGCGCGACCGGATCGAGAAGCGCGCCCAGTGGTCCCCGGATACGGAGACGAAGGTGCGCATGCTCCGGCACATTCTCGAAGTCGAGAGCTTCGAGCGTTTCCTCCACACCGTCGCCTACAAGGGTCAGAAACGCTTCAGCATCGAAGGCGGCGAGTCGCTCATCTCCGCGCTGGATGCAGTGCTGGAAAACTGCCCGCGGCTGGGTGCCGAGGAAATCACCATGGGCATGGCGCACCGCGGGCGGCTGGTGGTCATCGTCCAGTTTCTGCGCAAGCCGTACGGGATCATGTTCCAGGAGTTCGACCCGAATTTCGTGCCTGACTCCGTGTATGGCGACGGCGACGTGAAGTATCACCTCGGCTACGTGAACACGCGCGAGACCTACACCTCGGACAAGCAGGTCGAGGTCCGCCTGAGCGCGAACCCCAGCCATCTGGAGGCCGTCGATCCTGTCGTCATCGGCATGACGCGCGCGCGCCAGCGTCACAGGAAAGATTCGGTCGAACGCAACAAGGTCGTCCCCATTTTGATCCACGGCGATGCCGCGATGGCCGGGCAGGGGATCGTCGCCGAGGTGCTGAACATGTCGCAGCTTCAGGGCTACCGTGTCGGCGGCACCATTCACATCGTCTCGAACAACCAGATCGGTTTCACCACGCTCCCCGCCGACGCGCGCTCCTCGCAGTATTGCACCGATGTGGCGAAAATGGTCGAGGCTCCGGTCTTCCATGTGAACGGCGACAACCCGCTCGCCGTCCGTTTCTGCACCGAGCTTGCGTTCGAGTTCCGGCAGCAGTTCAAGGGCGACGTCGTGGTGGACCTCGTCTGCTACCGCCGCCATGGCCACAACGAGAACGACGAGCCCGCATTCACCAGCCCCGACCTTTACCGGGACATTTCCACGCATCCTTCGGTCGGGACCGTCTTCCAGAAGCAATTGGTAAAGCAGGGCGTGCTCACCGAGGAGAATGCCAGGGAATTGCAGACCCAGATCTGGGCGCTGCTGGAAAAGACCTACGCCGAGACGAGGGAAGCCACGAAGGAGAAGAAGCAGGGCAACGCGAAGAAACTCGCGAGGTTGGAGGGGAGTAACTACGTCATCCAGCCTCCCTACACGCACGATCCCGTCGATACCTCGGTGTCGAAGGAAACGCTCGGCAGGATCATCGATCGCATCACCACGGTGAAGGAGGGCTTCACCATTCACCCGCGCATCAAGACCTTTGTGCTCGACCGCCGTCGCCAGGCATTCGAGCGGGGCGAAGGGATCGACTGGTCCTGTGCCGAGGCGCTCGCGTGGGGATCGCTCTTGCTCGAGGGAAAACATGTCCGGCTCAGCGGGCAGGATTGCCGGCGTGGGACTTTCAGCCAGCGGCACGCCTATCTGTATGACGTCAACAGCCGCGACCGCTGGTGCCCGCTCGACCACATCGCCCCCGGCAAGCAGGCGAAAATCTGCATCTATAACTCCCTGCTCAGCGAAGCCGCCGTGCTCGGTTTCGACTACGGCTATTCGCTGAACTTCCCGGAGATGCTCTGCCAGTGGGAGGCGCAGTTCGGCGACTTCGTGAATGGCGCGCAGGTCATCATCGACCAGTTCATCGTCAGCGCCGAGAGCAAGTGGCAGCGACCCAGCGGCATCGTCCTGCTGCTCCCGCACGGCTACGAAGGCCAGGGCCCCGAGCACTCCAGCGCGCGTCTCGAACGCTTCCTCCAACTCGGCGCCGAGGACAACATCCAGGTCGCAAACCTCACCACCTCCGCGCAGTACTTCCACATCCTCCGCCGCCAGATGATGCGCGAGTTTCGCAAGCCGCTCGTCCTGATGACGCCGAAGTCCATGCTTCGTCTCGAAGCCGCGTCGTCAAAGCTGACCGACTTCACCGGCGACCATTTCCACGAAGTCTTCGACGGCACGGAGACGCTCAACTGCAAACGCGACGACGTCACGCGGATCATCTTCAGCTCCGGCAAGGTCTTCCACGACCTCATCAAGTTCCGCGACGAAAACCAGATCACCCGCACCGCTTTCGTCCGCGTCGAGCAGCTCTACCCGCTCCACGAAAAGGCGCTGACGTCCGCCATGGCGAAGTATCCGAAGGCGCGGAAATTCGTGTGGTGTCAGGAGGAGCCCGAGAACATGGGCGCGTGGCGCTACATCGCTCCGCGCCTGCGGCACCTCGCCGGCCAGAGCCCGTTCTACGCGGGCCGGGATGAAGGCGCGAGCACAGCGGTCGGCTCGAAGAACGTGAGCGATCTCGAACAGGCGCAGCTCGTGCGGAAAGCATTCGAAGTATGACCCGGAGCCTGCGGCGCTCCACCCTTTCTCCAATCCCATTTCCAAAGCGAAGCCTATGAGTCTTGAAGTAAAAATCCCAGCGGTCGGTGAATCGGTGACGAGCGGCATGATCTCCGCGTGGCTGAAAAATGACGGTGACACGGTGGCAAGCGGTGACGCGCTGCTCACCCTCGAAACCGACAAGGTCTCGACCGAAATCACCGCCGACGCCGGTGGCGTTCTCCGCATCAAGGCTCCTGCTGGCGCGGATGTGAAGATCGGCGAAGTCGTGGGCACCATCGAGGAAGGCGGGGCATCAGCCGCGCCCGCGGCGCCAAAGTCCGCAGCTCCGGAGCCGGCTGCCGAAGCACCCGCGAAGAAGGCGGCGAAACCGGAGCCCGCGCCTGCGCCCGTGGTCCAGACGCCCGCAGCCGTCGCGGCGGCAAATGAACCGCTCGCTGTGATCTCCGAGAATGTCGCGCCTGTTGCGGAAGGGCGAATGACCCGGAAACGGCTGTCCCCTTTGCGCCGGAAGATCGCCGCGCAGCTCGTGATGGCGCAGCACACGGCGGCGATCCTCACCACTTTCAATGAAGCCGACATGTCGGCGGTGATGACGCTGCGCAAGGCCATGGGCGAGGACTTCCTAAAGCAGCACGGCATCAAGCTCGGCTTCATGTCGTTCTTCATCAAGGCGGTGGTCGCTGCGCTGAAGGCCGTGCCGCAGGTGAATGTGCGCGTCGAGGGCGAGGACCTCGTGCAGAATCATTTTTACGACATCGGCGTCGCCGTCGGTACCGAGCGCGGACTGATGGTCCCCGTGATTCGCGATGCGCACAGGAAATCCTTTGCCGAGATCGAGCGCGATCTCGTGGCGTTTGCGGGGAAGGCGCGTGACGGAAAAATCGGCGCGGACGATCTGGCGGGCGGCGTTTTCACCATCAGCAATGGCGGCACGTACGGCAGCCTGCTCAGCACTCCGATTCTGAATCCTCCTCAGAGCGGCATCCTCGGCATGCACAAGATCCAGGAGCGCCCGGTGGTCGTGGATGGTGCGATCGCCGTGCGGCCGATGATGTATCTCGCGATGAGCTACGATCATCGTGTCGTCGATGGCAGGGAGGCCGTGACCTTCCTCGTCCGGGTGAAGGAAGCGATCGAGCAACCTTCGCGACTGCTGTTGGAAGTATGAGCGACGCGCATTCTGCGCGATGAAAGAGCAGGCACGGCTCGCCGCTGCGCTGGAGCGTGCGACCGCCGCATTGCTTGCGGAGATGAATGCCGCCGGGCACTGGACCGGCGAGCTTTCCAGCAGCGCCCTCTCGACTGCGACTGCGGTGGTCGCGTTGGCGGGCGTGGATTCCTCAAGGCATGCCGATCTGA
>Ga0105046_10006785_pt1 | contig 18093 bp, 21 predicted proteins | sample MAT03_FD_78385 | JGI IMG/M metagenome (GOLD analysis project Ga0105046, IMG submission 78385) | Freshwater microbial communities from Lake Fryxell liftoff mats and glacier meltwater in Antarctica - MAT-03 (megahit assembly) | ecosystem: Environmental > Aquatic > Freshwater > Ice > Liftoff...
CAGGGCCTTCGCCGGGGACAGGTTGCGGGCCATATCCTCGACAAACAGGCTGCGGGCGGGATCGATGGCAAAGGCAGAGACCAGATGGTCATAGGCCGCAGCTTGCGGTTTGGGGACATAGGAGGTCGCGCGGATATCGCAGATTGCCTCGAACAATCCGCCTAGGCCGCGCGCATCCAGCACCCGTGCAGCATAGTCGGCATCGGCGTTGGTGAAGATGATTCGGCGGCCCGGCAGCGCCGCAATCCGCCCGGCCAGCCGCGCGCACGGCGTCAGCCGGTCCAGCGCGATATCATGGACATCGACCAGAAATGCTTCTGGCATGACGTCATGGTGGCGCATCAATCCTGCCAAAGTCGTGCCATGGTCGTGGAAAAACTGCTTCTGTACCCGCCGCGCTGCGCCAAGGTCACAGCCCAGCAAATTCGCGATAAAGGCCCCCATCCGTGCATCGATCAACTCAAACAGGCGCGATGAGGGCGGATATAGCGTATTGTCGAGATCAAAGATCCAGGTGTCGATGGTTTGGAGCAACTGCGCGGGCATGCCCTTTGCCTAATCGCGGCGCTCTTGCTCGGCAAGCGTCATGGTCTTAATCTTCTGGCAAGGCGTGATCGTCAAATTACGATAATGGGCGCCGGGACACAGGGGTAGATGTGACGCAAGTTCGAACGCACATGAAATTTGGCGCAGCGGCAATAACCGCGCTGGCGCTGGCGGGATGCGGCGGCGGCGGCGGCGTCGGATCGACTCCGCCGCCGCCCGTGGCCGTAACCCCAGCGCCCACCCCGACACCCACCCCAGTGCCGACGCCCACCCCGACGCCGCCATCGTCCAATTTCAACACGTCTGAGGCGCGGCGCACCGACAGTTTTGCATTTCACGGGGCCATCACCGCGTATCAGCAAAGCGCAACCGGCCAAGGTGTGATTGCAGGCATTATCGACAGCGGCATCGACACCGACAGCCCCGAATTCGCCGGGCGCATCCACCCGCAATCCTTTGATGCCACGGGCGGCGGTCGTACGCTGGACGGGCCGGGCTCGCATGGAACGCAGGTGACGCAGGTGCTGGGCGGGGCAAAGAACGACGTCGGCACCTTTGGCATTGCCTATGACAGCACCCTGCTCGTGCTGCGCGCGGACCGCGAGGGTAGCTGTGCTGGAACATCGCCGGATGCCGACAGAGATGGTTGCCGCTATCCCGAATCCGCAATAGCGGCCGGCCTTGACCGCGCGGTCGCGGTGGGCGCGCGCGTTGTGAATATTTCGCTTGGCGGAGACACCGCGCCGGGCTTTACGCTGCGCCAAGCCGTTGCGCGCGCGACGGCAGCCGGGATAATCATCGTCGTATCGGCAGGAAATTCGGGCGATACGACGGCAGACGGCAATGATCCCACCAATCCCGAACTTTTCCCGCAAGGATTGCGTGAAGCAGGCGGGGGGCTGGTCATCATGATTGGCTCGGTCGATGAAAATCGCGCTATATCTGATTTTTCCAATCGGGCCGGCGCCTCGGCGAACAGCTATTTAACCGCGCTCGGCGATTCGGTGTGCTGCGTATATGAAAACGGCGTACTCAAAACCGAGACGCGCCCCGGTGGCACCTTTGTCTTTCTGCTCAACGGCACCAGCTTTGCCGCACCGCAGGTGGCCGGGGCGATTGCGCTGGTGGCGCAGGGCTTTCCCGCACTGAGCCCGCAGCAGATTGTCGCACTGCTTTATCAATCGGCACGCGACGCCGGGGATGCGGGCATCGACCCGGTGTTCGGGCGCGGTATCCTGGATATTGCGCGGGCGTTCTCACCGGTTGGCGCGACGTCGCTGGCGGGCACATCGACCGCCGTTCCGCTTGGCGCGCCGCTGGGCACACTCAGCGGCCCGATGGGCGATGCACGGGGATCTGCGCTGGGCATCTTGACCGATGGTTTTGGGCGCGCTTTTGATATCGATCTAGCACCGGGGCTGGCAGCATCGCGTCCGGCGCTGCGTCTGCTTCCAGCACTCGACCAGTCTGTGTTCGGCCGGGTGGCGGCACGTGGGCCGACTGCGTTGTCGCTGACCTTTGCCCCTGCGGGTACCGGGACTGCTGCATCCCCCGTAACAGGCTTTGCGCACGACCGCACCGCGCGGGCGCTGGCAGCGTCGATGGTGACGCAGCTTGGGCCGCGCGACCGGATTGGCATCGCGGCGGGCCGTACACTGGACGGCGTGCTGGCCGGAGAGCGCGGTCAGCGTGATGTCGGGATGATGATTGCACAGCGCGGCGGTGACGCCACTGCGGCGCTGCTTGACCCGCGCATTGCCGTGCTATGGCGTCACGATACAGGGCGGCTCGGTCAGGTGTCGTTGCTGGCCGAACAGGGCTGGGTCGATGGCGCGGGTGCCGACAGCGCGGCACGGCTGCGCTTCCGCGATACGCACGGCAGCCGCTATGACCGCATTGGCGCTGGATGGGACCGCCGCATTGGCGCGCTTAGCCTGTCGCTGACGGCACGGCGACTGCGCGAGGAGGCAAGTCTGCTCGGCGCGCGCTTTGGCCCGCTGTTTGGTGCGGTCGGCGCAACCAGCTATGATGCGCACGTGGCGGCGCGGCTCGATTTATTCGCTGGCTGGTCGTTGAGCGGTGAGTGGACCGAACTGCGCGCGCGACCTGACCGTGCGGGTTTGATCAGCGGGGGCGCGCTGAAGGCACGGGCGCTGTCGATCGACCTTACGCGGCAAGGGCTGTTGCGGCGCGGCGACCGGGCCGCGCTGCGCTATGCCGAACCGCTGCGGGTGACGGGCGGCGCGGTGCGGCTCGACCTGCCCGTGGCGCATGATGCCATCAGCGGGGTAACGCTATTTGGCACCCGAGCGCTATCGCTCGCCCCGACCGGGCATGAACGGGTGGTAGAGGCAGGCTATACGCTGCCGCTTGGCGATGCACGGCTCAGCCTGAACAGCTGGTGGCGCCGCGACCCCGGCCATTTCGCGGTGCTGAGCGACGACATTGGCGGTGCGATCCGTTTTACTTTGGGCTATTGACGTGCAGCGCGCATGGTTTGCCGCATAGTTTGCAGGATGGATGATGTCTCTTGGCCCTGTTGCTGGCGCCGATGATGCGGCCGCCAAACCACGTTGGACACTCGTTATCCACGGCGGAGCCGGGACCATTGAACGCGCGCGGATCACACCCGAACAGGATCAGGCCATCCGCGCGGCGTTGGCGGCCGCGTTAACGGCGGGCGAGGCGGTGCTGGCGCGCGGCGGCGATGCAGTGGATGCCGTTCAGGCGGCGGTCGTCGTGCTGGAAGATGATCCTAATTTCAACGCCGGGCGCGGCGCGGTGTTCACGTATGACGGCGTCAACGAACTCGACGCTGCGATAATGCGCGGCGACACCCGCGCTGCTGGGGCGGTGACCGGGGTGACTGCGACCAAAAATCCGGTGAAGTTGGCGTGGGCGGTGATGGAGCGCAGTCCGCACGTCTTGCTGAGCCGCGAAGGCGCGGACCAGTTCAGCCGCGAACAGGGGCTGGAACAAGCACCGCCCACATGGTTCGCCACGCCCGAACGCCGCCGTCAGCTTGACGAACTAAAATCAAAAAAGATCGGCTGGTACGACGTCGATCTGAAATATGGGACAGTCGGCGCGGTTGCGGTTGATGCCCGGGGCCATGTTGCGGCGGCCACCTCCACGGGCGGACTGACGGGGAAACGCTGGGGCCGGATCGGCGATTCGCCGCTCATCGGCGCAGGCACCTTTGCCGATGACCGGGCCTGCGCCGTATCGGCAACCGGGGCGGGTGAGTTTTTCATCCGGGTGGGCGTGGCCGCCGAAATCTGCGCACGCATGCGGCTCGGCGGGATGACGCTTCAGGCCGCCGCTGACGCCGTGATGGCCGATGTCAAGATGCTGGGCGGTTCCGGCGGCGTCATCGTTGTGGCCCCCAACGGCGAAAACGGATTTAGTTTCAACACCCCCGGCATGTACCGTGGCCGTTCCACCAGCGCCGGTATCCGCGAGGTTGCGATTTACGGCGACGAAGGGCAGAACCCCCCCCAACAATAATCATAGGGGGTTGTCGATGGCGAGTATTTCAGCGCGTTTGGCCGGGTTTATCTTACGTTCGACCGGTGTTTATCGCCGGATGTTTGCCGGGGCCGACGTGATTGCCCGCACCCGCACCAAACTGATTGCCGACGGAGTCGGGCCTTCGCCCAAGCAGGAGCGCGGGCTGGCGGTACGCCATGACGAATTTCAGGGCTGCTGCATATGGACCATGGCGCCCGAGCGCGGCGAGCCCGCGGCAACGGTGCTGTTCTGGCACGGTGGCGGTTATGTCTATCCGCCGATGAGCGGGCATTGGGATTTCTTTGCGGTCATGGCGCGCAAATATGGCTGGCGCATTATCGCCCCAATGTATCCACTCGCGCCGGAAAGCGATGTAGTTGCGACCGTCCGCTTTGCGACGGATTTTTACGGCGATCTTGTGGCTCGGGAAGGCGCGCCGACCCTGATGGGCGGCGATTCGGCGGGTGGTGGTCTGGCGGCGGCGGTGGCCATGACGCTGCGCGACAGCAAGGTTGCGATGCCAAGCGGACTGTTGCTCGTCTGTCCTTGGCTCGATGTCGATCCGGCGCATCCCGACCAGGTCGCGATTGAACCGCGCGATGCCATTTTGACCATCCCCGGCATCCGGGATGCGGGACGGCTTTATGCGGGCGCTGCCGGGATCAGTGACTGGCGCGCCAGCCCAATCCATGGCGACTGGGTGGGCCTGCCCCCCATCCTTGCCTTTGGCGGTGGCGACGACATATTGGTCACCGACGCCCGGCGGCTCAAGGCCGCACTGCCCGGCGTGGATTATGAGGAACAGGCGGGGCTGATCCACGACTGGCCGATGTTCACCTTCCCCGAATCGCGGGCTGCTCAGGCGCGCATGGCCGGCTTTGCTGCCAAAGTGGGGTTCCAACCTTGAAAGGATTACCGATGATGCGATTTGCCGTGGCCACCGCGCTGCTGACGCTGGCGGCGCCAGTACAGGCCGAAACCTTGGTCATTCATGCGGGCCGCCTGCTTGACCAGCCGGGCAAGGCTCCGCGTGGTCCGGCAACGATTGTCGTCACCGACGGGCGGATTGTCAGCGTGGCCGACGGGCATCAGCCGGGTCCGGTCGGCGCGCGGGTCATCGACTTGCGTGACAAATTCGTCCTCCCGGGGCTGATCGATAGCCACGTCCATCTGACCAGCGACAGCGGCGGGGTCGCGGCCCAGCTGGAAAGCGTGACCATGACCCCGGCCGCGCAGGCGTTTCAGGCGCAAGCCAACGGCATGAAAACGCTGCGCGCGGGATTCACCACAGTGCGCAATCTGGGAGACGGCGACGGCGCGGTGGCTGCGCTGCGCGATGCGGTCGTGGCGGGCAAGGCGATGGGGCCGCGCATCATCGATGCGGCGAGCAGCCTGTCGGGCACCGCCGGTCATTCGGACGACGCGCTGGGTTTTCGCGAAGAGCTGCGGCCCTTTTTCGCCGGGGCGGGCAATTTGTGCAACGGCGCCGACGATTGTCGCCGCGCGACGCGCGCGCAGATCGGGCGCGGGGCCGATGTGATCAAGATGACGATCACCGGCGGCGTCAACAGCCGCATCGGCGCGGGGCTGGGCAGCCAGATGTTCGACGACGAAGCCGCCGCCGTGGTCGCCACCGCGCGTCTGTTCGGGCGGCGGGTCGCGGTGCACGCGCATGGGGACGACGGCATTTTGCAGGCGTTGAAACTGGGCGTCGATTCGATCGAACATGGCACGATGCTGACTGAAGAAGTGATTGCGCTGTGGGCAAAGTCGAAGACCTATTATGTCCCGACGCTGTCGACGGTGAACGGGTATAAGGAACGGCTGGCCGCCAACCCCAATGCCTATGAACCCGACGTGCTGGCCAAGATTAAATGGCGCATCGACATCACTGGCAAGGCTTTGCAGGCGCTGGTCCCGCGCGGAGTCCGTATCGCCTTTGGCACCGATGCCGGCGTATCGAAACATGGCCGCAACGGCGATGAATTTGAACTGCTGGTCGCCAATGGCATGACCCCGATGAGCGCGATTGTAGCTGCGACGGTGAATGCTGCGGATTTGCTGGGCCTGTCACGCGAAGTGGGCACAATCGAAGCGGGCAAGAGCGCGGATATTGTCGCGGTGAACGGCGATCCGTTGAGCGATGTGACAGTGCTTAAGAAAATGGCATTTGTCATGGCGCGGGGCGCGGAGGTGGAATAGGGCGAAACATATGACACCACCAGAATTGGGCATGCGTATCTGGACCTATCGCCGCAATTTTGTGGCCGATGGCTTGCCTTGCACCCTTGTCTACCGCGCTGGATTAAAAGGCGTGACGAGCGTGCTGACCGTCGCAGGGATTGAGCATGGTTGGGATCACACGCCGCTGACGGGGCAGGCGGCAATGCGCAATCACATCATCGGTGCCCGACTGCCCAGCGGACGGATGCTGGAGGTTGAGGCGGGCCATTATAACTGGAAGAATATCGCGATTGCCGCGCGGGTGGACGACGCGCTGGTTTATGAGAGTCATCCAGGCCGTAAAATCGAAATGCCTGAACGCGCCCGCAAGATGATCGTCCAGCAAACGGCCGCTGGTGACCAGGCTTATGATATGGACAAGTTGAAGGCGAACCGCATTCCGATAATAGTTGATATCGGCCTTGGCCTGATGTTCTTTATTGTCGGCAAGTTTTTTGGCCTGACCGAAGCCGCGCTCTTGGCGGCAGCGGCGGGCATTGCATTGTTCGCTGTGCAGCGGGCAACAAAGGTTGATCTGTTGGGGGGCCTTGCCAGCTTTGGTATCGTGATGCTGCTTTTGTCGGCGGCCTTTGCCTGGCTCTTTCAGGATGAACAATGGGTCAAGCAACGCGCGACAATCATGGGCCTGATTGCGGCGGGGGCATTTCTTACTGACGGCGCTTTGGGCGGGCGGTGGCTGGGGCAAGCCCTGTCGCGCTATGTTGCCTATATTGATATTGTTCCGGCGCGGTTATCGCTGTCGCTGGGGTGCGTCGGGTTATTCATGGCAGGGGCCAATTGGGTGGTGGCCACCCTTGCATCGACCGATATTTGGCTGTTCTACACGACCTTCCTTGATGTTTTCATCGCGATGGTCCTTGCGTTCTGGGCCATTAACTGGTCGCGCAAAGCGGCGCATTCCGTCCAGGGTTTGCCGCGCTGACGCGGCCGCAACACTGGCCAAGGCCCCCCCGCCCCTTGACCCTCTCCCGAATCCCCGCTAACGGCGCCAACGTCGGGAAAGAGCGGGGAACCGCCGATTCTGCACACAACAGCGCTTGAACATTGTTGGCGCTTGCGAAGTCTTCGGGGTTGGAAACGACTATCCGGGGTCTTTTTGCTGTTTTTTGACCGCGCTTCGCAAGGGCCTGCACAGTAACCGTTCGCTTTGATGGGCGAACATTTTAAGGTGAAGCATTCATGCCCACGATCAACCAGCTGGTCCGCAAGGGCCGGACTCCGCAAAAAGCGAAGTCCAAGGTTCCAGCGATGGAAGCAAACCCGCAAAAGCGCGGCGTTTGTACCCGTGTCTATACGACCACCCCGAAAAAACCGAACTCGGCACTGCGCAAGGTGGCCAAGGTCCGCCTGACCAACCAGCGCGAAGTGATTACGTACATCCCCGGTGAAGGCCACAACCTGCAGGAGCACAGCGTCGTGCTGATCCGCGGCGGGCGTGTGCGCGATCTTCCCGGCGTGCGCTATCATGTGCTGCGCGGCGTGCTTGACACACAGGGCGTCAAGGATCGCAAGCAGTCGCGCTCAAAGTACGGCGCCAAACGTCCGAAATAAGCGGCCGATTTATCTGGCAGTTGGGTGTCTCATGAGCGCGCTGCGCCGGGACGCTGTTTGAACAAAAGGAATTACCCTATGGCACGTCGTCGCCGTCCAGAACGCCGCGAAGTCCTTCCTGATCCCCGTTACGGGGATGTGGTGCTGACCAAATTCATGAACTCCGTCATGCTCGACGGCAAAAAGTCTATTGCTGAAGGCATCGTCTATGGTGCGCTTGAAGCCGTTGAGGCGCGCGCCAAAAAGGAACCGATTGGCGTATTCCATGATGCGCTCACCAACGTGATGCCGAACATCGAAGTGCGCAGCCGCCGCGTTGGCGGGGCAACCTATCAGGTTCCGGTCGAGGTTCGCGATGTCCGGGCTCAGGCACTGGCGATCCGCTGGCTGATCACCGCTGCGCGCAACCGTAGCGAACCGACGATGGCTGGCCGTCTTTCGGGCGAACTGCTCGACGCGTCGAACAACCGCGGCAACGCAGTCAAGAAGCGTGAAGACACTCACCGTATGGCCGAGGCAAACCGCGCATTCAGCCACTATCGCTGGTAATCCTTTTCCCCCTCTCCCGAACGGGAGGGGGGACAGACAACACCCGCCCGCCCCCGGGCAATTGGAGTAACGACCATGGCACGCAGCCATCCGCTTTCGATGTATCGCAATATCGGCATTATGGCGCACATCGACGCTGGCAAGACGACCACGACCGAGCGTATTCTGTTTTACACCGGCAAGTCGTACAAGATCGGCGAAGTCCATGATGGCGCAGCCACCATGGATTGGATGGAGCAGGAGCAGGAGCGCGGGATCACGATCACCAGCGCCGCGACGACCTGTTTCTGGAACGATCACCGCATCAACATCATCGACACCCCCGGCCACGTTGACTTCACGATTGAAGTTGAACGTTCGTTGCGCGTGCTTGATGGCGCGGTGGCCTGTTTCGATGGCGTGGCGGGCGTGGAGCCGCAGTCGGAAACGGTGTGGCGCCAAGCCGACAAATACGGCGTGCCTCGGATGTGCTTCATCAACAAGCTCGACCGCACGGGTGCGAACTTCAAATATTGTGTGCAGTCGATCATTGATCGCCTCGGTGCAAAGCCTGCGGTGCTGTATATTCCGATCGGCCTCGAAGCCGAACTGAAGGGCTTGGTTGACCTCGTCGAAATGCGCGCGGTTATCTGGAAAGACGAATCGCTGGGAGCGGACTTCTTCTATGAAGACATTCCCGCCGACCTGGCCGACGAAGCTGCTCTGTATCGCAGCGAATTGATCGAACTGGTCATCGACCAAGACGACGATGCAATGGTGGCCTATCTCGATGGGCAGGAGCCTGATGTTGCGACGCTCAAGGCGTGCATCCGCAAGGGCACGCTGAACCAGTCGTTTGTACCCGTCGTGTGCGGCTCGGCGTTCAAGAACAAGGGTGTGCAGCCCCTGCTCGACGCGGTGGTCGATTATCTGCCTTCGCCGCTCGACATTGCGGATGTGAAGGGTCTGAAGATGGACAGCAACGAACCCGACAGCCGTCCCGCGACCGACGAGGCGCCATTCAGCGCGCTCGCATTCAAGGTGATGAACGATCCGTTTGTCGGCAGCCTGACCTTTATCCGCATCTATTCGGGGACGCTGGGCAAGGGCACATATTTGAATTCGGTCAAGGACAAGAAGGAAAAGGTCGGGCGCATGCTGGAAATGCACGCGAACGAGCGCAAGGATGTTGACGAAGCCTTTGCCGGCGACATCATCGCCCTTGCCGGGATGAAGGAAACGACCACTGGCGACACGCTGTGCGCTGAACGCGCACCGATCGTGCTTGAACGGATGGAATTTCCTGAACCGGTCATCGAGCTTTCGGTCGAACCCAAGACCAAGGCCGACCAGGAAAGAATGGGCATCGCGCTCAACCGTCTGTCCGCTGAAGATCCCTCGTTCCGCGTGTCTACCGACCATGAATCGGGTCAGACGATCATCAAGGGTATGGGCGAGCTTCACCTCGACATCATCGTTGATCGCATGAAGCGCGAGTTCAAGGTCGAGGCCAACGTCGGTGCGCCGCAGGTGGCCTATCGCGAAAGCCTGGCCAAGGCCGTCGATGTCGATTACACCCATAAGAAGCAATCGGGCGGATCGGGCCAGTTTGGCCGCGTCAAGGTGACCGTAATGCCGCGCGAACGCGGCACCGGCATCATTTTCAGCGACGAAATCAAGGGCGGCAACATTCCGCGCGAATATATCCCGTCGGTGGAAAAGGGCTTTCGCGAAGCGGCATCGAACGGCCATATGATTGGCTTTCCCATTATCGATTTCGAGATCAAGCTGACCGACGGCGCGTATCATGATGTCGATTCGTCGGCACTGGCCTTCGAAATCGCCGGGCGTGCAGCGATGCGGGAAGTTGCCGCAAAAGCGGGGATCAAGCTGCTCGAACCTGTCATGAAGGTCGAAGTTGTCACCCCTGAAGATTTCATGGGCGACGTGATCGGCGACCTCAACTCGCGGCGTGGGCAGATTCAGGGCACCGACAGCCGGGGCAACGCCCAGGTGGTCGAGGCGCTGGTGCCGCTCGCCAACATGTTCGGCTATGTCAACCAGCTGCGTTCCTTTACGCAGGGCCGTGCGCAATACTCGATGCAATTCTCGCACTATGAAGAAGTGCCGACGAATGTTGCTGAAGAAGTGAAAGCGAAGATGGCCTGACGCGCACAGAGCAGTTTGGCGCGCACAGGGCTTGCTTCGTTAGGAAAAGCCGATTAAGGGCGGCGCCTGTTTCAGCAGGCTCTCGTCCAAGACTGAACATCAATCGAACCAAAGTTGAGGGTTTTACAAAATGGCCAAGGCTAAATTTGAGCGGACGAAGCCGCACTGCAACATCGGCACCATTGGTCACGTTGACCATGGCAAGACATCGCTGACTGCTGCAATCACCAAGATTCTTGCTGAATCCGGCGGCGCGGTCTTCGTTGACTATGCGAACATCGACAAAGCTCCGGAAGAGCGCGAGCGCGGCATCACCATTTCGACCGCCCACGTCGAATATGAAACAGCAGCGCGCCACTATGCGCATGTCGATTGCCCAGGCCACGCCGATTATGTGAAGAACATGATCACTGGTGCCGCGCAGATGGACGGCGGCATCCTTGTGGTGTCCGCGACCGATGGTCCGATGCCACAGACCCGCGAGCACATCCTGCTCGCCCGTCAGGTTGGCGTGCCCCAGCTGGTCGTGTTCATGAACAAGTGCGATCTGGTCGACGATGCCGAAATTCTTGAGCTGGTCGAATTGGAAATCCGCGAACTTCTGTCGAAATATGATTTTGATGGCGACAACATCCCCGTCATTCAGGGTTCGGCGACGTGCGCGCTGAACGACACCAATGCCACGCTGGGACGCGAAGCTGTGCTCAAGCTGATGGAAGCTGTGGACACGTGGATCCCACAACCTGCGCGTCCGCTCGACAAGCCATTCCTGATGCCGATCGAAGATGTTTTCTCGATTTCGGGTCGCGGTACGGTCGTCACGGGGCGTGTTGAAACCGGCGTTGTGAAGGTTGGCGAAGAAGTTGAAATCGTCGGGTTGAAAGACACCAAGAAAACGACCGTTACGGGCGTTGAAATGTTCCGCAAGCTGCTCGACCAAGGTCAGGCTGGCGATAACATCGGCGCGCTTATCCGCGGTGTCGGCCGTGAAGATGTTGAACGCGGTCAGGTGCTGTGCAAGCCCGGCTCGATTACGCCGCATACCGAATTCACTTCGGAAGTCTATGTCCTGTCGAAGGATGAAGGTGGTCGTCATACGCCGTTCTTTGCCAACTATCGTCCGCAATTCTATTTCCGCACCACGGACGTGACCGGCGAAGTTGTCCTTCCTGAGGGCACTGAAATGGTCATGCCGGGCGACAACGTCCAACTGGGCGTCAAGCTGATTGCACCGATCGCGATGGAGCAGGGCTTGCGCTTTTCGATCCGCGAAGGTGGCCGTACCGTCGGTTCGGGGGTTGTGGCATCGATCACGAAGTAATATAGGCGGCGAGCCGTTCGATTCGATTGGTTCGGACGGCTCGCGGTTTTTTTGGGTTAGCGGCCTGTCGGCGGAATAATTCGCACAGACACGGCGCAGGCCTTATGGTTTGAAAAGGTCGGAGAGTTCGTCATTTGGCGGCCTCCTCGGCTCTGCTCTTTCGCATCGTCAGACGGGATTCGACTGGAATAGTCATGGAAACGCAGAATATCCGCATCCGCCTCAAGGCTTTTGATCACCGCGTGCTCGATCAGGCCACCAACGACATTGCCGATACGGCGCGCCGTACGGGTGCACTTATTCGCGGTCCCATCCCGCTGCCGACGCGCATTGAAAAATTCACCGTGAACCGCGGCCCGCACATCGACAAAAAGTCGCGCGAGCAGTTCGAGGTGCGCACACACAAGCGGCTGCTCGATATCGTTCAGCCTACACCGCAAACGGTCGATGCCCTGATGAAGCTCGATCTTGCTGCTGGTGTAAATGTTGAGATCAAACTGGCTTAGCCAGGTTAACGCCGCCGCTTTTGCGGGGGCCTCTATCGGTCGGGCTAATTGCCCGGCACAACGATAGGGTGGATACCGCCGGACAATTTCTCAGGAAATTTGTCCGGGCTGCGTCCCCCGTCTCGTTTCGCCTGAAATGGCGGGACATTCAGCCCGGACGGGGCGCAGCATAAAATTTGGGTTGGCAAGCCGCGCGGGATGGTCTCGCCCGGCCTCTGTTGAGGAGTATGATCATGCGTACTGGCGTGATCGCGCGAAAAATGGGAATGACCCGGCTGTTCCAAGAAGACGGCCGCCATGTCCCCGTAACCGTCCTGAGCCTGGAAGGCTGTCAGGTGGTTTCGGTGCGCGAAAAAGAACGTGACGGTTATGTCGCCGTCCAGCTTGGCGCTGGCAGCGCCAAGGCCAAGAATGTAGCCAAGCCGCAGCGCGGCCAGTTCGGCAAAGCCGAAGTGGAGCTGAAGGCCAAGCTCGTCGAATTTCGCGTCGCTGACGATGCTGTGCTCGAAGTTGGTGCCGAGATTTCGGCAGACCATTTCGTCGCGGGTCAGATCGTCGATGTTTCAGGCGTCACGCAGGGCAAGGGTTTTGCCGGGGCGATGAAGCGCTGGGGTTTCGGCGGTATGCGCGCCACTCACGGCGTGTCGATCAGTCACCGTGCCCATGGTTCGACGGGTAACCGTCAGGATCCGGGCCGGGTCTTCAAAAACAAGAAGATGGCCGGTCACATGGGCGCACGCAACCGTACTCAGCAAAATCTGGAAATCGTCCGCACCGATGTGGAACGCGGTCTCCTGTTCGTGCGCGGCTCGGTGCCGGGTTCGAAGGGTGGCTGGCTGATGGTCAATGATGCGGTCAAGCTGCCGCGTCATCCGGAAGCACCCTATCCCGCCGCAATTAAATCTGCGGCCAATGTCAATCATGACGCGCCTGCCGAGACGCCTGCGGATGATACCGCAGTCGCTGACACGGCAGCCGACAGCGTGCAGGAGTCCTGAGCATGAAAATCACGGTTCAGACCCTGGGGGGCACTGGCTCCGCTAAGGCTGGCGGCGATGTCGAGTTGAATGACGATGTGTTCGGTGTGGCACCGCGCGCCGACATTTTGCACCGCGTCGTTACCTGGCAGCTCGAAAAGCGTCGCGGCCCGGCGCGTGCCGCCCGCGAGCGCAGCGAAGTATCGCGTACCGGCAAGAAGTTCGGCAATCAGAAGGGTGGCGGTACGGCCCGTCACGGCGATCGCCGCGCGCCAATCTTTATCGGCGGTGGCAAGGCCCACGGCCCGCGTGCACGCAGCTTTGGCCATTCGCTCAACAAGAAAATCCGCACTCTCGGCCTGAAAATGGCGCTGTCGGACAAGGCGATGGGCGGCAAGCTCATGGTCATTGAGACCCTTGAGCTGAAGGATGCCAAGACGAAACTGCTGGCTGGCAAGCTGGGCAAGCTGGAACTGGGCAATCGCACCTTGTTCATCGATGGCGATGCCGTGGAAACCAGCTTCGCGCTGGCCTCGGCCAATTTGATCGGTATCGATGCTATGCCCGCAATTGGCGCGAATGTTTATGACATCTTGCGCGCCGACACGCTGGTACTGACCCGCGCTGCGGTCGAAAAGCTGGAGGCACGGTTCAATGGCTAAGGCAAAAACTATCGATGCACGTCATTACGACGTCATCCTCGCGCCGGTGATTACCGAAAAGTCGACACAGCTCAGCGAATTTAACGCGGTGGTGTTCAAGGTTTCGGAAGATGCGACCAAGCCTGCGATCAAGGCGGCCGTGGAAGCATTGTTTGATGTTAAGGTGATGAAGGTCAACACCATGATCACCAAGGGCAAGACCAAGCGCTGGAAGGGTAAACCTTACACGCGCAGCGACGTCAAAAAGGCGATTGTGACGCTGGCCGAAGGCCAGTCGATCGACGTCACGACCGGCGTCTGAGGCCAGGAACGGAAACAGAAAAATGGCACTCAAATCCTATAATCCGACCAGCCCCGCACAGCGCGGCTTGATCTTAGTTGACCGGTCCAAGCTGTGGAAGGGCAAGCCCCTAAAGGCGCTGACCGAAGGCAAGAGCAAGACCGGCGGCCGCAACAATATGGGCCATGTCACGTCGCGCGGTATCGGCGGCGGTCATAAGCAGCGCTATCGCATCGTCGATTTCAAGCGCCGCAAATGGGACATGCCCGCCACAGTCGAGCGGATGGAATATGACCCCAACCGCACCGCTTTCATCGCGCTGCTGCGCTATGAAGATGGTACGCAGACCTATATCCTTGCACCGCAGCGCCTGGCCGTTGGTGATACGGTTGTTGCCGCCAAGAAAACCGACGTGAAGCCGGGTAATGCGATGGAATTGTCGCAGATGCCAGTGGGCACAATCGTCCACAATATCGAAATGAAGCCTGGCAAGGGCGGACAAATTGCCCGCGCAGCTGGCACCTATGCACAGGTTGTTGGCCGTGACCGTGGTCTCGTGATCGTCCGCCTTAACTCAGGCGAGCAGCGCTACATCCGCGGTGATTGCATGGGTTCGGTGGGTGCCGTGTCAAACCCCGATAACGGCAACCAGACGCTGGCCAAGGCTGGCCGTAACCGCTGGGCTGGCAAAAAGCCGCTGACGCGCGGCGTTGCCAAGAACCCGGTCGATCACCCGCATGGCGGCGGCGAAGGCCGCACCTCGGGCGGCCGTCATCCGGTCACCCCCTGGGGCAAGCCGACCAAGGGTGCTCGTACCCGCAACAACAAGCGCACCGATGGCATGATCATCCGGTCGCGCCATGCGAAGAAGAAGAGGTAAGCCATGGCACGCTCAGTCTGGAAAGGTCCGTTTGTCGACCTGCATCTGCTGAAGAAAGCCGAGTCCGCGACGGAAGGCAGCAGCATACCGATCAAAACCTGGTCGCGTCGCTCCACCATCCTGCCGCAGTTCGTCGGGCTGACCTTCAGCGTCTATAACGGCCGTAAATTTGTGCCGGTGTCGGTGAACGAAGATATGGTCGGCATGAAACTGGGTGAATTTGCGCCGACGCGCTTCTTCCCTGGGCATGCGGCTGACAAGAAGGGCAAACGCTGATGTCCAAAGCAAAAGCTCCCCGCCGCGTTGCGGAAAACGAGGCGCTGTCGGTCGGCACGCAGATTCGCGGATCAGCGCAAAAGCTGAACCTCGTCGCTGCGCTGATCCGTGGCCGCCGCGTTGAAGAGGCAATGAACATCCTCTCCTTCTCGAAAAAAGCGATGGCCGTTGATGTGCGCAAGGTGCTCGCCAGCGCGGTTGCCAATGCTGAAAACAACCACAATCTGGATGTTGATGCACTGGTCGTGTCAGAAGCGAGTGTTGGCAAATCAATCTCGATGAAGCGCTGGCATGCACGCGGCCGCGGCAAATCGACCCGCATTGTCAAGCCGTTCAGCCGCATCCGCATCGTCGTTCAAGAAAAAGCAGAAGAGGCGTAACATGGGCCAGAAGAGCAATCCGATCGGCCTGCGCCTGCAGGTCAACCGCACTTGGGACAGCCGCTGGTTTGCCGAGGGTGGCGACTATGGCCGTATGCTGATTGAGGATCTGAGGATTCGCCAGTATATTTTCAAGGAACTGCCGCAAGCCGCCATTTCCAAAGTGGTCATCGAGCGTCCAGCGCGCCTGTGCCGTGTGTCGGTTTATGCCGCACGCCCGGGCGTGATCATCGGCAAAAAGGGCGCCGATATCGAAAAGCTCAAGAAGGCGCTTGGCGCTTTCACCAAAAGCGAAGTGTCGTTGAACATCGTCGAAATTCGTAAGCCCGAAGTTGACGCCAGGCTTGTTGGTCAGGGCATTGCAGACCAGCTGGAGCGCCGCGTGGCATTCCGCCGTGCCATGAAGCGTGCCGTGCAGTCGGCCATGCGGCTGGGCGCTGAAGGCATTCGGATCAACTGCGCTGGCCGTCTTGGCGGCGCGGAAATCGCCCGGACCGAATGGTATCGCGAAGGCCGGGTGCCGCTGCACACGCTGCGCGCCAATGTCGATTATGCCGAAGCCACCGCGCACACCGCTTATGGCGTATGCGGGATCAAGGTCTGGATCTTCAAGGGCGAGATTCTGGGTCATGACCCGACCGCGACTGACCGCCTGATGCTCGACGCGCAGACTACGGGCGTTCGCCCGGCGCGCGAAGATCGTCGCTAAGGACTGCTGATATGTTGCAACCGAAAAAAACCAAGTTTCGCAAGGCGTTCAAAGGCCGTATCCATGGCAATGCCAAGGGTGGAACCGATCTTAACTTTGGCTCCTACGGGCTGAAGGCGATGGAGCCGGAGCGGATCACTGCGCGCCAGATCGAAGCGGCTCGCCGTGCGATCAGCCGCGCCATCAAACGCCAGGGGCGTTTGTGGATCCGGATCTTCCCCGACCTTCCTGTGTCGTCGAAACCTGCCGAGGTCCGCATGGGCAAGGGCAAGGGTTCGCCAGAATTCTGGGCCGCGCGCGTGAAGCCGGGCCGTATCCTGTTTGAACTTGATGGGGTGCCGGGTCCGGTCGCCGCATTGGCATTCGAACGCGCGGCGATGAAGTTGCCGATCAAGACCAAAGTTGTTGCCCGTCTTGGCGACACCACGCATCTGGAGGGTTAAGGTCATGTCAATGGAAAAGACCACCGACCTGCGCGCCAAAACGGATGACCAATTGTCTGAAAATTTGGGCGAGCTGAAGCGTGAAGCGTTCAATCTGCGTTTTCAGGCCGCCACCGGCCAGATGGAAAAGGCGTCGCGGGTAAAAGAAGTCCGCCGCTCGATCGCACGTATTAAAACTGTCCAGACCGAGCGTAACCGCTCGGCGGCGAAGTAAGGAGCACCCAGATGCCAAAGCGCATTCTGACTGGCACCATAGTGTCCGACAAGGGCGACAAAACCGTCGTCGTGAGCGTTGAGCGGAAGGTTAAGCACCCGCTTTATGGCAAGATTATTCGGCTATCGAAGAAATATCATGCCCATGACGAAGACAATGTTTTCAAAGCTGGTGAAACAGTCCGTATCGAAGAAACGCGGCCAGTATCGAAGCTGAAAACATGGCGGGTACTCGATCGGGTTGATACGCGCGCGGCTCCGAAATCCGCCGCTCCCGCTGCTGAAGGCTGACGCTGAAAGCACTTGGTTTTTACGGAACCGCCGGGATGACCCGGTAGGCCAAAAAGGAAGGAAATGCATCGATGATCCAGATGCAGTCACAGTTGGAGGTCGCTGACAACAGCGGCGCCAAGCGCGTCCAGTGCATTAAGGTGCTGGGCGGCTCTAAACGTCGCACCGCCGGTGTCGGCGATGTCATTGTCGTGTCGGTGAAGGAAGCCCAGCCGCGCACCAAAGTGAAAAAGGGTGACGTGCACCGCGCCGTCATCGTCCGCACCCGTAAAGATGTTCGCCGCGCCGATGGCAGCGTGATCCGTTTCGACGGCAATGCCGCCGTGCTGATCAACAAAAACCAGGAACCGATCGGTACGCGCATCTTTGGCCCCGTTGTCCGCGAGCTGCGCGGCAAGGGTTTCATGAAGATCATCAGCCTGGCGCCGGAGGTCTTGTAATCATGGGCATGGCAAAGATCAAAAAAGGTGACACCGTCGTGATCCTGTCCGGTAAGGACAAGGGTAAGTCTGGCGAAGTGACCAAGAGCCTGCCGAAAGACGGCAAGGTTATTGTGGCTGGCGTTAACATCATCACACGGCACAAAAAGCCGAGCCAGACGAATCCG
>Ga0105046_10006786_pt1 | contig 18093 bp, 14 predicted proteins | sample MAT03_FD_78385 | JGI IMG/M metagenome (GOLD analysis project Ga0105046, IMG submission 78385) | Freshwater microbial communities from Lake Fryxell liftoff mats and glacier meltwater in Antarctica - MAT-03 (megahit assembly) | ecosystem: Environmental > Aquatic > Freshwater > Ice > Liftoff...
CTTCAGGGCGGAGGCCTATGACCGGCTTCTATAACACGAACCTGCCGCCGCACCTTCGGGTGCTCAAGGACGAAATCGAAGGCTACGCCCGTGGCTATGGGCTGGACTTCTACGAAACGATCTTTGAAGTCGTCGATGCGGACGACCTTAACGAGATCGCAGCCTACGGGGGGTTCCCCACACGCTACCCGCACTGGTCGTTTGGCATGTCCTACGAGGAACTCAACAAGAGTTATAGCTGGGGCCTCTCGAAGATTTACGAGATGGTTATCAACAACGACCCCTGCTACGCCTACCTGATGCGCTGCAATCATGTCGTGGACCAGAAACTCGTGATGGCGCATGTCTATGGCCACAACGACTTCTTCAAGAACAACGCTTACTTCGCCCACACCACTCGCAAAATGATGGACGAGATCGCCAACCACGGCGCCAAGATTCGGCGATACGTGGAACGCTTCGGCGAGGACGAAGTCGAGGCGTTTCTGGACAAGTGCATGTCCATCGACGACCTCATCGACATTCACTCCGTGGCGATCAAGCGACGCGACGACCACTCGCGCACGGATCTCGGCCAGCCCAAGTCCGATGACGAGGACAAGGACGACGATGGCAAGGCCGCTCGCTTCAAGGCCAAGGATTACATGGACCAGTACATCAATCCTCGCGAACTGCTCAAAAAGCAGGACGAGGAGCGGCAGAAGAAGCACAATGAGCAGCGCGTCCCGCATTACCCCGAGCGGCCCGAGAAGGACGTGCTCCTGTTCCTGATTGAGCATGCCCCCCTCGCCAACTGGCAGCGTGACATTCTCAGCATTGTGCGTGATGAAGCGTACTACTTCTATCCGCAAGCTCAAACCAAGATCATGAACGAGGGCTGGGCCTCGTACTGGCACAGCACCATGATGACGCAGAAGGTTTTGCAGCCGTCTGAGGTGATTGACTACGCGGACCATCACTCGGGCACCATGGCCACGAGCAGCCGACGGCTTAACCCTTACAAGCTGGGGATCGAACTGCTTCGCGATGTCGAGCGACGCTGGAACATGGGGCAGTTCGGCCCGGAATGGGAGAACTGCGACAACCTTGAAGAGAAACGCAACTGGGACAAGCAAACCGGGCTGGGTCGTCAGAAGATCTTCGAGGTGCGGAAGATTCATAACGACATCACTTTAATTGATACTTTCCTCACCCCGGAATTCTGCAAGGAATATAAACTCTTCTCCTTTAACTATAACGAGCCCGGCAGCAACTATGTCATCGAGAGCCGAGAGTTCCAGAAGGTGAAACAACGCCTCCTCTTCAGCCTCACGAACTTCGGCAAACCGTGGATCTATGTTGTCGATGGTAACCATCGCAACCGCGGCGAACTGCTGTTGCGGCACGGCCATAATGGGGTAGATTTGAAGGTAGACGAGGCCCGCGATACGCTCGCCAACGTGCAGTTCCTCTGGGGCCGACCGGTCCACCTGGAAACACTCCAGGAGAGCAAGCCGGTGGTGCTCAGCTTTGACGGATCAGATCATACTCAGACGACAGGAGGCTCCGATGACGCTCGCCGAAACTCTCCAGCCAAGGCTTGATGGCTGGGCCCCCTCGGGTCGCGGTCGGCATTCGTGGACCGAAGCGTTCCCCGAGGCAGGCTGGACGATCCACCTGGCCGCGGACAAAAACGATTCGCTCTCCACGCTCGTGTGGGAGATGACCCTCGTGCGCCGTAATGACGCACCCGCGAACTTCACCCTGAAGGCCTGGGCGGACGGCATTGCCGCTCGTGTCTCGGGACTCCGTGAAGATGTCCGTGTGATCGAGATTGACGACATCGCGAACGAGGCCTTGCTTCGCAGCGACGACCCGACGCGAAAGGGCGAACTGGCCTCATACTACGAACTTCGGCTCACTGGCCTGACACAGGCCGTGCTTCGCCGCTTCCAGGCGAACACGACGACTCACGCCCGCCGTGAGCAAGTGCCCTTCGCGGTCACGCACGAAGTGCTCGCGGATGTCGCATCGCAGATTGCCGGGTAATCGAGGTTGCAAAACTCCCTGGACTGTGGCACCGGCGTCTCGCCGGTGCTTTTCAATACGGATGATGCTTGCATCGCTGTATCCCAAATCACCACGAGTCTCGCGACCACGTTCCTCCGCTACAAGATCCTCGCGAATGGCCGCACTTCTGCTATAACTTTCGCCCATGGGCTCAATACCGGAACAGCTTCGGCTCTTTTCTCCCACATCGATCGTGAGCGTACTTGCGATTGCTTTGCTCCTGACGCTGCCTCGGTTCGTGAATGAGGACTCACGGCTGCGATTCGAGGCTCTGAATCAACTATTCGGCTCGGGCCTTACACCCACCACCAAGTATCCCCTGATTGGTCCGCTCTTCGCGGCTCCGCTTTGGGGGATTGGGCACGCGACGGGTGATCCCGAACGTGTTGTCGCTCTCTTCAATCGCCTGCTTGCCCTCGCCGGGGCGGCCGCGATGTGGTGGGCAGTTCGGCCAGTGCTCTCCGCGGAAGTCGCCCGCCGATTTCTCTTGATCCTGGCCTTTGCGTCGATGCTGCCTTACCACCTCTTTTACTTCGGCGGCGAGGTCTTCACAGCCGTGCTACTCGGCGTCGGCTCGGCCATGGTCGTGGTTCGGCAGTCGTTGTGGGGGCTGCTTCTCATGGCGATCGGGGCCGCGAATACACCCGCGACGATCCCCGGCATGGCTCTGGGTCTCGCGGTGCTCTTCTGGCATGATCGCCGGTTGCGTCTCGGCCTCCCTATCTTCCTCGCGGCCGGACTGGTGCTGGCCGAGAACGCGATCCGCCGGGGTGATCCCTTCGCGGTAGGCTACGAGGGCGAGCACGGCAGCCAAACGCCGCTGCCCTATTCGGCTCGACCGGGGTTTAGCTATCCGTTGCTGTTCGGGTTGCTCTCGGTGCTCTTCTCGTTTGGGAAGGGGCTCGTCTTCTTCACTCCAGGGTTGTTCGTTCCGCTCGGGAACGTTCCGCAAGCTTCGGCCTCGGCACTCGACTCCGAACATGGCGTCTCGCGGCTAAGGGTTCTGTATCGTGTCTGGATCGGCATCGTTGTTGGGCTCGTGCTGGTTTATGCGTGCTGGTGGTCGTGGTATGGCGGGTACTTCTGGGGCCCGCGATTCTTCCTCTTCGCCTGCCTGCCGGCCTCGCTGGCCCTGGCGAATCGGACCTCGCCAAGTGTGCAAAACTCGCCGGGTGCGAATCTCTTACTCCTCGTCGTACTGCTGCTCTCCTGTTGGGTCGGGGCGAATGGGGTCGTATATCAGACCTATGGCGATGAGGCGTTTCTCGCGGAGGGTTACCGCCTCGAATTCGCACTGTGGTATGTGCCCGAGTGCTCGCCGCTCTGGTGGCCGTTCGTCCAGCCGAAGGTGCTCTCGCCTGCGGATATGGTGCGTCTGGGGATGTTCGCGATCGGTGCGATGTATCTCGTCGCACCCTTGCTGGTGACAGTCGGCTGTCAACTTCGCGAGGTTCTTCCGCGAGCCTGGGCGAGGTTGCGATCGGGGCCGCGAATCCGCTTCTGACCTAGAAGAATCTCTGGGGGATCCACTCATGCTGCGACACGGAACAGTGCTGGCCATGGTCTTCACATTCACGGGGCTCTCGACCGCGGCCGTGAAGACCGAGGCCATCGACTACGACTACGATGGCACCAAGCTCAAGGGCTTCCTGGCGTACGACGATGCGGTGCAGGGCAAGCGGCCCGGCGTGCTCGTCGTCCACGAATGGTGGGGCCTGAACGATTACGCCAAGGATCGCTGCAAGAAGCTGGCGGAACTGGGGTACACGGCTTTCGCCTGCGATATGTACGGCGCTGGCAAGCTCACGACGCACCCGATGGATGCCGCCAAGTTCGCTACGGAAGTCCGAAGCAACCTGAAGGCCTGGCGAGGTCGGGCCGCAGCGGGGCTGAAGATTCTCGCGGATCAGCCGACCGTGGATGCGGACAAGCTGGCGGCCATCGGGTACTGCTTCGGCGGTTCCACCTGCCTGCAACTGGCTTACACGGGCGCTCCCGTGAAGGCGGTCGCCACCTTTCACGCTGCCCTGCCGACGCCGAGCGGTGACGAGGCGAAAGCGATCAATGCGAAGCTTCTCTTGTGCCATGGCGAGGCGGACAAGTTCATTCCGGAGAAGGCGATCCAGGATTTTCGCTCGTCGCTGGATGCCGCCAAGGTGAAGTATGACTTCATCAGCTATCCCGGTGTCGTCCACAGCTTCACAGTGCCCGAGGCCGACAAGGTTGGCAACCCTGGCATGAAGTATGATAGATCCGCGGATGAGGATTCGTGGAAGCGGATGCTGGGGTTGTTCAAGGTGACTCTCGGCAAGTAACGGCCCCTGCCGTTTGCGGAGAAGCGTTGCACAAGGACATGCCCGTGTGAAATCCGGGTGCGCACCGCCGCGAGTGGCGAAGACAGGTTTTCCGTTCCCGTCTCGACGGAATACAATGCCCGAACGGATTTCCCGCATCGTTGGTGGTGACGTGTGACAGGACTCGCCGACACTCTTCCGACTTCCGTTCCACGCCCCAAAGGTGTCGCCGTCCTCGGCTCCACTGGCTCGATTGGCACCAGCACGCTTGATGTTCTCAACGCTCTTCCGGATCGCTTCCACCTGATCGGCCTTGCAGCCCACACCCGCTGGGAGCAACTGGCGGAACAGTGCCGCCAGCATCGGCCGCGTTATGCGGTCATCACCGATCCGCTCGCCGCCAAGCAGGCGGATTTGAAATGCTTCCCGGCGGGCACCGAACTCCTTGTTGGGGTCGATGCGGCCTGCAAGCTCGCCTCGATGCCGGAGGTCGATGTCGTCGTCTCCGCCGTGGTCGGCGCTGCGGGGCTGCACGCGACCTGGGCGGCGCTCGAGGCGGGCAAGACCGTGGCTCTCGCGAACAAGGAGACGCTCGTCGTCGGCGGATCGCTGGTGACTGAGCTTGCTGCGAAACGAGGGGCGGCCCTGCTTCCCGTGGATAGCGAGCACTCGGCCATCTTCCAGGCCCTGACAGGCCACCGTGCCGCGGACGTGGCTCGTGTGGTCCTCACCGCGAGCGGCGGCCCGTTTCGCGGTCGAACGGCCGCGGACCTGGAACAGGTGACGCCCGAGCAGGCCCTGAAACACCCGACCTGGACGATGGGGCCGAAGATCACCATCGATTCCGCGACGCTGATGAACAAGGCCCTGGAAGTGATCGAGGCCCGCTGGCTCTTCGATCTTTCCCCCGGGCAGATTGATGTGATCCTGCATCCGGAGTCGATCGTACACTCCTTCGTGGAGTTCGTGGACGGCTCAGTGCTTGCCCAGCTTTCGCCACCGGACATGCGGCTGCCAATCCAGTACGCCTTGACGTATCCTGATCGGTTGCCCGGGCCGACCAAGAAGCTGGACTGGCGAGGCTTGAATTCGCTGACCTTTGCGACGCCGGACCGCGAGACGTTCCAGGCTCTCGACCTTGGCTTTGAAGTGGCGCGGCGCGGCGGGACCTGCGGAGCGGTGCTGAACGCCGCGAACGAGATGGCGGTGAGCCAGTTTCTCGCTCGTGAGATCGGCTTCCTTGACATCGCCCGAGGCTGCCGAGCGGTGCTGGACAGCCACGATTACGACCCACGACCGAGCCTTGACCAACTGCTGGCCCTGGATCGCTGGGCCCGGCAGGAAATGAAACGTTGGACCCGACCGAAAACCCGGAGCGTCTGCCCGTGAGTGATATTGCTTCCCCCGGCCCGATCGACCCCACCAGCGGCCAACCGGACCACGATGTCGAGGTGACCACGCTCAAGTCGTGGTTACGGCAGAACGCCTTCTCGCTGCTGATGACGATCGGTGTGTTTGCACTCGTTTGCATCTACCTCGATCCCATTGACACCCTCAAAGTTGTCTTCGGCCTTGGGCTCGTCATCTTTATCCACGAGCTTGGCCACTTCCTTGCCGCCAAGGCCTGCGATGTCCACGTCAAGACCTTCAGCATCGGCTTCGGCCCGGCGATCCCTTTCTGCTCCTATAAAAGCGGCGAGACCACGTACATGCTCGGCATCATTCCGCTGGGCGGGTATGTCAGCATGGTCGGAGAAGGGGACACCGCGGCGGAGGAGGAAGGCGAGGAAGACCCACGCAGCTTCAAACACAAGTCGGTCGGCGCGCGAATGATCATAATCTCCGCCGGCGTGATCATGAACGTGATCCTCGGCATGATCTGCTTCATGGCGGCGTACCTCCACGGCGTGCAGGAGAAGCCCGCGATCATCGGCAGCGTCGAGAGTGGCTCCGCGGCCTGGCGGGCGGGCATACACACCGATAGCGAGATCAAGCGAATCGATAGCCGGGAGAATCCGGTCTTCAACGATATCCGGCCGATCGTGATGAGCAGTGGCGTCGGCGAGACGGTGTCGCTCGTCATCGATTACGACAGCAAGCAGGAGACGCTCAGCGTCGAGCCAATTCGCGACGAGGGAATCTACTATCCGCAACTGGGCGTCGCTCCCACGAACCGTCTGACACTCTCGAAGTCCCGGCGAGCGAACTACCGTCCCGTATCGCCTGGCAGCCCTGCCGCGGCTGCGGAGCCGAGGTTTATGCCGGGCGACCGAATCGTGGCGATGAGTGATCCCAAGGAACTCGCGAAGGTGACGGCGATCGCGGCTGACCCTCGTGACAAGAACCAACTGGACTTCGCGGACTACGTTCGCCGAATGGTGCTGCTCGCGGACAAGCCGATCACGTTCCATGTGCTTCGCCTGGAGGATCCGGCGAGCGCCACACCGACGGCAATCACGGTTCAACCGATGTTCCGCTCCGATCTCGGCATGCGAATGCATATGGGGAAGGTGGTGGCCATCCGACGTGCGTCGCCGGCGGAGAAGGCGGGTGTACAGGCCCGGCCCCTGTTCAGTGGTTCCTCGACCGCGGGCGACACGATCGCGGCCGTGGCGATCCCTCTGCCAGGCGGGAAGAAGCGCTGGTTCGCCAACGGGGCTCGCCCGGCCGAGGCCGCCAAGGACGACGAGGTGATTCCGCTCGATCCGATCCGCCTGCCGAGGCAGCTGGACGAGTGGGCCTATTCGGGCACGCCGCTTGTCGACCGACCTGTTGAAGAACGTAATGTGACGCTGGTGGTGCTTCGCAACGTGGAGCACACGGACAAGCGGATAACACTGCCGGCGATGGAGTATGACACGAGCTATCGCTTCGACCGCGAACGTGTCGGCAACCCGAACAGCCCGTTGCCTCTGGTGGGGCTGGGCCTGGCGTACTGGGTGAACGCGGTGGTGGAAGAACTGGTTCCGCTGCCGGGCGGTGAGAAATCTCCCGCGGCCGAGGCGGGTGTGAAGAAAGGCGATCTTATCGAGGCCATTCGCTTCTACGCCACGCTGCCTGACAATTCGGAGAAGGATGGAGACTGGAACCCCATCAAGGACAAGCAGTGGGCGTCCGTCGATTCGATGCTACAAGGCCAGACGCCTGCGAAGATCGGCCTGAGGATCAAGCGCGGCGAGGAGACGGTGGCGATTGACGTCGTCGCCCTGCCCGACAAGACCTGGGCGCTCGACGAACGCGGCCTGCACTTCCAGGAAGACTTCCGAATCCAGAAGGCGTCCGACGTCTCCGATGCCCTCGGCCTTGGCATGCATCGCACGCTGCGATTCATCAAGGAAGTCTACCTGAACCTGTACGCCATGGCGTCTGGCCGGGTGAGCACCAAGACGATGAGCGGCCCGCTCACCATCGCCACGGTGTCGTACCGTATCGCGGGCGAAGACTTCTGGCAGTTTCTGCTATTCCTCGGCATGATCTCGGTGAACCTCGCCGTGGTGAACTTCCTGCCGATTCCGGTGCTCGACGGCGGGCACATGGTGTTCCTGATTCTCGAGAAGATCCTGGGTCGCCCCGTGCCGGAGCGTGTGTTCGCGATCGCAATGTACGTGGGCCTGGCACTGATCCTGGCGCTGATGTTCTACGTCATCAAACTCGATGTCCAGCGACTGTTCTTCGGGATCTTTTGATACCTCGATGAGAACCCCCATGCTCACTCGCCGCACGTTCCTCGGCACTGCCGCCGCGTCTCTCGTCTCGCCGTTCGCCATGGCGGACGGGCCCCGCAAGCGTCTCGCCGTCGTCACGAACCTCTGGAACTATCGCAGCCATGCCTGGCACATGGCGGAACGCTTTCTCCACGGTTATCCCCTCAACGGAAAGTGGCATCGCCCGCCGTTCGATATCGTGTCCGCCTACGTCGACCAGACGCCGAAGAACGACCTGAGCCGCGATCGCGCGAAGGAGTTCGGGTTCACTATCCACCCCTCGGTGGCCGAGGCGTTGCGCCGCGGCGGGAAGATGCTGGCGGTGGATGCGGTCCTTGTGATCGGCGAGCACGGCGACTACCCGAAGAACGAGTTCGGCCAGATCCAATACCCACGGTACGAGTACTTCAAGCAGATTGTGGAGGTCTTCGCGAAGGATGGCCGCACGGTGCCGGTCTTCAATGACAAGCATCTGTCGTGGAAGTGGGACCGCGCCAGGGAGATGGTGGACACGTCCGCCAGGATGGGCTTCGCTCTCGGCGCGGGCTCGTCGCTTCCCGTCACCTGGCGAATGCCCTCGACCGACCTGCCTCACGGGGCGCCGGTCGAGGAGATCGTCGTGGTGGCGTACGGTGGACGGGAAGTCTACGACTTCCATGGCATGGAGACGCTCCAGAGCATGGCGGAGCGACGCAAGGGCGGCGAGACCGGCGTGGCGGCGATTCAGACGCTCGGCGGCGAGGCCGTGCTCAAGGCGATGGACGCCGGGAGTTGGCAGGCGGGCGGCTGGGATCCACGATTGTTCGAGGCGTGCCTGAGCCGCTCGCAGACTCTGGCCCAGGCCCCGACGCTGAGCCATCGCTACCCGACGCCGGCCCAGATTCGCCAGTGGGCCAATGACCCCGTGGCCCATCGCATCGAGTATGTCGACGGCACGAAAGCGACGCTCCTGATGCTCAACGGCATCGTCGCGGACTTCACCTTCGCAGCGAGGATCCGTGGGGAAGCGGAACCACTTTCGACGCTCTTTTACCTCCCACCCACACCGAACGTGGTCTATTCCGCAGCCCTGATGTCGAAGGCCGAGGAGACGTTCACGGCGAACAAGGCTCCCTGCCCGATCGAGCGAACCCTTCTCACCGGTGGCCTGACCGAATCCGGCCTGCAATCGCTCACGCGCGGCTCCAAGCGAATCGAGACCGACCACCTGGCGAAGGTGCAGTACCAGGTTGCGAAGGAGTCGCTCTTTTGGCGGAGTTGAACGCCCACGAGGGGTGAGATCATGGCTCACAAGTTCGACGCAACTCTGAAATCGATCGTCGCCACCCGTCCAGGCGATTTCACGGCCGTCTTTGGTTTGCCGACGAACGAGCCCGTGACGGCGATCAACGTGGACGTCTCCACGATCTCGGCGGCAACGGATGTCGCTCTGGCGTTCGGCGAACCCATTCGTCAAATCGTCGACCTCAACTTCCAGACCGGCCCCGACCTCGGGCTTCCTGGACGGCTGTTGCTGTACAACGCCGCTCTCCACAACCGACATGCGGTCGCGGTGCGTTCGATCCTCGTCTTGCTGCGCCCCAAGGCCGATTCATCGAATCTGAGCGGAAGCTTGACTTACGGACACGATCGTTACCGAGTAGAATTTGGCCACGAAGTGATCCGCCTTTGGCAGCAGCCCGTGGAAAGTTATCTACACGCGGGGTTAGCGGCTCTCCCGCTTGCAACTCTATGTCGAATGCCCGCGAATCGAGATTTGACGGAATCGCTTCGGGATGTGGTGCTGGAGATCAATCGCCGACTGGGAATGGAAGTGAATCATGCTGAAGCGGTCCGATTGATGAAGGCAACGTTCAACTTGACCAGCATGCGAGTGAAGCGAAGTGCTCTGGATTCGATCTACCGAGGAGTTGGGCTGATGCAAGAACTCACAGCATACGATGAAGCAATGGAGGAAGGCGAGCTTCGAGTTAGCCATCGCCTCCTGCTTCGACTGGGTGAAAAGCGCTTTGGTGCCGTCGGCGAGGCAATCGAGGCCGAGCTGCGTGCCATCCGTGACCTCGACCGCCTTGAACGGCTCGCGATCGCGATTCTGACGACGAATTCCTGGGAAGAACTTCTGGCGACGGCCTAGTCTCAAGGCTCACCGCTCATCCAGGCGGATGCGCAGGGATTCGCCGAGTCAACTGCGTGATCAGTACGAGGCCGAGGCCCACCGTTCCGGCGGCAGCGACGATTAGCCCCGCTCGCATCACGGATCCGGAGAGCTTGGTATCTTTTTCTTCCTGGGCCGCCTTTTCGGGAGTCAGATCCTGAGTGGGCACACCCACGGTGTAGACTCCGTAGAACACGCCACCGACGAAGATGGCGACGCCCACGAACACACCTGCCAGCGGTATCAGCCACTTTACCATTGCGTTCAACCCCCCCGGATTCCACCGTCTACTGAAGCGGCACGGCATTCTTCTTCACGTAGTCGTCCACCGCGGCGCTGGGCGAACCACTCTGGAGATAGTGGACGGCCTCCGCGTACTCGAGGCCGTGTTTCTTCCCGAGGATCTGGCGGCCTGAGAGGATGAACATCTTGATGTAGTTGCGATCCGCGGTCTCGTCATTGTCGCCCAGTAGGGGCAGTTTCAATCCTTTCTTGGCGAGTTCCGCCTTCAGCCGCGAGCCATTGTTACCGGCAGGGCCCTTGGCGAGATTCGCCCGGTTACACTCAATCATCTGCTCAAGCACCTCGCTTACGTCCACGATGCGATTCGCGCCAGAGTGCCGGGCGTAGTAGTAACGCTCCTTGACGTCGTAAGGCATAAGGCCCGCATCGAGATGCTCCGGGAAGTCGTGTTTGCGGCCGGCCATCCAGCACGCGGCCTCCACGGCGCGAGCAATCTTCTCGTGGTCCGGGTTCTCTTCGTAATGACCCCAGGGATCCCACGACACGACCGTATCGACCTTGAGATGCCGAATCAGGAAGATAAGCCGACCAATGAGTTCGTTGAGGGAAACGTCCCCCATGCGATGGTTGTTGTAGTTGAAGTCGAAGACCTTCTTGAGCCCCAGGGCACGAGCGACCGCGGCGTTGTCCTGCTCGTTGCGGAGGACATGCTCGCCGACCGTACCGGGCGTTCCCAGGCCGGGGGCGTCGCCCATATCGTCGTTGGCGGCCCGAAGGAGGTGGCCTGTGTAGCCTTCCCTCACGAGCTTGGCCACGATGCCGGAGGCCATGAGCGGAATGTCGTCCGAGTGAGCTTGAACGGCCAGGAGAACCTTGCCCTTGTGGGGCGTTCCCTTCGCGGGGCGCTCGATGACGATCTCCGACGCGGGTTCGATTGCCCGAGAGGGGGACGCCGACTGCGCGAACGCCGCGGCGGCAAGGGTCGCCGTCAGGACGTCTCGACGGTGCGGAGATCTGTCGCGAGGTTCCATCCGTCGGCTCCAGGGTCCAGGGGAAAAGGCTGATCACTTCGGTCGCTTGTCTTTCTTATCGGACTTGTCCTTATCGAGGCGGAACATCACCTTGCGGGCTCGCTCGACATCCTCGGGGGACCAGCGCGTGAGCTTCTCGCGAGCAAGTTCGAGGATGACCTTCACGCTGGCGGAGCCCGTCATCGCGTCGAAGTGATTGATGCCGACAAGCGTGGCGGGAATGCCCTGGCGCTGCAAGTCGCCCGGCCAGGCGGCGTCGGTCCAGACGAGCACATCGCCATCGAAGCCAGGGATCTTGCAGACGATCGTCGCGAACTCGACCTTCGGCGGAATGAGCCGACGATTCTGGGCCACCATTTCCTGGCGAACCGCTGGTACACATGATTCGACAATCGCGGACTGGACGCGGTGGTAGCCCGTCTTCATGATGGCGAGGTCCGAACCCAGGTTCGGGGAGGCCACCTGAATCACCTTGGTGACGCCGGCCTCGGGATAGGCCTCGACGAACTGCCTCGCGATCACGCCGCCGCAGGAATGGCCGATCAGTACAATCTCGCCGTACCCGGCCTGGCGCAGGCGAGCGATCGCGACTCGTAGACCTGGCGCGTGAGCATAAGCATCCACGGGAAGTGTCTGAGCGTACGCGAAGGCGAAGACATCGAACGTGGACGCGAGGGCACTGGGAAGGTCCTCGTTCGAGTGCTGAAACTCATGCATTTCCGCGACCGTCGCCCGATGCGGACGGAAGGGAAAGAGCTTCATCCCGTGGATGAGAATGACCGCCTTGTCCTTGCGAGCGTACCCGGGCTGTTCGAAGTTGCGGACGAGGGCTTCCGGCGCGAGCGGGCGGAACTCCGTCGGCAGCACGGCGGGCGGCACCACAAGGATGCTCAGAACGATGGACAGTGAAGGCGTCATCCGCAATCCTTTTCACGGGCGAAAACCACGCCCCTGTTGTACTCTAACGCCAGCGAGGACAGCAATCGCGTCCGTAACAGCCCTGCGACGTTGGATGCGAAAAACACCGAGCATTCCCCCGCTACTGACATCGTTTTTCCGATCGAATCGAGCAATCTAGGAGACACCGTGAACAAGTTCAGGTTGATCGATCCTTGGCGATGGAGGCTTTTGCGTGCCTCGACGTTTTCATCCGCGAACTCTGCCAGGAGGGTGCGCTAATGGGCATTCTACCCGATTGGATGATCGAACGGGACGTCAAGATCGAACCGTTTGCGTCCCAGCAGCACCGGCCGGGGGTGATCTCCTACGGCGTGACGAGCTATGGCTACGACGTTCGCGTCGATCGCCACTTCAAGGTCTTCACGAACGTCTGGGGCAGCACCGTCGATCCGAAACACTTCGACCCGAAGTCGTTTGTGGACGTGGTGGCGGACGAATGCATCATCCCGCCGAACAGCTTCGCCCTGGCGGAGACGGTCGAGTACCTGGAGATTCCCCGGGACGTGCTGTGCGTCTGCGTGGGGAAGAGCACTTATGCCCGCTGCGGGATCATCGTGAATGTGACGCCGCTGGAACCGGAGTGGCGGGGCCGGGTGACGATCGAGATCTCGAACACGACTCCGCTGCCCGCGAAGATCTACGCGGGGGAAGGAATCGCCCAGATCCTCTTCCTCAGGGCGGAGGCTGTCTGCAAGACGAGTTACGCCGACAAGAAGGGGAAATACCAGGACCAGACGGGGCTGACGCTGCCGTTCGTTCCAGGCGGCTGACGAGGGCCTTGTTGCGTCGCAATCCCTGTCGATTTGACACGCCGTTTTCTCACCTCCTTCATCTTCGTGACGCCGCGGGATCGGATCTCGCGGCGTCATCGCGTTGGAGGCCAACGGCTCTCCGGCGCGAGCTCCACTTGAAACGCTGGCCTTCGTCCTTCCTGCCTCCGCCGACGCCTGAGAGGATCGCGTTGCGGACGGTTTTCGAGGGCTTCAGAGAACGATCTTGGCATGCGTCCTGCACCGCTGTCGTTAGGGCGCGAATCATGAGCAAGATCTCTGTGGATCAGCTGTCCAAATTCGAGATCTGGAGCTCTCGTAAAGTGGACGTAACCTCCGTCAGCGACCCGACAAACTGCGAGCTGGTCTTTTTGGATAATTCACTTGACTTCAAAAATCTTCGTGCCCTATCCCACTACCGGGTTTCCAATCCCCGCGGTGGTTTGGTAAGACTCACCCTCGCACCAGTCGTCGGATTACGTCAGGGCAGGGAGGCCCCGGTGGGCCTCATTGCTTTTGACATTTCCCAACGAAGACTCTCTCCACTTGTTACGATGGATTCGCCCTACTACCCCGTCATGGAGTCGGGTTCGCCATGAAGATGAACCGCCGTTTTACCTGCGAAGGATCGGATCCATTCGCAGGCCTGTCCTTCGTGCCGCGTTCGAGCCGAATCGTGAATCCCAACGGTTCGGTCGTGTTCGAGATGAAGGACGTGATGGTGCCGGAGAAGTGGTCTCAGGTGGCTGTGGACATTCTGGCGCAGAAGTACTTCCGCCGCGCCGGCATCCCCACGGAGATGGTGCCGATCCCCGAGGAGGGCGTGCCCACATGGCTGCAACGCCACGGCCCCGGAGTTGGCGACACGGCCACGACCAGCGAGACCGACAGCCGACAGGTCTTCCGCCGTCTGGCCGGCTGCTGGGCCTACTGGGGCTGGAAAGGTGGCTACTTCAGCACCGAAGCGGATGCCCAGACCTTCTACGACGAAACCTGCTACATGCTCGCCGCCCAGATGGCGGCGCCGAACAGCCCGCAGTGGTTCAATACGGGCCTGCACTGGGCGTACGGCATCGAGGGGCCGCCCCAGGGGCATTCTTACGTCGATCCCAAGACGGGGGAAATGGCTCGCTCCACCTCCGCGTACGAACGGCCTGCGCCGCACGCCTGCTTCATCCAGGCGATCTCGGATGACCTCGTCAATGACGGCGGCATCATGGACTTGTGGGTCCGTGAGGCACGCATCTTCAAGTACGGTTCCGGCACAGGGTCGAACTTCTCCGCCCTTCGTGGCGAAGGCGAACCCCTCTCCGGCGGCGGCAAGTCGTCCGGCCTGATGTCGTTCCTCAAAATCGGCGACCGCGCCGCCGGCGCCATCAAGAGCGGCGGCACCACCCGCCGTGCGGCCAAGATGGTCGTACTCGATCTCGATCACCCTGATATCGAGGAGTTCGTCAACTGGAAGGCCGTCGAGGAGCAGAAGGTCGCGGACCTCGTCGTCGGCTCCCAGCTGATGAAACGCCACCTCAACGCACTGCTGAAGTCGATCCAGACGCACCCGACCGCGGCCGAGAAGTTCGACCCGGCCAAGAACGACAATCTCCGCAAGGCCGTGCTCGAAGCGCGGGCGGCCCTGATCCCGGAGAACTACGTGGCTCGTGTGATGCAGCTTGCCAAGCAGGGCGTCACGCACATCGATGTCGAGGAGTATGACACAGACTGGAATTCCAAGGCGTACTTCACCGTCAGCGGCCAGAACAGCAACAACTCCGTCCGCATCACCAACGACTTCATGAAGTCGGTCGAGAACGACGGCAACTGGCACCTGTTCTGGCGGACCGAAAAGGAAAAGGCCAAGAAGGAAGGGCGGGCCCCGAAGCCCAAGAAGACGATGAAGGCCCGCGACCTGTGGGAGCAGATCGCCTTCGCCGCGTGGAGTTGCGCCGACCCCGGCGTGCAGTTCGACACCACCTTTAACGAATGGCATACCTGCCCGGCCGACGGCCGCATCAACGCGACGAATCCGTGCTCCGAGTACGCTTTCCTTGACGACACGGCCTGCAACCTTGCCTCGCTGAACCTGCTGACCTTCTATGACTTGAAGAACAGCAAGTTCGACATCGAGACTTACGAGCACGCCATCCGCATCTGGACGTTGATCCTCGAAATCAGCGTCTACATGGCCCAGTTCCCGAGCCTGCCGGTGGCCCGGAAGTCTTATGACTTCCGCACGCTGGGCCTGGGCTATGCGAACCTTGGCGCCTTGCTGATGGTTCAGGGCATCTCGTACGACTCGGCCGAGGGCCGGGCTCAGTGCGGGGCCCTCACGGCGATCATGCACGCCGGGGCGTACGCCGCCTCCGCGGAGGTTGCGGGCGAAGTCGGCCCGTTCGTCCGCTACGGGGCCAACAAGGACGCCATGCTTCGCGTGGTCCGCAACCACCGCCGGGCCGCGTACAACACCGCACCCGCGGAGTACGAGGGCCTCAGTGTCACACCCGTCGGCATCGACGCCCGCTACTGCCCGCCGGAACTGCTGGCGGCGGCCCGTGGCGAGTCGGACCGCATGCTCGCGCTCGGCGAGAAGCACGGCTTCCGCAACGCCCAGGTCACGGTGATCGCCCCCACGGGCACCATCGGCCTCATCATGGATTGCGATACCACCGGCATCGAGCCGGACTTCGCCCTGGTGAAGTTCAAGAAGCTCGCCGGCGGCGGGTATTTCAAGATCATCAATCAGTCCGTGCCGCCGGCCCTTGCGAAGCTTGGCTATCCCCAGTGGCAGGTCGATGACATCGTCCGCTACTGCCGCGGCGCCGCCACCCTCAACGGCTGCCCCCACATCAACTCGGTAAGCCTGAAGGCCAAGGGCTTCACGGACGAGGTGCTCAAAAAGATCGAGGAGAGCCTGCCCAGCGCCTTCGAGCTTCCCTTCGTCTTCAATCGCTGGACGCTCGGTGAGGACTTTGTCCGCAACGTCCTCAAGGTGAGCGAGGAGAAGTCTAACACGCCCGGCTTCGACCTGCTTCAGCATCTCGGCTTCACGCGGAAGCAGATCGAGGACGCCAGCACGTATGTCTGCGGCACCATGACAATCGAGGGTGCCCCGCACTTGAAGGCGGAGCACCTGCCCGTCTTCGACTGTGCCAACAAGTGTGGGAAGCTCGGTCGGCGATTCCTCACGGCCGAGTCCCACATCCGCATGATGGCGGCGGCCCAGCCGTTCATCAGCGGGGCGATCTCGAAGACGATCAACATGCCGAACGACGCCAGCATCGAGGACGTGAAGAAGGCGTACTGGCTCTCCTGGCAGTTGATGACGAAGGCGAATGCTCTGTACCGCGACGGCTCCAAGCTGAGCCAGCCGCTGAACTCCGTGGCGGACTCGGCGGAAGCGGCCGCCCTCGCCTCCGTGGCCGAGAAGCCGGAGGAGCCGAAGGCGGAAGCGGTCAAGATGGCGGAACGGATCACCGAGAAGGTGATCCACCGCTACATTGCGAAGCGTCGCCGGCTGCCGGACCGCCGTTCGGGGTACACGCAGAAGGCCCGAATCGGCAACCACAAGATCTACGTCCGCACGGGGGAATACGACGACGGAACCCTCGGCGAGATCTTCATCGACATGCACAAGGAAGGGGCCGCCTTCCGCAGCATGACGAACTGCTTCGCCATCGCCGTCAGCCTTGGTCTCCAGCACGGCGTGCCGCTGGAAGAGTACCTGGATGCGTTCCTGTTCACTCGCTTCGAGCCCAACGGCGTGGTGCAGGGGAACCCGTACATCAAGATGAGCACCTCGCTCATCGACTACATCTTCCGCGAACTGGCAATCACGTACCTCGGCCGCACGGACCTGGCCCATGTGATGCCCGAAGACCTTCGTGCGGATGCTCAGCACGACCCTGATGACGATCCCGATTTCGAGGAAGAAGAAGTGATCTCGCAGCGTGAGGTGAGTGCCGCGGACGCGAAGTCCGAGAAGCCCTCGCTGGCCCCGCCGCGTTCGATGCATCTGAAACCGGGCGGCCCTTCACCGACGCCCGCCCCGAAGAATAGCCATGTCAACGGCCACGCGAACGGGAATGGCAACGGGCACGGCAAGGCCAATGGCACCGCCGTGATGCCTGCCGTGGCCCGAACGACGAAGCCCGAAGCGAGCAAGGAAGAGCAGATCCGCCAGGCCCGCCAGAAGGGCTACGAGGGCGACCCGTGCTCCTCGTGCGGCCAGCTCACGCTCGTCCGCAGCGGCGCCTGCGCCAAGTGCGACACCTGCGGCGAAACGAGCGGGTGCAGCTGAGGTCGACGCTTCTTGTTATCCCCACGAAGATATTGGCGAGCCGTGAAGTAGCAGTGCTTCACGGCTCGCTTTGCATTTCGGGGCGACGGTCGGATACAATGAAGCGTCGCGATTGGCCGGGGAGTGCCGACGATGAGTGCAGTCAAGTTTGTCCACTGGCAGGAAGACGGATCCTGAATCGGCTACCTCCAGGATTACCCTGATAACTGAACTCAAGGAGAAACACTCGAAGACTTGCTCGAACACCTCAAAGATCTGTATCGGGACCTCGCCGGCGGACAGATTCCTGGGGCTCGCAAAGTGGCGGAACTCATCTTGCCATGAATTGTCTCGACCTTATTCGCACCCTCGAAACGTTCGGTTGCGAATTCATCCGGCACGGTGGAAGGCATGACTGGTATCGCAATCCCTTGGCTGGCGTCGCCCATGGCTGGCGCCTCATCAACTGTCGGGTTTGGCAGTAAAGGTTGCCCCGGTCCGTGATCGCTCTTGTAGCCGCGGAGCGGCGACCGAGAGTAGCCAGGGGTGAAGCTTTGCGAACCCCTGGTGAGAGTACACAACCAAAACCAGAGTCCCGGAGCGACGATTGAAGC
>Ga0105046_10006787_pt1 | contig 18089 bp, 9 predicted proteins | sample MAT03_FD_78385 | JGI IMG/M metagenome (GOLD analysis project Ga0105046, IMG submission 78385) | Freshwater microbial communities from Lake Fryxell liftoff mats and glacier meltwater in Antarctica - MAT-03 (megahit assembly) | ecosystem: Environmental > Aquatic > Freshwater > Ice > Liftoff...
CCCGGGGTGTTTCGACCTCTACGTACGCCGATGGTTCCTTCGCGCCGAGTTCGCAGCGAAGAGCCTCGCCGAGCACTCGGAGGCGCTGAGAAGCGCAGCATCGTCGGAGAAGAGCGACTCCGCGGTGCCGTAGTCAGGATTGCTCTCGACGCTGTCGGCACCGAATCGCCGGAGCGCTCGGGTCGTGAACCATCGGTGGTCTCGAGCCGCTGCCAGCGCAGCGAGCCCGGCTTCGCGGCGATCCGCGAGGTCGTCCGCCCGCGCACCGAAGCGATCTGCGCCGTGTCGCATCCGCCACACTGGGCGATCCGGCACATCGCGAGACTGCCGCGCGGTCGGGCTCGGCGGCAACCGCTCGGATCCGCGGCCCTGCACTACGGCACGCCGCATGCTCTACACGCCGCCCGTGTCGAAGCTCCGCTCGGTCCTGCGTCGCCGCTGGGTTCGTTGGCTCGCGCTCGCGCTGCTCGTGCCGCTGCCCGCGTTCATCCTCCTGTGCAACGTATTGCTGTGGACCGGCGCGATCGAAGCACTCGTGTCGCGTGACGAAGGTGTGTCGAAGCTGAAGCTCGAGCACGGCTTCGCGTGGATGGTCTGGCCGACGCGCGTGCACCTGAGCGGCGCGCACCTGGCGATCGACGCGTACAGCTACCAGCTCGCGCTCGACATGGACGAAGCATTCGTCGACATGAGCCTGCTCGCGTTGCTCGATCACCGCGTGCACTTCCAGGAGATCACCGCCGAGGGCGTGCGCGCGAAGTATCGCGTCAAGGTCGATGCCGAAGATGCGAACGCGCCCGAGCTCGTCGCGTATCCGCCGTTCGACGACACGCCGGTACAGGTCAAGTCGGCCGAGCCGAAGCCGGTGCCGGCACCCGATAAGGCATGGACCATCGATCTCGACGACGTCGATGCACAGCTCGACGTGTTGTGGATCGACGAGTTCAACCTCGATCCCGGTGGTCACGTGCGTGGTGCTCTGCACTGGACCGACGCCGGCGACCTCTCGGTGCCGGAGACGACCGTCGACATGGACGGGGCGAAGTTGTGGCTCGCGGAGCACGAGGCTGCGCGCGACCTCGTCGGTGAAGGTACGCTGACGATCGCGACGTTCGATTCGGGCGAGGTGCCCGGCGAGGACATCCCCGGATACATGTCGTTCGCCTATCGCGGCGAAGGTGTGCTCGTCGATCCCGCGGGCCTCGCGATCTGGTGGCCGGATCTCGCCGGCATGGTGGCGGGCGATCCGGGGCCGGTGGAGATCGACGCGAGCGCCGAGGCGGGCGTGCTCGTCGTAGGCTCGCGCATCCACCATCACACGGCGCGCGCCGAGGTCGGACCGAAGGCATCGCGCCTCGTCTGCGAATCGGACCTCGTGTTCGAGGTCGAAGCCGATGGCCGACCAAGCGCGACCGTGGTGCTCGCCGATCCGAAGCTCGTCGGTGAGGCCGGCGAGCTCGCGCACGGCGACGCGATGCGCGGGGTCGTGCACGTGACGCACGGCGACATGACCAAGCCGTGGGCACTCGCGAGCACGCATGTCGAGACCGGTGAAGTCGTCGCGCCGAGCCTCGCTAAGCTCGCCGCGCTCGCGGACGCCGACGGCTGGAAGTTCACCCGCGGCAGCGCGCACGGCCACGGCGTGCTCGACATCGGTCCCGACGAGATCCCGATCGCGGAGCTGTCGGTGCAGCTCGACAAGGCCGAGGTGGTCGCGGGCTCGGTCGAGATCGCCGCGAGTCTGACCACGAGCGGTCGCGTGCGTCGCCTACCGAGCGGCGAGATCCTCGCGGATGGATTGAGCGCACGCACCAGCGACCTGAAGATCCACACCAAGGGCGGCACCAGCGGTGGCACGTGGGTGCGGTTGCGCGACACGAAGATGCGCTGGGCGGACGGCGAGCTGACGATCGACTCTCATGGCCGCATCGAGGATGCTCGACCCGCCGCGATCCACCTCACGCATCTCGATCCGGTGATCGACGCGGTTCCGGATCTCGGACGCCTCGAAGCGATCACGGCGCACGCGAAGCTGCGCATGCGCGAGAATCTACTCGAGATCGATCTCGACGCCGAGCAGCTGGGCCTGAAGATCGCAGTGCTGTGGCGCAAGCGCGGCAAGGACTGGCGCCTGGCGATCTGGCTCAGCGGACTCACGTCGTTCGGCTTCACGTCGTCCGACGATCAGAAGGTCCGTCGTCCGCTCGTGCTCGTCGGCAAGCAGTGGTACGACACGCAGCGCAAGTGGGTGCGTCAGCTCGCGGTGCCGCGCCAGGGCTGACGTTGTGCACCGCGGGGCACGACCCCGTCATCGACGCCGCGACATGACTGTCGCCCTCCTCGTGCCGAAGGTTGCGTCGCGAGCAGGCTCCGCGATACTCGTTCCATGGGTATGGAATCGAAGTCGAAGATCACAGGCGTTGCGATCGCATGGATGCTGGCAGTGCTCGGGTGCGGCACCACCGACGAGGGTGACAGCACCAGCCCGACGACCGAGGCGACGACGGAATCGTCCGGCCCCGACAGCATGACCGAGCCTACGACGAGCATGTCGGTGTCCGAGTCCGAGTCCGAGTCCGACACCGCAGCGCTACCATGCAACGGCGGTGCGGCGTGCGGCGAAGAAGAGTTCTGCTCGTCCGTCAGCCAGAGCTGCGACTGCGACTCGAACTTCGACTACTGCGAGCTGACCTCGACGCCCCCCGGCTGCTATCCGCTCCCGACTGCGTGCGCGATCCTCGAGAGCCCCGATCGCGAGTCGTGCATCTCGGCGAACACGTGCAGGATCGGCGGGCAGTTCGTCGACGGAACGCTCGAGTGCGAGACCTACGACGAGTGCGCGGGCGACTGCGACTTCAATCCCGGTAGCTGTGTCGACACGTCGAGCACGACTGCGGCGGACAGCGGCTCGAGCGACTCGGGCTCGAGCGGCAACGACTCGAGCTCGACGGGCTGAGCGCGACCAATCAGATCGCCGACGGATCGCGCGCGTTGCTAACCGCCAGGAGAGCCCTGGATGAGGCGTGCGTGGCGGGGCGTCCGACTCGGATCGGGTCACGTCCGGCGTCAGTCCTCGAAGGCCGTCTCACCTGGGCTAGACTGCGTGGGTGAGCCGCGCCGCGTTCTCGCCGATTGTTCGCAACGCGCTCGCGCGCCTCCGTGCGTGCGCGGAGCGTTCGACCGGCGGTGACGTTCGCGTCGTGTTGTTCGGGTCGTACGCGCGCGGCGAGGCGGACGAGCACTCGGACATCGACGTGCTCGTGGTGATCCCGGTGGAGAACCCGAGCGCTCGCGCGGCGATCATCGACGAGGCCGGGGAGCTGTTCGCCCAGACCGGCGTGCTCGTGCAGCCGATCGTGCTGACGCAAGACGAGCACACGCGCCGCCTCGCCGGTGGACATCCGCTGCTGCTCGCGATCGCGGCACAAGGGGTCGCAGCGTGACCGAGTCACAGATCCTCGAGCAGGAGAGCGTTGCGCATGCTCGTGACGAGCTCGCTGCGGCGGAGGCGTTGCTCGCCGCAGGGCACCCGCGGGTCGCTCTCACACGGAGCTACTTCGCTGCGTTCCACGCGGTGCGTGCGCTCCTGTTCCGGGCTGGACTGCAGCCGCAGAGTCATCGCGGCGTGCATGCGCTTTTCCACGCTCACTTCGTGAGGACCGGTACTTACGACTCCGCGACGGCGGCCGTGTTGGCCCGCCTGCAGAAGTACCGCGAGGAAGCCGACTACTCGGTCGGCTTCGGCGAGGATGCGGCATTCGTGACAACCGAGCTGGCGAGTGCGCGTGTGCTGGTCGACCGACTGCTTGCAGATCTCGACGCGTCGCTTTGATCAGGCTCGCATCGCGCTGACGGGCTGCGGCATGGCGCGGCTCGAGCGGGTGCTCGGGCCGTGCAGTCTCGGAGATCTCGGCCTTACACCCAGGCGCGAGCGCTATCAGCCACGCCACCCGCATTGCGTGTCAGGCTAGACGATGTTCGCCGCTCGATCGCCATCCATCACGCACGCGCGCCTTGGTGTCGCATGCCTCGCGATCGTACTCAGCGCGGTCGTCTGCGAGCGTCGGACGACCGCGCCGGCCGCGACCGCAGTGGCGCCGACACGCTTCCTTGAGGCTGCGCCCGCGGATCCGCCACGGCATCCGCTGCACTTCGACACGAGCAGTGGCGCGATCCGGCTATCGACCCACGCCGAGCAGCTCGTGCCCGATCTCGTCCGCGCGCTGGTTGGGACCGCGATCGAATCCGCCGAGGAGAGCGCCGAGGTCGAGGGTCCGCACGGACCCGCGTACCACGTGCAGATCGCCACGGTGACCGCGATGGATGTGGCCCCGCTCGAGTCGCTCGCGTCACGCAACGCCGCGATCGACGGCGTCATGTACGAGCCGACCCACGTGTCGATCTCGTTCGCCGTCGCCACGCCGGTGGCACCGATCGCCGCAGCGATGCTCCGCCACTGCACCGACGGTCTCCCCGCGGAGCTCGCCATGGTTTCGGCCAAGCGCAGCCTGACCGCCGATGGCGAGCGGCTGGTGTTCCTGGCGAACGCCGACGACGCAGCGGCGAGCCTGCTGCGTTGGGCGAGTGATCGCGGCGTCCCGATCGCCACCGCACCACCGGATCGACCGCGAACGACCGCGAGCGTCGACTGGGTGTGGACGGTGTTCGATCTGCGTCCGCGCGCGGTGGCCCTCGAGTGCACCCGTCGACGGGGCGGCTGATCGGCGAAGTCGGTCGCGACCGCAACTACTAGTGTGGTGAGTCGGAGTCGGCGAACATGGCGGTGCCATGACACGCATGCGAGCCCTCGTCCTTGCCGTCGCCGTCGCGGCCGCCTGTGAAAAAGATCCCCCGACCACCGCACCTCCAGACGGCGCGAGCGTGGACGACGACGCGTCGGCCCAGGACGAACCGACCGAGGACGAGCCCACCGCCGAGACCGAGCCCGGCCCGAAGAAGCCGGCCCCTGTGCAGTGGGTCCTCGAGATCGACGGTCGCGTCACGAAGGCGCAGATCGACGCGCTCGTGCAGGATCACCTCAATGCGATCCGCGAGTGCTACGACGACGCGCTCAACAATCCGGAGGGCATCGAGCTCAAGGGTGCGATCGTCGTGAGCTTCACGGTCGCCAAGACGGGCGCCGTCCGCAGCGCGGCGGTCGAGCACAGCGAGTTCGGCCACCCGCCGACCGAGACGTGCCTGGTCGGCGTCGTCGAGACGTTCGAGCTACCGAAGCAGAAGAGCGAATCAACGGTGAAGCTGCCGTTGTACATGAACGTGCTGTAGACCGATGACGCTTCCGCGTCGCCGTACCCGCAAGCATGCCGTCGCGATCATGAACACCCCGAGCCCGGTTGCGAGCGGGCAGCTGCTTACTCGAGTGAGCGCGCGCGACCGCTGTCATCGACGGCGGCGGCGAAAGAGCCGTTCGGGATCTCCGTCGCATCGGTGTCGATCAGTGACCAACCGGGAATGCACGTGCACGCGCGCGCCTCGCTCGGATCGCCGAGCAAGGTCGCGAGCCCGACTGCACCCGATGCCCACACGGACCGCATCACGACGATGCTATCAGACTCCCAGCTCCGGGCGAATCGACTCCGGCAGGCGGCTTGCGCTGCTACTGTCCCGCGTGGCCAGCACGCGCGTACCCGGTGGCGTGGTGCACGAGCTCCCCGCAGACCTGCGTGAGGCGCTGGTCGCCAACGCGACGGCACTCGCTGCCTGGACGGACATCACGCCGTTGGCACGCAACGAGTTCATCTGTTGGGTCTTGGACGCGAAGCAAGAGAAGACCCGAGAGCGGCGCATTTGCAGGACCCAGGAGGAGCTCGAAGCAGGTCAGCGCCGGCCGTGCTGCTGGCCGGGGTGCAAGCACCGCGATCGCACGGTTGAGTGAGTATCTTGCGCAGCCACGGAACCAATCGCCATGCTCGATGGATACACTCGCGGGGGCTCCATGCGATTTCGAAGCACACTCGCCGCGCTCGCGGTGCTCGGCCTGCCGAGCTCCGCTGCGCTGGCCGCCGATCCGATCACGATCCTCGAGGTCCGACTCGAGCGCGCCACGGTGCACACCGGCGGCGTGCAGGTGCTGACCGCGGACGACGACGATCGCGATGCGACGATCAACGTGCGCGTGCGCGAGGTCGGCACCACGCAGTGGAGTGACGCGCCGCCGCTGTTCCGCGTGTGGCCCGAGACCGTCGGCATCGCCGTGCCGGCGCAGCTCACGGGATCGATCTTCGACCTGCAGCCCGGCACCGACTACGAAGTCGAGCTGCACGTCGTGGATCCCGACGGTGTCGACGAGCTCCAGACCGTGATGGTCTCGACGCGGCCGATCCCTGCGGATCCGGCAGCGCCGAATCCCGTCGCGGTGGCGGATGCCGCCTCGCTGTCCGCGGCGCTCGCCGCCGCGGCTCCCGGCGACGTGATCACGCTCGCGCCCGGCACCTACGCCGGCAACTTCGCGCTGAACGGCAGCGGCATCGCCGACGCGCCGATCGTGATCCGTGGCGAAGATGCGGCAACGGTCGTGCTCGACGGCGGCGCGTGCACGGGCTGCAACGTGCTCGAGGTGTACGGATCGTTCGTGCACATCGAGGAGTTGACCATCGCGCACGCCGAGCGAGCACTGCGATTCCAGGGCGACGGGGCGACGGCGAACGTGGTGCGACGCGTGCAGATCGAGGACGTGCAGCACGGCATCGGCTCGCGGCCCAATCAGACCGACTTCTGGGTCTGCGACAACGCGATCGTCGGCCGGCTCGCGTGGCCGTGGGTGTTCGAGGCCGATGCGGCGACGCACTGGGACGATCGCGGCGTCGACCTGAACGGCGACGGCCACGTGATCTGCCACAACCTGATCCAGGGCTTCGGCGACCCGATCGTGAACCTCACCGAGGGCTTCCGCGCGTTCGACGTCTACGGCAACGACATCCTCGACTGCTTCGACGGCATCGAGACCGATCGCGGCACCGGCAACGTCCGCGTGTTCCGCAACCGATGGACGAATGTCGACTCGGCGATCAGCATCCAGCCGATCAACGGCGGGCCGCTCTACGTCGTGCGCAACGAGCTGCTCAACGTCGTGAGCGAGCAGATCAAGATGAAGATGACCGGCGGCGAGCCGAGCGGCTCGATCATCGTGCACAACACCTTCGTCAGCGGTGACCTCGCGCTCAATCTGCAGACGCCGATCACCGGCCACAATTTTCTGATCGAGAACAATCTGTTCGTCGGGCCGCCCGCGCTCACCGGCAGCCGCACCGTCGACTGGACCGCTGGCGTCGACGGGGGGGTGTTCGATGCGAACGGGTACTTCCCCGACGGCGGGTTCTGGTTCGGCGTCGTCGACGGGATGAATCGCGTCTACGACTCGTTCGCGGCCGCCCAGGCCTCGGGCGCGGTCGAAGGCGACGGCCTGCTGCTCGGCGAGCCGATCTTCGCCACTGGCATCGTCGGGCCGGCCGACGAGATGGCGAAAGCGGCACCGGCCGCGTTCGATCTCGCCGACGGATCGAACGCGATCGACGCGGGCCACGTGTGGCCGGGCATCGGCGACCTCTTCGAGGGGGCCGGTCCGGATCTCGGCGCGCGCGAGCAGGGCTGCGTCGCACCGCAGTACGGCCCGCGCCCGGCGGACGACGAGGCGATCGTGTCAGCGGTGAACTGTCCTAGCGAGGCGCCCGGCGGCGACGACGGCGGTAGCGAAGGCGGTAGCGACGAAGGCGGCATCGACGATGGCGGCATCGACGAGTCGGGCAGCAGCGCCAGCGTGACTGCCGGCGAGGACGGCAGCGCGAGCGGTGCGACGGTGGGATCGGCGGATGGCGGCGAGGGCACGGGCGACGGCGGCGTGAATGACGACGACGGTGGTGGATGCGGCTGTCGATCGAGCGGCCCCGTCGCGGGGTGGTGGCTGTCCGTGGTCGCGCTCGCCCGCCGACGCCGACCCGCGGATCGCCCGTCGCATCGGAAAGGCGATCAGTCCATGTCGGTGAACACCATCGGCATACCGAGCACGTCGAGCTCTGCCTGACGTCCGCATCGCGAACGGGATTCGATCCACGGTCCCACACGGCGAGCGCAAGCGCACGGTCGCGGCTGACACAGACTCGGCACGCATGCGCCGCCTGGGGCAGTCTTGCGCATCGATCCGCCTTCCCTTGGGGGATCGACCTGGCGATCGGCGCCGTGGTTTGCACACTGCGACCGGCCGGGGACCGCCTTTGAGCCCATGGACACGGCGAGCCTCCGGTACATCCCTTCAGAGCAAGAGCCCGTCGCGCAGCCGCCCGACGAAGCACCGTTGCGCGCCGAGCTCTTCAGCATCGCGCAGCTCGAGCAGCACGCGCAGGCGCTCGCCGGATCACATGCGCTCGCGCCGTCGACGCGCGGCGCCAGCAGCCACCTGCTCGAACGTCTCGAAGACAACGAGGAGGTCCTGCGCGACGCGTACATGCTGCTCGCCGACGCGCTCGAGCGCGGCCGCAAGATCACGCCCGCCGCCGAGTGGTTCATCGACAACTATCACCTCATCGAGCAGCAGATCCGCGTCGCGCGGCTGCACTTGCCGCGCAGCTACGACCGCGAGCTGCCGCGGCTGACGAATCCTCGATCGCTCGGCTCACCACGCGTCTACGACATCGTTCACGAGCTCATCTCGCACTCGCACGGTCGCGTCGATCTCGATCGCCTGCGCGCATTCGTCGAGGCGTATCAGCGCGTGCAGCCGCTGCGCATCGGTGAGCTGTGGGCGATCCCGATCATGCTGCGTCTCGCGCTGATCGAGAACCTGCGTCGCGTCTCCGCGAGCGTCACCGCTGGTCGTCGTGATCGCGAGCTCGCGGTCGAGTGGGCCAGCAAGCTCATCGAAGTCTCGACCAACGAGCCCGCCAACATCGTCATCGTGCTCGCCGAGCTCGTGCGCTCGGGCCTCGAGCTGTCGGATCCGTTCGTCACCGAGCTCGCGAGCCGATTGCAGGGTCAAGGGCCCGCGCTCGGTTTTGCGACGAGCTGGCTCGAGCAACGGCTCGCCGAGCAGGGCGAGACGATCGAGCACCTCCAGGTCCGCGTCAGCCACGATCAGGCCGCGGCCCAGGTTGCCGTCAGCAACAGCATCGGTAGCCTGCGGTCGCTCGGCGCGATCGACTGGCGCGACTTCGTCGAGGCGGTCGGCCTCGTCGAGCACGAGCTCACGCGCGATCCGTCGGGCGTCTACGCAAAGATGGACTTCGGCACGCGCGATCGCTATCGGCATGTCGTCGAGCGGATTGCACGACGCAGCGGCAAGCCCGAGACCGAGATCGCGACGCTCGCGGTCGCACTCGCGCACGGTGGCGATGCGCGCACCGGCCACGTCGGTTGGTATCTCGTCGGCCCCGGACGCAGCGCGCTCGAGCGCGCCGCGGGCGTACGTGGATTCCGACGCACGACGTGGACGCGGATCGCGGCGCGCATCGGGCTGCCTCTGTACTGCGGTGCGATCGCGAGCCTGACCGCGCTGCTCACCTGGGCTTCGTGGCTCGTGCTTGCGCCGGTCGCTAAGGGTCCGCTCGCGATGGTCGGGATCCTCGTCGCACTCGTGCTGTGCACGAGCCAGCTCGCGATCGCGGTCGTGCACTGGCTCGCGACGTCGTGGGTGAGCCCGTCGCTGTTGCCCCGACTCGACTTCTCCGCCGGGATCCCCGGCGCGCACCACACACTCGTCGCGGTGCCGATCCTCTTGACCGATGTCGTCGAGATCGACGAGCTCGTCGAGGCGCTCGAGGTGCGCTACCTGGCGAACCGCGATCCGAGCCTGCACTTCGCGCTGGTCAGCGACTTCCGCGACGCGAAGACGGAGCATGCCGAGGGCGACGACGTCCTGCTCGCACGCGCGGTGCACGGCATCGAGACGCTCAATCGCAAGTACGGCCCGAGCTTCTTGCTGCTGCATCGCAGTCGCTGCCACAGCGTGCGCGATGGCGTGTGGCGAGGTTGGGAGCGCAAGCGCGGCAAGCTCGAAGAGCTCAACGACGCGCTGCGCGGCAGCGGCCGCGGCTTCTCGACGATCGTCGGCCCGCTCGAGGCATTGCAGAACGTGCGCTACGTGATCGCGCTCGATGCCGACACCGAGCTGCCGCGCGACTCGGCACGCACGCTTGCGGCAACGCTCGCCCACCCACTCAACCGACCGTTCTTCGACGAGCGGCGCGGTCGCGTGACGTCGGGCCACGCGATCTTGCAGCCCCGCGTCGGCGTCACGATGTACAGCGCCGCACAGTCGCGATTCGCCGCGCTGTTCGGTGGCGATCCCGGCATCGATCCGTACACACGCGCCGTCTCCGACGTGTATCAAGACCTGTTCGGCGAGGGATCGTTCGTCGGCAAGGGCATCTACGACGTCGACGCCGTGCGCAGCAGCCTCGGCGGACGACTGCCGACCGATCGCGTGCTCAGCCACGACCTGCTCGAAGGCGCGTACGGTCGCGCGGGGCTCGTCAGCGACGTGATGCTGTTCGAGAACCATCCGCGAGCGCACGCGGCCGACGTGAGCCGACGGCATCGATGGATGCGCGGCGACTTCCAGCTCGTGCCGTGGCTCGGGCTGCGCGTCCCCGCGGGCGTCGGACCCGATGCGCCGCGCGACGGTTCCTATCGGCCCTCGCCGCGCCGCGTCCGCAACCCGATCACGCTGCTTTCGCGATGGAAGATCCTCGACAATCTGCGGCGCACGATCGTGCCCGTCGCCGCGCTCGCGATCCTCGGGATCGGCTGGCTCTTCGGCCCCGCCGGGTTCGTCACGCTGCTCGTGCTCACGGTCGCGATGTTGCCCGGGCTGCTCGCGGCGTCGGCCGCAGTCACACGTCGACCCGTCGAGCTGACGTGGCGCATGCACCTCGGTGCAATCGCCCGCGACCTCTCGCGGCAGTTCGCGCGCGATGGCGTCGCGCTCGCCTCGCTGCCACACGACGCGTGGCTCGGTCTCGATGCAATCGTGCGGACCACCGTTCGTGTGCTCCTCACCCGGCGCAAGCTGCTCGAGTGGCGCACCGCGAGCGACGCGCAGCGCGGCGCACGAACGGATCTGCTCGGCGCGTACGTCTCGATGTGGATCGCACCGCTCGTCGCGATCGGCATGGGCACGGCGGTCGCATGGCTGCGCCCCGATGCGCTGTTGATCGCGGCACCGTTACTCGCCGTGTGGCTGCTCGCGCCCGCACTCGCGTGGTGGCTGAGCCTACCGACCCCGCGCCGCATGACCCGGCTCGGCGACGAAGAGCGCACCTTCCTCGGCGCGCTCGCGCGGCGCACGTGGCGGTTCTTCGAGGCGTTCGTCGTCGCCGAGGATCACTGGCTGCCGCCCGACAACTTCCAGGAGGATCCGCCGCGCGGCGTCGCCCATCGCACGTCGCCGACGAACATCGGCCTGTCACTGACCGCGAGCCTCGCCGCCTACGACCTCGGCTACATCTGCGCCGACACGGTCGTCATTCGCACCCGTCGAACGCTCGACACGCTCGGCGAGCTCGAGCGTCATCGCGGTCACTTCTTCAACTGGTACGACACGCTCTCGCTGCAGCCGCTCACGCCGCGCTACATCTCGACGGTCGACAGCGGCAACCTGAGCGGACACCTGCTCGTGCTCGCGAGCGGGCTCGAGCAGCTCGGCGCGGATCCGCTGGTGCGCCCCGAGGTCGCGAACGGGCTCGCTCACACGCTCGACGCGATCGATGCGGTCATGCGTGAGCACGACGAGCCGAAGCCACGCGTCCGCTCGAGCCAGAGCACGACGGCCGCCACGGTGCCGGCGAGCGCACGCGTCGTCCTCGGTCGGATGCGCAAGCTGCTGCAGGAGCACGCAGTGCCGCCGACGTTGGTCGCACTGCGCTCGCTGCTCGTCGCGCTGGAGGAATCGACGATCGAGCTCGCCGGGCTGCTCGACGGCAGTGGGCACGCCGACCTGCGCGCGTGGGCCGATGCGCTCGCGGCCCAGCGCCGTGATGCCCTTGCCGCGATCGACGACGCGACGCCATGGATCGCGCTGCTCGACACCCACCGCGAGGCGCTCGGCGACGCGTACGATCATTTCTCCGCTTACAGGTCGGCGCAGGTGCTCGCGCACGCCGACGACACCGCTGAGCCCAAGCTGCCGGCGCTCCGCGACGCGTGGCTGCTCGGCGTCCAGCGGGCCCGCGAGCGCCTACACGTCCACGCCGAGCTCGCAACGATCGCGCGCGAGCTCGCCGATGTCGACTACGACTTCCTCTACGATCGCGATCGGCACCTGCTCGCGATCGGCTACAACATCGCCGAGCACCGTCTCGACGCGAGCTTCTACGACCTCCTCGCGTCCGAGGCACGCCTCGCGAGCTACGTCGCCATCGCGGCCGGCAAGCTGTCGCAGGACCACTGGTTTGCGCTCGGTCGCATGCTGACGACGTCGGGTGGACGACCGGCGCTGTTGTCGTGGAGCGGATCGATGTTCGAGTACCTGATGCCGCTGCTCGTCATGCCGACGTACGACGGCACGATCCTCGACGAGACCTATCGCGCCGTCATCGCCCGGCAGATCGAGTACGGCCGCGAGCTCGCGATTCCGTGGGGCGTGTCCGAGTCGGGCTACCACAAGATGGACGCGCAGCTCGACTACCAGTACCAGGCGTTCGGTGTGCCGGGCCTCGGCTTCAAGCGCGGTCTCGGCGAGGAGCTCGTCATCGCGCCGTACGCGACGGTGATGGCGCTGATGGTCGCGCCGCGAGCCGCGTGCACGAACCTCCAGCGACTCGCACACGAAGGTCAGCTCGGACGCTTCGGGTTCTTCGAAGCTGTCGACTACACGGCCGCTCGACTCGCGCCGCGCGAGACCAAAGCGACGGTGCGATCGTTCATGGCGCACCACCAGGGCATGTCGCTGTTGTCGCTCGACTACCTGCTGTGTGATCGGCCGATGCAGCGCCGCTTCCTCGGGGATCCGGCACTGCGCGCGACCGAGCTCTTGCTGCAAGAACGCGTGCCGCGAGCGCCCGCGATCTTCCCCCACCCGGCCGAGGCTGCAGCCGCACGCGAAGGTGCGGGCGACGGTGGTCACGAGCTGCGCTTCTTCACCTCGCCATCGACGCCCGCGCCCGAGGTGCAGCTGTTGTCGAACGGCCGCTACCACGTCGCGATGACGAACGCGGGCGGCGGCTATAGCCGCTGGGGCGACATCGCGGTCACGCGCTGGCGCGAGGACTCGACGCGCGACGTGTGGGGCACATTCGGCTATCTGCGCGACCTGTCGAACGGCGAGTTCTGGTCATTCGCGCACCAGCCGACGCTGCGTCGCGCCGATCGTTACGAGGCGATCTACTCGGCGGGTCGCGCCGAGTTCCGCCGCCGCGACGGCGACATCGAGACCCACACCGAGATCAGCGTCTCGCCCGAGGACGACGCCGAGCTTCGTCGCGTGACGATCACGAACCACGGCCGCACCGCGCGGACGATCGAGCTCACGAGCTACGCCGAGGTCGTGCTCAACGCCCACGCCGCCGACGTCGCCCATGCCGCGTTCAGCAACCTGTTCGTGCAGACCGAGCTCGTGCGATCGCGGCAAGCGATCCTGTGCACGCGCCGCCCGCGATCTGCAGGTGAGGCGCCGCCGTGGATGGTCCACATGATGACGGTGTCGGGCACCACGGGTGAAACCACCTCGTACGAGTGCAGCCGCGCCGCGTTCGTCGGTCGCAACCGCACGATCGCCGATCCGCTCGCGATGCACTCGCCACGGCTCGGAGACAGCGCCGGCGCGGTGCTCGATCCCATCGTCGCCATCCGCAACACCGTGGTGCTCGAGCCCCTCGGCACGGCGCGATTGCAGATGATCACCGGCGTTGCGGCGACGCGCGACGGCGCGACGGCGATCATCGAGCGCTATACCGACCACCATGCTGCCGATCGACTACTCGAGCTATCGTTCACCCACACTCAAGTCGAGCAGCGGCGCCTCGGCGTGAGCGCGATGGAGAGCCAGCTCTACGAGCGGCTCGCGAGCTCGTTGCTGTACAGCAATCCGCTGCTGCGAGCGCCGCGCGGGGTGATCGCGCGCAACGTGAAGGGTCAGGCGTCGCTGTGGGGCTACGGGATCTCCGGCGACCTGCCGATCGTGCTCGTGCGCATCGGCAAGCTCGAGCACCTCGAGCTCGTGCGCCAAGTCGTGAAGGCGCACGGATACTGGCGGGCAAAGGGACTCAAGGTCGAGCTCGTGATCTGGAACGAGGATCCGAGCGGCTACCGCCAGGAGCTGCAGGAGCAGATCATCGCGGCGGTCGGTCCGCTCGGTGAAGGCAACCTGCTCGACCGACCCGGGGGCATCTTCGTGCGTCGCAGCGATCAGATCGCCGAGCTCGACGGCGTGCTCATCCAGACGATTGCGCGCGTCGTGCTGCGCGACGAGGCCGGCACGCTCGAGGAGCAGCTCGATCGTCGCGTCGGACGCGTCGATCTACCGCCACAGATCGTGCCGGGTCGCGATCGACGCCTGCCACCGCCCGGCTCGAGACCGACATCGTGGCCTACGAAGCCGCCCGCGTTCGAGCGGCCGGACCTCCACGCGTTCAACGGCACCGGTGGTTTCACTGCCGACGGTCGCGAGTACGTGATCACGACGCAGCATGGCGCGCCGACGCCTGCGCCATGGTCGAACGTCCTCGCGAATCCTTGGTTCGGCACCGTCGTCAGCGACAGCGGCGGCGCGTACACGTGGTGCGAGAACGCCCACAGCTATCGGCTCACGCCGTGGAACAACGATCCCGTCAGCGACACCAGCGGCGAAGCGTTCTATCTGCGCGACGAGACCGATGGCCAGGTGTGGTCGGCGACGCAGCTCCCCGCAGGTGACGACGCGCCGTACATCACGCGCCATGGCTTCGGCTACACCGTCTACGAGCACCTCACGCCCGATGGGATCCAGACGACGCTGACGACGTACGTCGCGATCGACGCGCCGATCAAGTTCCTGCTCGTGGAGATCCACAACCGCTCCGGTCGCGCACGACGGCTTTCGTTGACAGCCTACTTCGAGCTCGTGCTCGGCGCGGTGCGGGCCCACAACCTGCCGCACGTCGTCACCGAGATCGATCCGCGCACCGGTGCCGTGCTCGCGCGCAACAACTACGCGGCCGAGTTCTCCCAGCGCGTCGCGTTCCTCGATGCGAGCGAGGAGCAGCGATCGGTCAGCGGTGATCGTGCGGAGCTGCTCGGGCGCAACAACGGCCCCGGCAATCCGGCATGGGCCCAGCGCGCGCGACTGTCCAACCGCGTGGGTGCCGGCCACGACCCGTGTCTCGCGATGCAGATCGCGATCGATCTGCCCGATGGTCACAAGCGCGAGGTCGCGTTCACGTTCGGCTCGGGCCGCGATCGCGATGACGCGCTGCAGTTGGTGTCCCGCTTCCGCGGCATCGGGCCCGCTCGCGCGGCGCTGTCGCGCGTGTGGGAGTATTGGGGTCGCACGCTCGGCATCGTGAACGTCGTAACGCCAGATCCGAAGTTCGACTTCCTCGTCAACGGCTGGCTCGTGTACCAGGTGCTCGCCGCGCGGCTGTGGGCACGCAGCGGCTTTTATCAGTCGAGCGGCGCCTACGGTTTCCGTGATCAGCTGCAAGACACGATGTCGCTCGTGCACGCCGAGCCGGCGCTCCTGCGCGAGCAGATCCTGCGCTGCGCGTCGCGACAGTTCCGCGAGGGCGACGTGCAGCACTGGTGGCACCCGCCGCTCGGTCGTGGCGTGCGCACGCGGATCTCCGACGACTACCTATGGCTGCCGTACGCGACGTGCCGTTATGTCACCGCGATCGGCGACACCGGTCTGCTCGACGAGCGCGTGCACTTCCTCGAGGGCCGCACCGTCAACGCCGACGAGGACAGCTACTACGACTTGCCCCTGCAGGCGGAGGAGCGCGCGACGATCTACGACCACTGCGTGCGCGCGATCAACCACGCGATGACCTTCGGTGAACGCGGTCTTCCACTCATGGGCACCGGCGACTGGAACGACGGGATGAACCTCGTCGGCGAGCGCGGCCGTGGCGAGAGCGTGTGGCTCGCGTTCTTCTTGCACGACGTGCTGGTGCGCTTCGCTGCGCTCGCTCGTACGCGCAACGATCACGGCTTCGCGTCGAAGTGCACGACGACCGCCGTCCAGCTCGCGGCCGCGATCGAGCAGCACGGCTGGGATGGTGCGTGGTATCGGCGTGCCTACGACGACGATGGCGTGCCGCTCGGGTCGTCGACCGTCGAGGAGTGTCAGATCGATGCGCTACCGCAGAGCTGGGCCGCGCTCACCGGCGTCGGTGATCCCGCGCGCACGCGGCAGGCGCTCGCGTCGCTCGACGCCCGGTTGGTCGTGCGCGACATCGGCGTGATCAAGCTGCTCGATCCGCCGTTCGATCACTCCGACATGAATCCCGGCTACATCAAGGGCTACGTGCCGGGCGTGCGCGAGAACGGCGGCCAGTACACCCACGCGGCCGTGTGGGCTGCGATGGCCTTCGCCGCGGTCGGCGACGGCCAAAAGGCGTGGGAGCTGTTCGATCTGATCAATCCGATCCGCCACGGCGACGCGCCCGATCGCATCGCGACGTACAAGGTCGAGCCCTACGTCGTCGCCGCGGACGTGTACACGAACCCGCAGCACGCCGGTCGCGGTGGCTGGACCTGGTACACCGGATCGGCGGGATGGATGTATCGGCTGATGCTCGAGTCGCTGCTCGGCCTGCGGCTCGAGACCGACAAGTTGCGCGTCGAGCCGAAGTTGCCGGCCGCGTGGGACGGCTTCGAGATCCACTATCGCTGGCGCGACACCATGCATCACATCCGCGTGGTGGTGAAGGACGGCCCAGATGCACGTGCAGATGCGCGTGTCGAGTGCGACGGCGTCGTTGCGCACGACGGATGGATCCCGCTGCACGACGACGGGCAGGAGCATCGCATCGTCGTCGAGATCCCGCGGGGATGACCCTCAGCCACTCGTCTGGAGAATTCCTCCGGCGCTCGTGATCGTCCGGCATTACAAGGGACACTGCCTGGCATCGACCTCCGCGCCCTGCTCCCGGTGCTGCTCGCAACCCTCGGTGCCACGTCGGCGTGCACGATCGAAGACAACACCTGTCAGACCGGGCAGGCCGACGAGTTCCGCTGCTCGATGCTCGCCGACGAATCGTCGGCGGCTACTCCGGCGAGGGCTGTGAGGGCGACGTGCCGCACGAGACGGCGATGGATGTGTGCGCAGGCGCGACCTACGTGTGGACGCCGGACGAGCTGCACCACGTTTGCGTGGGCTGATCCGCGGTGGCGGATCGCGAGATGATCAGATCAGATGAGCTGCTAGAATGAGTCGAGGATGGCGGACGCCGACGAAGCAGCCCGACGTGATCGCGCCCGCGCACGCACGGCACGACTTGGTGTCACGGCGACGCTCTCGCCCAGCGAGCGCGTCTCGCTCGCGGCCGAGCTGAGCCGCATCGCGTGGACGATATCCGGCCGACCGTTGCCGTCATACACGCGCGCAACCATCCCGCGGCTCATTCGAGGATCGCGGACACCTCGACCGCATCGCCGTTGGGGCACACGTTATCGAGCGACGCCATGCGAATCGTGAACGTCACCTCGGTGCCGGCAAGGGTCGCGTCGTCGGCCTCGAAGGTGACGTAGATCTCGAGGGACTGATCCTCGAGGATCGCGAACAACGAGTTGTTCGGCATCCCCGACGTGACGAGCGGATTGTCGCTCTCGACGATGATGCTCGGGTAGCTGATGTAGTCGGGACCGGGATTGTGCATGGTCGCACCGACGGTCACGCTGCCGCCTGGCGTCCACGACTTGCTGTCGACCGGCGTCACGAACGGATCGAGCAGCTCGATCATTTCGATGCCGTCGCACTCGTCGGGAATCGGCCCGGTCGTACCGTCGTCGGACGACGACCCGTCGTCGCCGGTGCTCGAGTCCGGATCGACGCCGGTGGGATCGACGTCGGTCGCGCTCGCCTCGGTGTCGTCGGTCGTCGTGGGACCGGTCGTCGGTGTATCGGTCGTCGTGGGATCGGTCGTCGTGGGATCGGTCGTCGG
>Ga0105046_10006788_pt1 | contig 18089 bp, 13 predicted proteins | sample MAT03_FD_78385 | JGI IMG/M metagenome (GOLD analysis project Ga0105046, IMG submission 78385) | Freshwater microbial communities from Lake Fryxell liftoff mats and glacier meltwater in Antarctica - MAT-03 (megahit assembly) | ecosystem: Environmental > Aquatic > Freshwater > Ice > Liftoff...
AGTCCGGTGGTGAGAAGTCCGGTGGTGAGAAGTCCGGTGGTGAGAAGTCCGGTGGTGAGAAATCCGGCGGTGAGAAATCCGGCGGTGAGAAGTCCGGTGGTGAAAAGTCCGGCGGTGAGAAATCCGGCGGTGAGAAGTCCGGTGGTGAGAAGTCCGGTGGTGAAAAGGGTGGTGGCAAAAAAGGCGGTGGCGAAAAAGGTGGCAGTGGTGAAAAGTCCGGTGGTCAACAATCCGGCGCTGGCAAAGGCGGCGTAGCGAGCATCGACCACGCGGATCCAGATACTTCCCGAGTAGAAGATCAGGACGACGAGGGGCAAGGGAAGGGTGGAATGCCCGATGGCAAGGAACCTTCTGAGGGTTCTCAACGAAATGAACCCGTGCCTGCTCAACCCGCTGATCCGCAAGCTGACGACGCTGCCGGCGCTGCTGCATTGGCGATCAAGCGATTACAGAAAGAACTCGAACGTGGTGCCGTCGATCCAAAACTTCTGGAAGAACTGGGCTGGACTGAATCAGAGATCAAGTCGTTCGCCGACCGATTGCAAAAGCAACTGGCGCAACGGGAACTGAATGCTCAGCAGCAAAAAGAAAAGAGTATTTCCGACAAGAGCTTTGACGCTATGTTGAAGGGTCTCGATATCGATTCCAGCGGATCAACGCGCCAGGGGCGGACTGACCGTGACCGCGACCAACAGGACACAACGACGCGGCAATCCTCGCCGCCGAGTCGCTATAAGCAATTGGTCGAAGGTTACCAACGCTCTGTCTCGGGTGCGAAGGAGGTCAAGCCGTAGTAATTTCTGGCCGTTAACTCCCTGAGTAGAGCTTGACTTTATAGATCGATGTGAGGCAAACATCGTCGGCTGGCACCCGATGGCACTCGATTTGCACTGCAAATGATTGGGATTTTGTTTTCCTGAGAAGATTTCTCTCATCCGGCGAGCGGGGGACGTCAGTCCCCTGACTGCGATTCCTGCAACTCACGATGATTGCCGTTGTCTTGCACGTGCGTCAACTGGCGGAACAGAAAAACAGAACTGCAAAAACCGGAGACTGACGTCTCGCGGCTCGCCATTTTCCGTCACTCCACCTGGGTTGCGGGCGAAGCCCGCGCCAAGTTTAAAGTAGCCGTCATTCTCTGAGTGACGAATGCCAAATGCCGCGTTTTGCGGCTTACCTCACTCGGAGAGTGAGGTCTACTATGTGAAATCGAGTGGCATTGGTCGCACGCATGGCATCACTTATGATGCAGCGGGCCGCTGACGACTATCGACCTTCGCGAAGTCGGTCGCCGAGAAAGTTGTCGAGTTCCGGAACGCCGTAAATCTTGCTGACGGTTTCATTAATGTCATACGCCACACGATGAAATTCCACAAGGTCGCCATCGACGGTGACATAAGACGACCGCGGATCATTATTGCGAGGCTGACCGACCGATCCGACATTAATCATCACCTTTTGCTTTGCCAACTTATACTTGAAGTCGATCTCTTCCGGAGTAAAAAATTCCAGCGTGTCGGTGAAGACTCCAGGGATGTGCGTGTGTCCCTGAAAACAATATTGATCAATGAGCGCGAAGATTTTCTCCATCTTCACCTGATTGTAGATGTCGTCCGGGAAAACATACTCGTTGAGCGGATTACGTGCGGACCCGTGAACGTACATCGTACGGGCTTGTTCGTCACGGAAACGTCGATTCAGTTCACCCAGGAAGTCCCATCGCTTTTCCGCTTTTGGTCCTACGCCCTGTTCGAGAACCGACCGCGTCCAGAAAATCGCGCGTTCGGCACCGGCGTTGAAGCCTTCGGGATCGAACAACGCTGCCTGATCGTGGTTGCCCAGCAGGCACATATTCAGATCCATGACCAGGTCAATACACTCGGCAGGATTGGGACCGTAGCCCACAATATCACCCAGGCAGTAGATCTCAGTCACACCTTTCCTGCGGATGTCGGCAAGAACTGCCGTCAAAGCTTCAAGGTTGCCGTGAATGTCGCTAATCAGGGCTCTCAACGATCTCATCCCGATTCAAGAACTATTGATGGAACTGCAACTGCCAAAATTACGCATGCGCGTCTTTCCAGTGGAATTCTGACAAAACCACGCTTAAACGCAATCCTTTGAGCAGCCTCCAGCTGAGTCAATGATTTCCGCATGTGGCATCGCGTGCGGACTGGAGTCTAGGGCTTCCCGGATCACTGAGCAAGTTGCGTCTGGACTTACACCGATAACACAACGGATTTTCGCTCTGGTCGACGGACGACATTCTCGTCAAGCCGTATGGTGATGAGTCAATAACCTCTTGACACCTCTCCACAGCCCGATATCCTCAACGTCTGAAAACTTGGTTCGCGCTGTTGTTTTTGTCCGGAACGCCGGCGGAGACCAGCCGAATTGGACGTCCGTCCGTGTTGCCTGTTCCGAGAATCCGGGTTGTAACGCCTGACTCCGGCAGAAATTGCCAGAACTTCAGTGAGAGACGTGTCGCCAGCGAGTCCTGTTGACGATGGAATGACGGTGTGGTACTCCGACTGATCGACGTGAGAGCTGATCAGTCATAAATTGTATTTTTTGTGTTTAGTGCTTTCCAAAACGCTGGCATCAGGCTGGCCCAGGGGCAATTCGATGGCTTCAAAAGACAGTAATGGCCTTGTCATTTCGCTCTCGATCTTCGTCCTCCTTACCATTGGGCTGGGCGTTGCGTGGTACATGACGTGGGCTCACAGCGCCGATGTTCAGCGGCAGTTGGCCGTTGCACAGGATGCAGAGCGAAATTCGAAAGGCATCATTACGGATCAGAACTCGCAGTTGAATGTATTGAAGCAGGTCATCGGGCACGGCAATGCGGAAAGTCCAACGGATTTGGTTGTCAATGGAGTTCGTGCCGGGATTGCAGCACTGGCGGGAAACGGTGCTGCAGGCGCTCAAAGCCTTGAACCTGCCCTGATCAAGACCGCGACTGATCGTGACGTCAACATTGCCGCCGCAACAGAACGCCTGCTCCTGGCACAAGCCAAAGCCGCAGAACTGACTGCTGCGATCGCGAATCACGATAACACGATAAAGTCGATGCAGACACAAGTCGCTGAAAAAGAAGACGAGCTGCGGAAGAAGGAAGCTCTGCACGGCGAACAGTTGAATGCTCGTGAAAAGCAGATTGACGAGCTCAAGATATCGATCCGTGAAGAGCAGGATAAGTTCACAACATTGCAGACGCAGTCATCGCGCCAGATTGAAGAACTGGAAAACGACATTCGGGAGAAGCGTGAAGCTCTGATCGTTCTGACTCAGAAAGCACGCGAGCAGGAAGACCTGAGTTTCGAGCGCGAGGATGGCCGCCTGGTCTTTGTCGATCAGAGTTCCCTCACAGGCTCGATCGATCTTGGCAGCCGTGACGAACTTCGCGTAGGCACGACTTTCTCCGTCTACAAGAAGAACAACAGCGGCGTCGGCCGTCGCAGCAATGAAGACATCAAGGGAAAAATAGAAGTGATCAGGATTACCGGAGACCATAGTGCGGTCGTACGCATCGTGGATCAGCTTGAAGGCAATCCACTGGCAAAAGAAGATCCGATTTATTCACCCATTTTTGCCTCTGGTCAAAGGCTGGAAATCGCAGTTGCGGGACTACTGGATTTTGACGGAAACCCCGGTGGAGACCGGGACGAGTTTATCCGCCTCGTGAGTGGCGCAAACGCAAAGATTGCCATTCAGATCAGCGATGACGCAAAACTGGTTGATCAGAACAAGAATGAACTGACAGAAGCCGATCCGATCGGGATGCTGATTACCGAGAAGACGCGATTCCTGATCATCGGCGACCTGGGAGAAACCAATCAGACGCAGGACAGCGTGAAGCAGGCTCTGTATCAAAAAATGCAGCAGAATGCGTCAAAAATGAAGAACGCCGCACTCAATCATGGCGTGCATGTGATCAGCCTGTCGAGCTTCCTCGAATACATCGGGTACTCCCGCAAGAATATCACGTTCAAGCCCGGCGATCGGTTCCCCGGCTTTCTCACGAATGGCGGACTCAGTGCGTCGGTCAGTTCTGAGCCACGGACGAATTCCTCGCTGGGCGCTGTTTCAGGTTTGTACAACCGGCCAGGACGCAAGCCACACGAAGCCAATGGTGCCGTCAGTGGGCTGTATGCCAACCCATCCGACGACGAATAACGATTATCGATCAGCGAAAGTTGAGCATTCAATCCCCGGTGACATTTCACCGGGGATTCTTTTTTGGACTCTGTGGATATTTTTCCTCCCCTCTCAGAGTTGTTTCTGCGCGGGAGCGAAGACGTATGCCAGTCGGCGGAATAATTTCGCCTACGATTCCATTCCGTCCAGCGGATACACCGGTCGCCGCAGTTTCTTATAGGGCAACTGATTCAGATCGCTTGAACACGGTCCGGGGGTTGAGACCCAGACGTTACCTTTGCTGATCGAATCCCAGGCACGACGATGAGCCACCGCTGCTTTGACGCCGACGAAAGAAAACTGCGACGGATCAAGGCCGACATGCAGCCACTGGCCGAGATCCATCGGCGGCGTTTTCACGGACGTCAACAGGATCGTAATGCCCTCGTATTCGACAATCGCGCAATCACCCATGTTGAAACGGTCACCAACCATGGATGCCAGGTGACTCTGACGATCACGAAGTTGGAAAAGACCATCACATGTTCGGACAAATGTCACGGTGAGCTCCACCGGGCCGGGATCGAGACGACTGCCGCGTCCACCGATGGCAAGTTCAATCTGCATGCCGGGTGATCGGCCTTGCAGCATTCTGACGGAATCGGGATCACAAATACACACTGCTGCATTCGTAAAGCGATGCTGAATGAAGGCACGGAGCAATCCTGTACAGTCGCCCGGTGCGCCACCGCCGATGTTGTCGGACGGTTCAACGACAACCGTGAGGCCGGGTTCGTCGCGAGGCAATTCGGCAAGCACATCATCGACAGGTCGTTCAATGACATTACCAAGCGGGGCGAGTTGCTTTGCTCGATCACACAGCAACTTCAGGGCAGATCGGGCCTCGTCGTCATCGCCGGTCGTGACGATGCCGAAGCTGACTCCCGTGTCGAATGTGTCTGCAAATGCGAAGCCTGCCGTGACGTTGACTTCCCAGAAGTCCGGATGATCGCTCTGAAGCTGTCGAGCCATTTGCAGCAGCGTTTTCATCGGGTCTGATGAAGTGCCCGTGCCCGTCGGCGGCCAGACAATCGGCGGTTGTGCCAGCAGGGTTCTTGGCATCTCAGATGCGTGCAGGCACCGATCCAGCAGATGTGTGGCGCGCACGGCGGATTCGCGCGCATCGGCGTGAGGGTTTTCACGGTACGAAACCAGACAGTGTGAGAACTGCGCCATCTTTGGCGTGAAATTGGCATGGAGATCGTACACACCGAAGATCGGAATTGACTTTGACGAGGGTTGTTGAGTCGACTTTAACTGTTGCGCCAAACGTTCAAGCAGCACGCCTTCGACGTCGTCAATGGTTTCGCAGGTCATGGCACCGTGCAGCACCAGAAAGATGCCATCCAGCGGCCCGGATTCAAGGCACTGCGCCAGTCCTGCGGAGAACTCTGTCCAGTACCGTTCGAACACATCATCCTGCACAATCGCGCTTGGGTACGACGCAGCAGACAGTGCCGGAACGACGTTCCACCCGAGCTGCTCAGCGGTTTCCAGCACACCACCCATCGGGCTGCTGTCGCCTTTCAGTGTCAGGATTTCCTTGCCACGCACGATGTGGAAATCGTCCCATTTCGTAGTGCCATCCAGAAAGGTATGCGTTTCATGAAACAGCCCTGCAATAAAGATTCGCGGCGGTTGGGGCACGAGCGGTTCCTTGTGAGATGTTGGAATTGGTGGTTCCGCATTGGAACGGACTGCTTGCAGCCCGTCAATCGGTACGCTATACCGTTGCGGAATCAAATTTTCCACCGTCGTCTAACCGCGTGCCCATCGGGCCGCGCTGTCCGCGACCTGTAAGCGGAGCGCGGCCCGATGGGCACGCGGTTAAACAGGTGAAACTCACAACTTAGGATCGCGATGCCAAATTTCTCTGAAGAAGCAGCGGACACAACGATCACGCTTGAGATGATGCGGGCCAACCTGTCCGTGCCGTTGTTGTGCGATGCTCTGGATGCTGCCGGATTGACTCATCAATCACCGCGCGTGGCACTGCTTAGCGTGACGCTGCCGGATATTTTGCTGATCGGTCGCTGTCGCACGACGCTGTGGGCGGATATGGCTCATGTCGATCCGGAACCGTACAAGCTGGAACTTGCCGCTGTCGATGCGTGTCGTCCGGACGACGTCCTCGTGTGCGCGGCTGCCGGTTCGATGCGATCCGGAATCTGGGGGGAACTGCTTTCCACGGCCGCCCGTAACGCAGGCTGCGTTGGTGTCGTCGTCGATGGTGCCGTCCGTGACGTGGCTCAGATGCGCAGCATGAAGTTCCCCGTATTCGCCCGAGGCTGCTGCCCATATGACAGCCGTGATCGGCAGCGTGTGATTGACTTCAATGTGCCGGTGGAAATTGACGGCGTTGTCATTTGTCCGGGCGATCTGATCGCCGCCGATCAGGACGGCATCGTCATCGTTCCGCAGGCCGTTGAGATATCAGTCGTGCGTGCCGCCTGGAACAAAGTCCATGCTGAGAACCAGGTGCGCGATGCCATTCGTGGTGGCATGTCAGCCACCGTCGCGTTCGAGACATTTGGTGTTTTGTAGGGACAAGCGGCTGAAGCGTGGCCAAGAACTGCGATTCCTGTACCTTGTCCATCCTACAGACGATCCCGCCAGGATCGACGTCTGCTGCTACGGCTTCGCCAGCGGAAGATAGTCGCTCGACAACCGAGCCACAGGCTGATCAATTCGGAACAGCACATAGCCGCCGGAACGGAACAGCGGCGTCTGATTGTATGGAAAGAATAACCCCGCTTGATGTTCTGCGACCGAAGGTGGCAACAGAAGTCCGTCCGGGATGTCGTCTTCCCAGCCGTCTTCCCGGAGGTCGCTCATTACGTACCGCACGGCCGAATGTTTGATGGCGGAGATCATCAGATCGCGTTGATCCGGGAAACTGCGGGCCAGGACGTCGAGGTACACGAAACGCGTAGCGGGCTGAAATCCCAGTTCCGGATACAGATGGATCAGATTGCCGTTGTAGGCCATAAGGGTTTTATCGGCGATCCCGATCTGCCGTGCGTAATCCAGCATCGGCTGAAGTTCGCTCCAACGCGGAAATGGGATTTGAGCAATCCGGTCTCGGGACTCTGGCGACAGCAGTGTCCCAAGGCAGGCTCGGACGCACGGCAGCCACAGACATTGACGATGCCAGCGAAAGATCGGCGAGACACCGATCACCAGGCAGGCGAATACGATCGTCGCAGCGTAAGTGAGATTTCTTTGGGCCGTGCTGATGTTGGATATTGCAGGCGGCGTCAGGGTATCGGAGGGCTGACGCCCACCGCTCGCCGGAGACGGGCAGGCGCTTTTGATGTTGATTGTCAATGCCAGCAGGATTCCGGGCACATGGATGTAATCGAAAAGTTGCTGCAGGAAAAATGCCTGTGCGAGCCAGCCCAGATAGAGCGCAGCTAACAGATTGCCAGCAATGTCATCGTCTGTTATACGGCTGACAGATGCTGACGATCGCCGCATCCAGAGTGTCCTGACGCTGGCAACCATCGCCGGAATATGCAAGAGAATCCACGGCTGAAATCGAATTGCGTGAGATACAAAACGGTCCCACGTCCAACGCGAGCGACTGGCCTGAAAATAGTCTCCGTTCCAGTTGGAAACCATGTCCAGAAAGTGTGGCCAGCATCCACTTTGAATCATCCAGACAACTCCGACAGCTCCCGTCAGTACTCCACCACACAGGACCGCCAGCGTCTGCATGCTCCAGAGGCGAACGTTTGGCGAGAATCGCAGCGACACTACGAGCACTGCCAGCGCCGGTATTGCCACGAAGGGCTTGAGCCAGAATCCAACAGCCCAGAAGATTCCCTCCAGCATCGCTGACGCAAATTGTCGCACTGATATTCCCGCAATGGGACTGCGAGCGTCTTCCATTCCTCGCAGCACGCTGATTCGAGTCATCAACGCCAACAGGCACGGCAGCAGCAGCCATGTGTCGCGCTGGCAGTGACACCATTCCGATGTGCCAAGGTAAAACGTCATCATGCCCAACAATGTTGCCGCCTGAATTATGTGCTGCTGTCGCTGACCGGCTGCTGCGGATGCCGCAAATCGACCGAGCAGCAGTCCGATCGACAGGACAACGCACAGATCAAACAGGTGAAGTGCCGGCGAAGACCAGCCGATGACACTTCGAACGACTGCATGAATCCAGACAATTCCAGGCAGGTTTGGTTCAAGCACGTCACGATACAGCACGCCGCCGTTCAGCACACACCGCGCCTGAATGTCGTACAGCACCGTATCCGGCGTCAGCGTTTGCTGCACGAAGATCGGAAACTGGCTGACCAGCAGGAGCAGGAAGACGCTCCAAAGGATAATACGATGACGGTGCATACGATTTCCTGTCAACGCACGCTCGAAAACAGATGGCGAGGCGGTTACCATCAACCGTCATTGTCGGCGATTCCGCTGAAATAATCCAACGCTGCAAAGTTGCAACTCACAGCGAATTCTGCGGAACTAAAGTCGCTCAGTCTGTTTCCAACTGACAATTGCGGGAAAAAGAATCGATGAGAATCGCATGGATTTTGACGCTGTGTGTCGCCTCCGTCTTCAGCGCCACGCACGCCGCCAAAGCAGAACTGAAAGCAGGGGCGGCGATCGTGGACATCACGCCGCGCCAGTTTCCAGTGCTGGTCAACGGTGGCATGACCAGCCGCTCGGCTGATACAGCCGTTGCGCCGCTGTATGCCCGATCGATTGTGCTGGACAATGGAACCGAGCGAGTTGCGATCGTTGTGGTCGATAGCTGTATGATCGGTCGCATCGTGCTGGACGACGCCAAGCAGCTCGCCGCGCAGCGGACGAAGATTCGCCCGGACCGGATGCTGATCTCTGCCACACACACTCACACCGCACCCTCGTCCATGGCATGTCTGGGCACCGAGATGGATGAGAACTATATCGTCTTTCTCCGCGACCGACTTGCGGAAGCCATCGCTCTGGCTGAATCTCATCTGGAGCCTGCAGAAGTCGGCTGGGCAGTTCGTAACGCGGCCGACTATACCGCGCTGCGTCGCTGGATCATTCGCCCGGATCGAATCGGACTCGATCCTTTCGGCAACCCCACCCTGCGAGCCAATATGCACGCGGGCGCGAATCTCGACAATGTGACTGGCGAATCCGGCCCGGAAGATCCGGACTTGTCGATGATCGCTTTCAGGTCGCCGAAAGGCCGACCGATCGCCGTGCTGGCAAATTTTTCAATGCACTATTTTTCGGGTGTCGAAGCGCTGCATCCGGATTATTTCGGACTTTTCTGCAACGGATTTCAGGAACAGGTTTCAGATGCAGCAGAGGACGACGCACATCCGTTTGTCGCTATTATGTCTCATGGCTGCAGCGGCGATATCTGGAGGCGCGACTATAATCTGCCTGCAGACGGACTGCTGCAAAGCCCCAACGTTACAGATTACACAGCCGGCCTGCTGAAGATCGCGCTGGATGCGTATCGATCGGTCACCTGGTCCGCTACGTCCGAACTCAAAATGGCTGAGCGTCGCCTGCCGCTCCACTATCGTGTTCCCAACAAGCAGTTGCTGGAATGGTCCGAACGCATTGTTGCGACGCTTGGAGACAAACCACCGTCCACAGCGGAGGAAGTCTACGCCCGCGAACAAGTGATTCTGCATCAGCTGCAATCCACGGAAGTCGTCTTACAGGCGCTGCGGATCGGCGAGATCGCCATTGCGACAACTCCCAACGAAACATATGCACTCACCGGACTGAAATTGAAACTTCAGTCACCATTGCCCCAAACGATGGTGATTGAACTGGCAAATGGTGGCGATGGATACATTCCTCCTCCGGAACAACATCTGCTCGGCGGCTACAATACCTGGGCCGCGCGGTCAGCCGGACTGGAGGTGCTGGCGGAACCAAAAATTGCGGAATCCGACCTGCAGTTGCTGGAAGAAGTCACCGGAAAGACTCGCCGACCGTTTGTTCAAAGCCAGGGCTTCGCAGCAAAGGATATTGCTGCCTTGAAGCCCGTTGCCTGGTGGCGCATGGACGAAATGGCAGCCCCGCACGCCGTTGATACGTCGCCACATCATCGCGACGCCGTCTACGAACCTGGGGTGGTGTTCTTTTTGGCAGGGCCGCGATCGGATGCGTTTTGCCTTGACTCCGAAACCAATCGCGCGGCCCATTTTGCCGGCGGCAGACTGAGCGCTCGGTTTCCCGAATTGAAGGATCACTATTCGGTTTCATTGTGGCTCTGGAACGGAATGCCGAATGAAGGTCGAGACACCGCAGGCTGGATCGTGTCACGTGACAATAATCACGGGCTGGGCCCGCAGGGTGACCATCTGGGAATCGGCGGCACGGCGACAGTGCCCGGTAAGCTGATCTTTCAGCACGGCGCCAGCGCAGGCCATGATCCTTTGATCGGCAAGACCACGATTGATCGCTGGACATGGAATCATGTGGTTCTGATACGAGAAGGGACGACAATCCGCGTGTATCTGAATGGAAACGCCGAACCGGAGATTCAGCAGGATTCCGTTCCAGTGTCCCCGGCGGAACTCCAGCAGTTCTATTTCGGAGGCCGCAGCGATAATGCCGATAACTGGGAAGGCCGTCTTGATGAAATCGCTGTCTTCGATCGGGCGTTATCGCCGGACGAAATCGGGAAATTGTCCGCTCGCCATGAATAGCTGTGGCGCTGAGGATCGCTCGATTTGATCGAGGGATCCTGAGCAACATCAGGATCTTTCTCTGGCCAGCACCCGAACTCCTGCTTAGAATACGGCGCATGCGTTTGGCCCGAGACGCAAGCGACGCTGATGGCGTCATTTGCGTGTCGGGTTGAGTGAGCCATGGTGTTTCAAGTAAGCCCTTGAAAGATGATGGCTCACAACCATTTTTTGTGTTGTTGGTATCTTCTGGAGAATGACTGTGAAGAAGTTTGTACCAATGCTGTTGACCGGCGGGGTCATGGCATCTATCGCGGGTTGTGCGACTGAGACGGATCCCGTTTCAGTCGAAGTCTCGCAGACACCCGCTGTTGCCCCAGTTGCCTCAAAGGCGGCTGAGGGAGTGCTGGTGTCCCTGAGCGTGCCGAATATGACGTGAGGTGGCTGTGCCGCTTCCGTGCGAAGCGATCTGACAAAAATTGACGGCATTTCCGACATTCAGACTGATCCTGGAAATCAGGTGTGCAGTTTTCGAGTGACCAACCCGACACTGGACTACAAGGCGAAACTCGATGAGTACGCCAAAACGAACAGCCACCTGAAGGGCTTTTCAATTCAGTGATTTATGGTCTGAATGGAAATAACTCCATTTTCGCTCAATGAAGACGCCCGGACAGGAATTGTCCGGGCGTCTTTTGATTTTGAGCCAGCCAGCACAGATGTAGCCGGAAGCATATCATCAAGAGCACGTTGGATGGCGGGTGCGGGATTCAGAAGATCGGCAATGGAATCCACGACCAGATCCGGTCGATACGCGAAATCCTTCAGATCATCCCGACTTGTCGATCCGGACAGGACAAGGATTGTGCGATAGCCCAACTGCACGCCGCCCAGAATGTCTGTGTCCATTGTGTCGCCAATCATTGTGGTACCGGCCGCTTCGAGGCCAAGTTCCTTGCGCGCAGCACGCATCATCACAGGACTTGGTTTTCCGACGCTGAAAGCTTTGACACCGGTCGCTTTCTCCAGCAATGCCACAACGGCTCCGCAACCTGGACGAGTTCCCGTCTGTGTCGGACAGTTAGGATCCAGATTGGTGGCAATCAACTTTGCACCTTCCATGATCAATTGCACGGCTCGTTCCACCAGCTCAAACGACAGGGTTCGTCCTTCTCCGACGACGACATAGTCAGCGTGTGAATCCACAATCGAGTAGCCATTGCTGTGCAATGCATTCATGAGCCCGCTTTCGCCGATCACAAAGGCCGTTCCTCTCGGAAGTTGCCGAGCCAGAAACCGTGCGGTTGCCATCGCACACGTGAAGACGTGCTTTTCCTGAATCGGAATTCCCATGCGATTCAGCTTCGTTTCGACATCCCTTCGACTGCGTTGACTGTTGTTGGTGAGAAACAGAAATGGCACGTCTTCATCCAGCAGCTTCACAATGAATTGCCTGGCACCAGGAATGAGCTCAGAACCTCGATAGATCACACCATCCATGTCGATCAAAAAACCAGTACTCATGAAACCCTCGTCCTTTTGTACGTGAATACATCCTGGAAGGTGCAGCATTCTTCCAATGAATGCTGCACGCCTGATATTTCCGTCACGCAAGTTGCGTACCGGTTGATGATTCAATCTTCGCGACCAGCGTTTTGCCGAGGGTTTTCAGCCAATCGACATGTTCACCGGTGTCGATGCGTATTGCACTGATCACCAATACGGAGACTGAACAGGCAACGCATTCGAACGCTCATATCAGGCGAGACTGCTCAATGGATCAGCAATCAGCGGGATCACAACCGGTCATTGACACCGTGAGTTCCAGTACAACCTCAAACACTGACATTGCCGTACAAGGCCTCAATCACCTTGCCCTGATTCAGATGCACAGGGCGATTGATTCGATCATGCACCACAGCATGTGGATCAAGACCCAGCGCCGTATAGACGGTCGCACCGATGTCGTCCGGGGAAAATGCGGCGGAGGCCGGATACGCCCCAATCTCGTCAGAATGGCCAATGACGTTGCCGCCCAGCACTCCGGCACCGGCGAACAGGCCTGTGAAACACGGGCCCCAGTGATCGCGGCCGGAATCCTTGTTGATCGTCGGCGTACGACCGAACTCACCCAGCAGCATGACCATTGTCTGGTCGAGCAATCCGCTGTCGTCCAGATCATCCAGCAGCGCGGAGACCGATTGATCGAGCGGCGTTAACATGCGTCCCTTGAGCGTTGTGAAAATCGCCTGATGATGGTCCCAGTTCTGCACGGGCCCCATGTTGGCCTGTACGATCGGGACACCGGCCTGCACAAGTCGTCGCGCCAGCAGTAACGACTGGCCAAAGGCATGTCGTCCGTAACGATCCCGAACGGCATCGGCTTCCCGATTCAGCTCAAACGCCTGAGACAGTTGCCCTGACGACAGCATCGCAAACGCCAGCCTCTGGTCTTCCGTCATCCGATACGCACCGATATCAGAAGCAACGTCTGTCTGCTGATCGAGCGCCTTCAACAAACCTCGACGTTGATTGAGGCGCCCGGCGTCAATTCCCTGAGACAGCGTCAACGCATCGACTCGAAAATCAGAGCTGTTGGGATCGCCGACGATTTGCCACGGATCGTATTTAGGTCCCAGAAAACCAGCATGTTGACCTGGCCACGTCAGGGGTGACGACATCAGAAACGTCGGCAGGTTGACCCCGCTCGGAATACCGTCACTTCGCGGCCGAAGATACTCACACCCCGCAGCATAACACGGCCAGTCATCACGGGAGGCCACCTTGTCGAAGAAGGCCCCTGGCTGAAGATGACCCGTCAGGACATGATGCGTCGACATCAGATGATTGTTGTCTTTGTGCGACAGACTTCGGACCAGCGCATACTTGTGGGCGCGCGCGGCAAGCCGCGGCAGGTGTTCACAGATTTGAGTTCCCGTGACCGAAGTGGCAACGGGATTGAACTCACCCCGAATCTCCTTTGGCGCGTTCGGTTTCATGTCGAAGGTGTCGTGATGGCTGATCGCCCCCGTGCAGAAGACAATGATCAGCGACTTCGCACGCGGTGCGGCCATCGCTGGCGATAATTCGGCAGCCGGTGCTCGTCTCTTTATGAGCGAATTCAGACCGAGTCCCATGAACCCGGAATATCCCACCTGCAGCAAGTGGCGGCGCGAGGCGGATCGGATGCGATCGACAGGTGTTGTTGCGAGGCACGATGTCATGGGGCGGATTCGGAGTACGAAATCAGGCGAGGGAAATGGCGGGAGCAGAAATCTTGGGCACTGCATTCTACACCGTGCGCGTCCGTCAATGAAACACCTGAACCAGGACAAGCCAATTTTGGATGACGTTCGTGGCAAGTATGTCATGTGCGGAGCGAGCGCCCAATGGTATTCGATTTGCGATTAGAGTAGCCGTCACTCTCTGACCGACGAATGCCAAAGTCCGCGTTTTGTGGCCTGCCTCACTCGGAGAGTGAGGTCTACTATCAGAAATCGAGTGCCATTGCGCTTACGCCCGCCACGGCCGGGCGTAGTACATGCTGGCACACACGGTCATCTGCGAATGACCTGGACCGCTCAGCCAACGAAACTAGCCGACACATCATCGTTGATGGCGAGAGTCGCTCCGCCGTCGGACTGGCACTGGCGACCAATGCCACAGCGAGGCATGTAGAAGCCTTTGCCCATGCTGGAAAATACGCGGAGGTTAAATCCTCGCATGTTGGATTCCGGAAGCAGCGAACGCATTACGAACTTTAACGGATTGCGGCGCACGGCGTTGAGCATCGAAAGTGTTTCGGACGCAGTCGCGGCGTCGCCGAAATACGGCCGCGCAGGATGCATCGGATCGTTGGTTCGCACCGCGAATCGCTTCGGATCTTCGATCAATTCCCGCATCGCATCCGCGGCGGAGCATTCTCGTGAAGGGGCGATCTGCAACGCAGGTTCCTCATCCAGAAATTCCCGAATCATCGTCGGCACCAGCTGCACGAAACTGCGAATGTTTGCGGCACTGCTGCCCAGCGGGTTCACGAGATTCACGAGACCGCTTTTCCATACTTTGCAAAGGCCCGGTAGCCCGACAAGGGAATCCGGTCGAAAGCAATTGGGGTCGAGCAGATCGTCATCAACGCGGTGCATGATCGTGCGGATTCTGGTTCGCTTCATGCCAGACACCAGCTCCACGCCGTCCTTCGTGACAACCAACTCACCGGCATGCGTAATCTGCGCCCCGATCGTAGCCGCCAAATATTCGTTTTCGCGAAACGTCGGATTGTACCGACACGGATCAAGCACCACCGTGGACCCGGTTTCAGAACCGTCACCGTAAGTAACGACGGATTCCGCCAGTCGGCGGGCCAGATCATTAAACGCGGTGACCGATTCCGCGCGAGTGCGGTCAATCAGTCTGGAAAGAAGCTCCAGCCCCGTCGGAGATGACAGATTCTGATCGATGACTGTGATCTGGCCATCAGTCGGAATGTATAAATCGGTCGATGCCAGCCAACCCCATGGAATCGATTTTCGCGTCACTTCTCCGATCTCATCCGTGAAGGTGCGGAGCAGTCGTACGACGGAAGGATTCTGAAGCAGAAATTGCGGGAGCCCACGGCCCATGAACACCTGATCCAGACATGCCGAAACTGCTTCCATTCGCTGGCGGATTCCACAGGCAATCTGTGCCCATTCTCCGAAGCTGAGCGACTCCGGGGCAGTGACGACTGAACTGCCTGCCAGAAGTCTGCTGCGGTGGCTCACTGTCTGTATAGCATTCGCCGTTTCGCGGCGAGTGCCCGATTGTTGCGCCGTCAACGCCTGCAAAGCTGGCATCGTATCGGTCCGGGACCGACGACTCAGACGATCGTTTCGATCATGCGTGGCGGACGCTGCCACCCGTGTATTTTCTGTTTCTCGCAACATTTTTCGTGGCCCAGGAGGAATCTGCACTCAGAAAACCCGGCGACTGTTCCATACCATGGAAAAGCAAAGTCTATGCCAAAAGACCACGGCTCGCAGGAAAAGGTTCGCCTAAGTTGCGCAGTCGCTCCGCCGACTGAGATTCCCGCGTACCACCGTGGCGATGCCGTCTCAGGTCACTTATGGTTACCGCGGTGAGCCGTTTTTTCCGTCCGTTCGAGAATAATAATGCGAGTCGCGGAGCGACGTCGCCTACGTCACTTGTTCAATCCGCCCTGTGCAAAATTTCGCTATGTCAACACCGGATCCCGATCAGCTTTCCACATGGCAGTTTGATCTGCCCCCCGAACTTATCGCATCACGCCCTGCCGCGCGGCGTGACGATGCGCGGCTGCTTGTCCTGAATCGTGAACAGGGCTCGATTCAGCATGCGCACATTCGCGAGCTACCTGCGTTTCTGGATCCGGGAGACCTGCTGGTGTTCAATAACACGCAGGTCCTTCCTGCGCGGCTGTTTGGTTTTCGAACGGCGACCAACGGGCGCTGGGAAGGATTGTTTGTCGCACAGTCTGCCGCTGGGGAATGGATCATTCTGTGTGACACACGCGGTCGATTGCAACCCGGCGAAACGATTACGGTCGTGCACGCCTACGATCAGCGACTTGAAGCGGCTGGGCTCGTTCACGCGGAATCAGGCACGACCCTGCTGCTGACATTGAAACAAAAGCTGGAAGACGGAAGTTGGCAGGCTGCGGTCTCTGATCTTCGCACACCCCTGGAAATCCTGACAGAATACGGCAGTCTGCCATTGCCGCCCTATATGGGTCGCAAGCTGGCGGATGCCGACGATCAAATTCGGTATCAGACTGCGTACGCTTCTCAACCCGGTTCCGTCGCCGCTCCCACGGCCGGACTGCATTTCAGTCCTGAGCTGTTGCAGACGTGCAGAGACCGCGGTCTCAATTCCGCAGAAGTCACCTTGCACGTCGGGATCGGCACGTTTCGACCGGTCACGACCGCACGACTGTCCGAACATCGAATGCATGACGAGTGGTGCCGACTTGCGACTGATGCATGCCATGCGATTGCCGAAACGAAATCAACCGGGCACCGTGTGCTGGCGGTCGGTACAACGACGGTAAGGACTCTGGAATCCGCTTTCGCGGCCTGCGGTCAAATACAACCGTGGGACGGTCGGACGCAGTTGTTTATTCGGCCCGGTTTTGAGTTTCAGGTCATTGATCGCCTGCTGACAAATTTTCACCTGCCCGGCTCCACACTAATTGTCCTTGTGGCCGCACTGGCGGGATACGAATTAACGATGGAAGCCTATCGAAAAGCGATTGAGGCACGTTATCGTTTTTATAGCTATGGCGACGCGATGCTGATCCTGTAGAATGCCGTTTCAACCGTGTTTATCGTTATCGCCGTCCATCCATCCTGGCATTGCTGAAAGCCCTGTTCATCGATTCCTGCGAAAGGTCTCTCCCCAGTGTCCGTGCTGACTCGTATTCTGAACGCTCTGTGCCTGACCACCGCCCGCTTGTTTCTCGTCGCATGGATCGGCGGTGCTGCGTTGTTTGTGATCACAAGCATTGCCGAACAACGCACGCCGGAATTCGATTCCGTCGACAAAGACCGCCTCGCAACCATCCGGTTTCCACTGTATTACATGTACGGCGCGATCTGTCTGAGTACTGCAACTGCGGCAACCGGCCTTGCCATCGCCACGACACCTCGAGGAAATCGCAAAAAGCTGATCGCAGGATTCACACTCTGCGTGCTGTCTGCTTCCATTGCCGGATACGATTATGTCGCCGTCTATTCGCCTCTGCAGCGAGCGATTACTCCACCAGGGCAGGTGCGTGGTCCGGATTTTCTGTCACTTCATCAGCAATCAGAATTCATTAACGAAGTTCATATTTCACTCGCCCTGCTCGCCGCAATCCTGATCTGCCTGCCCGCAATCCCAGCTCAAGACGAGTTGGGATCATTTTCTAATTCCGACGTATTTTCTCAGCAAACTCTGGCAAATAAGTCTAACTCGGCACCGATAGAGCAAGCCCGTCCGCATTTGGAGTGAGGGTCTTCGATGCTTCGGTCGTTGTGACCGTTGCATTTTGGTGCTGGTGTGTTCGCTGCTCCGGTGTGCGCCGCCGCGCGCCAGGGCACAAACTAAGCTCCTTCGCCCTGACGGATTCAGATTGACTCTTGGCGCGGGCTTCGCCCGCAACCCAAAGTAGCCATCACGCTCCGCCGTGATGAGCTTTTGTCAATCGACATTCATCAACCGAGACAGGCCTCCACGGTCAGC
>Ga0105046_10006789_pt1 | contig 18088 bp, 18 predicted proteins | sample MAT03_FD_78385 | JGI IMG/M metagenome (GOLD analysis project Ga0105046, IMG submission 78385) | Freshwater microbial communities from Lake Fryxell liftoff mats and glacier meltwater in Antarctica - MAT-03 (megahit assembly) | ecosystem: Environmental > Aquatic > Freshwater > Ice > Liftoff...
CAGCCTGCCGAAGAAGACACCCGGGCTTTCGAAGTTCAGTGTCTCTCCCTGGTAACGCTCGGCCTGCGCTTTTTCCCCCGCCCGCCGCAGGGCGGCACGCCAGTCCGGCTGAAGGGTGATCGTGAGAGTGCGTTGTGTCGTCATGCCTTGCTCCTGGCCGCCTCGACGGCGGCGATGAAGTCCTCCACCGACGCGTCGACCGTGGTGAACCGGTAGGGCAGTTCCCGGCCATGAAGATGGCAGTGATCACCCTTACCCGTTTCGTTGTCGAATCCGACCACCCGAACCCCAGCCACGGAACAGGCCGCGCGGTACTTGTAGCTGTGGTCGGTGGGCGGCACCGGCCGCGGCACACGCCAGACCACCAGTTCGATCACGCCGCCGTCTTCGGTGACGTCCTTGAAGCGGATGATCAACCCGGCGCTCATGTTGGCGAATTTGCCAACGAAGCCGGATGTTGGCAAGTTCGCCAACGTAGGTTCGCCAACTGATGCAGTGGCTCTCTCACCTCGATGTCCCGGCGATGGCGGGCAAGCTGCGACGCCGGATCAAGGGACGTCTGCCCTGAGCAAGGAGACTGCTGTCGGTAGGCCTCAGGCGCGCCCTGTCCAGGCGGCTCCATTGTCGGCAGTGTGGTGTCCAGGCGACCTTCAGTCTGCGACGCTGTGCGGCAAGGCCCGGCCATTATGGAGAGCTCCACATAGGGGTCGATGCCTGACAGACGGCTTGCTTCGGCGAAGGACTGCTGACAGCCAGATTGGCGCCAGTCACCGAACCCGCACGACCATCCCTTCGCAGTCGGGGGCCTGAGTTCGCGGCGGTGAACGAAAGCCGCCGCTTGCGGTGACCATCAACTGCGTCAAAGCCGGTTGCACATCGATGGCAATGACCACTGCCGCACCTTTCGGCCTCCCTGCCCTGCTCGCCTAACATCTTCGGTTCGATGACCGAACCGACAACGCCACCAAAGCCCAAGACGGGCGACCTGTCTGCCCACACGCCGATGATGCAGCAGTACCTGGGCATCAAGGCCGAGTTCCCGGACACGCTGGTCTTCTACCGGATGGGCGATTTCTACGAACTCTTCCAGGACGACGCGCGCAAGGCGCACCGGCTGCTGGACATCACGCTGACCGCACGCGGCGCCAGCGCCGGCGAGCCGATCGCCATGGCCGGCGTGCCGGTGCACTCGCTGGACAACTACCTGGCGCGGCTGATCCGTCTGGGCGAGGCGGTGGCGATTGCCGAGCAGGTGGGCGATGTGGCCAACGCCAAGGGGCCGGTCGAGCGCAAGGTGGTGCGCGTGGTCACGCCCGGCACCGTCACCGACAGCGAGCTGCTGCCCGAGCGCGCCGACGCGCTGCTGCTGGCCGTGCACCGCCAGCGCGCCACCTGGGGCCTGGCCTGGCTGGGCATGAGCAGCGGGCGGCTCGGGCTGACCGAGTGCGGTGAGGCCGAACTGCCCTCGTGGCTGGCGCGGCTGTCGCCGGCCGAGGTGCTGCACGACGGCAGCCCGGTGCCGCCCGCACTGGCGCAACACGCCGCGCCGCGCACCGCCCGCGCGGCGTGGCAGTTCGACAGCGCACTGGGCCTGCGCAAGCTGTGCGATCAGCTGGGCGTGACCTCGCTGGCCGGCTTCAATGCGCAGGCGATGCCGGTCGCCCATGCCGCGGCGGCCGCACTGCTGGCCTTTGCAGAACACACCACGCGCGGCGGGCCGGGCGCGGCGCTGGCGCATGTGCAGTCGCTGGAAGTCGAACGCGCCAGCGAGATGCTCGACCTGCCCCCGGCCACCACGCGCAACCTCGAACTCGTGCGCACGCTGCGCGGCGACGATGCGCCGACACTGCTGTCGCTGCTGGACCATTGCCGCACCGGGATGGGCAGCCGGCTGCTGCGCCATTGGCTGACGCATCCGCAGCGTGATCGCACGGCCGCCAGCGAGCGCCACGACGCGATCGCGCGCTTGATCGACACCGGCTTCGAGCCGCTGCGGCGCGCGCTGGGCGGCGTGAGTGATGTCGAGCGCACCACCGCGCGCATCGCCCTGCGCCAGGTGCGCCCGCGTGAACTGGCCGGCCTGCGTGCCACGCTGCAGGCGCTGCCCGACCTTCGCGCCGCCGAACCCGGTGGCACGGCGCTGCTGCAGCGGCTGCATGCCGGGCTGCAACCTGATGCGCTGGTGGCCGACGCGCTGCGCGCCATCGCCGACGAGCCGGCGGCGCTGCTGCGCGACGGCGGCGTGATCGCTGCCGGGGTGGACGCCGAACTCGATGAGCTGCGCGGCATCGCGCAGAACTGCGACGACTTCCTGCTGCAGCTCGAGGCGCGCGAGCGTGCCCGCAGCGGCATCGCCAACCTGCGCGTTCAGTTCAACCGCGTGCACGGCTTCTACATCGAGGTCACGTCGTCGCAGCTGGACAGGGTGCCGGCCGACTACCGGCGCCGGCAGACGCTGAAGAATGCCGAGCGTTTCATCACGCCCGAGCTGAAAGCCTTCGAGGACAAGGCGCTGTCGGCGCAAGAGCGTGCACTGGCGCGCGAAAAGTGGCTGTTCGAGCAACTGCTCGACACCTTGCAGGCGCATCTGGGCTCGCTGGCAGCGTTGGGGCGTGCGCTCGCCGCGCTGGATGCGCTGGCGGCGCTGGCCGAGCGCGCCGTGACGCTGAACTGGTGCCGGCCCGAGTTCGTGCCCTACCCCTGCATCGAGATCGAGGCTGGCCGCCACCCGGTGGTCGAAGCCCGGCTGGCGGAGACGGGCGGCGGCGCTTTCATCGCCAACCACTGCCGGCTCGATGCACGCACGCGCATGCTCGTCATCACCGGCCCCAACATGGGCGGCAAGAGCACCTTCATGCGCCAGGTGGCGCTGGCGGTGCTGTTGGCGGCGGTGGGCAGCTTCGTGCCGGCCACCGCCTGCCGGTTGGGGCCGATCGACGCCATCCACACGCGCATCGGCGCGGCTGATGACCTGGCCAATGCGCAGAGCACCTTCATGCTGGAGATGACCGAGGCCGCAGCCATCGTGCACGGCGCGGGCGAACAAAGCCTGGTGCTGATGGACGAGATCGGGCGCGGCACCAGCACCTTCGACGGCCTGGCGCTGGCCGGCGCCATCGCCAGCCAGCTGCACGACCGCAACAAGAGCTTCACGCTCTTCGCCACCCACTACTTCGAGCTGACCGAGTTTCCGGCGCGCCACGAGCGCGCCCTCAACGTGCACGTGGGCGCGGTGGAGAGCGGGCACGAGATCGTCTTCCTGCACCAGATCGAACCCGGCCCGGCCAGCCGCAGCTACGGCGTGCAGGTGGCGCGGCTGGCCGGCATGCCGGCCTCCGTGGTGCGCCAGGCGCGGGCCACGCTGGAGGCGCTGGAGCGGCAGTCGAACGCGCAGCAGGCGCAAGTCGACTTGTTCGCGGCGCCGCCCGAAACTCCAGCTGCGCCGGACCGCGGCCCGAGCGCGCTGCAGCAGGCGTTGCAGGCGCTGGAGCCCGACCGCATGAGCCCGCGCGAGGCGCTCGAGGCGCTGTACGCCCTGAAGGCGGCGGTCGGATCCGATGGCTGACCGCCGCTGCCGCACAACAGCCGCTTCCCGCCATGCCGCGCGCTGGCTCGATCTGGCATGCTCTGCCGTTCACACCGCATCCCCCTCAAGGACCGCTACATGACCTATTGCGTCGGCATCCGGCTCGATGCCGGCCTGGTGTTTCTGTCGGACTCGCGCACCAGCGCCGGGCTCGACCAGATCAGCACCTTTCGCAAGATGATCATCTATGAGAAGGCCGACGACCGCTTCATGGTGATGCTGTCGGCCGGCAACCTGAGCATCAGCCAGAGCGTGCGCGAGATCCTGCAGGTGGAAAAGCTCGAGCGCGCCCCGCACGAGCGTGACCAGGCGCCACTGACGATCTGGAACGCCACCAGCATGTTCGATGCCGCGCGCGTGCTGGGCAGCGCCGTGCGCCGCGTCTTCGAGCAGGACGGCCACTCGCTGAAGCAGGCGGGCATCGACTTCAATGCCAGCATGATCTTCGGCGGCCAGATCAAGGGCGAGGCGATGCGCATGTTCCTGGTCTACTCGGCAGGCAACTTCATCGAGGCCACGCGCGAGACCTGCTTCTTCCAGATCGGCGAAAGCAAGTACGGCAAGCCCATCCTAGACCGCGTGCTCACGCCGGCGACGCAGCTTGACGAGGCCGCCAAGTGCGCGCTGGTGTCGATGGACTCGACGCTGAAGTCCAACCTCACGGTCGGGCTGCCGCTGGATCTGCTGGTCTACCGCGAAGGCAGCTTCCACACCGATCACGTGGCCTGCCTCGATGAGCACAACCCGTACTTCGCGATGATCCGCAGCACCTGGGGCGAACGCCTGCGCGAGGTCTTCGAGGCCATCGACGACCCGCACTGGGACGGCGGCGAGGCGGCCCATCCGCTGATAGTGCAGTCCGGCCGCTACGAGGCGATGCGCAAGATCGCGCATCCGGGCGAGCGGATCGTCTGAACGGCGCGAAGGAGCCCGAGCCATGAACAAGGAATGAACAAGGCATGAACAAGGCATGAACAAGCCATGAACAAGCCATGAATGACAGCGTGCGCCTGGTCGAGGTCGGCCCGCGCGACGGGCTGCAGAACGAGAGGCAGCCTCTGGCCGCAGCGGTGAAGATCGAGCTGGTACGGCGCCTTGCGCGCGCCGGCCTGCGCGACATCGAGGCTACCGCCTTCGTCTCGCCCAAGTGGGTGCCGCAGATGGCCGACCACGCCGAGGTGCTGGCGGCGTTGTCGGCCGACGCCTCGTTGGCCGCCATCAACCTGCAGGTGCTGACACCCAATCTGAAAGGCTTCGAGGCCGCGCTGGCCGCCGGTGCGCGCGAGGTGGCGGTGTTCGCCGCCGCGTCGGAGAGCTTCTCGCAGAAAAACATCAACTGCTCGATCGCCGAATCGATCACCCGCTTCGAGCCGATCTTCGAGGCGGCGCGCGCGCAGGGCGTGCGCGTGCGCGGATACGTCTCTTGCGTCATCGCCTGCCCCTACGACGGCGCGGTGGCCGCCGAGCAGGTGGCGGCGGTGGCGCAGGCATTGCACCAGCGCGGCGCCTACGAGGTGTCGCTGGGCGACACCATCGGCGTAGGCACGCCGGGCAGCGTGCAGCCGATGCTCGAGGCGGTCGCCCGCCGCGTGCCGCTGGCGCAGTTGGCCGGGCACTTTCACGACACCTGGGGCATGGCGGCGGCCAACGTGCTCGCGTCCTACCAATTCGGGCTGCGCAGCTTCGACAGTTCGGTCGGCGGCCTCGGCGGCTGCCCGTACGCCCGGGGCGCCACCGGCAACGCCGCCACCGAAGACCTGGCCTATCTGCTGCACGGGCTGGGCGTGCACACCGGCATCGATCTCGAATCGCTGGTCGACGTGGCCGGCTGGATTTCTGCGCAGCTGGGCCGCGCGCCAGTGTCGCGCGTGGCGCGCGCCATGCTGGCTCGCCGGCCAGCCGAAGAGCTCGGCCGCCTATAATTTCGGCTTATCTCCTCGGCGTCCTCGGGCCCTCCCGCAGCGCTGCACGACATGACCAAGTTTGTCTTCGTCACCGGCGGTGTGGTGTCCTCTCTCGGCAAGGGCATTGCGTCGGCGTCGCTGGCGGCGATCCTCGAATCGCGCGGCCTCAAGGTCACCCTCATCAAGCTGGACCCGTACCTGAATGTGGACCCGGGCACGATGAGCCCGTTCCAGCATGGCGAGGTCTTCGTCACCGACGACGGGGCAGAGACCGACCTCGATCTCGGCCACTACGAGCGCTTCATCAGCACGCGCATGAAGCGCGCCAACAACTTCACCACCGGGCAGATCTACAAGAGCGTGCTCGAGAAAGAGCGCCGCGGCGACTACCTGGGCAAGACGGTTCAGGTGATCCCGCACGTCACCAACGAGATCCAGGAATTCGTCAAGCGCGGTGCGTCCGATGTGGACGTCGCCATCGTCGAGATCGGCGGCACGGTGGGCGACATCGAGAGCCTGCCCTTCCTCGAGGCGGTGCGCCAGATGAGCCTGCGCGCCGGCCCCACCAACGCCGCCTTCGTGCACCTGAGCTATGTGCCGTGGATCGCCGCCGCCGGCGAACTGAAGACCAAGCCCACGCAGCATACGGTGCAGAAGATGCGCGAGATCGGCATCCAGCCCGATGCGCTGCTGTGCCGCGCCGACCGCGAGGTGCCGGCCGAAGAGCGCGAGAAGATCAGCCTGTTCACCAACGTGCTGCCGCACGGCGTGATCAGCATGTGGGACGTGGACACCATCTACAAGGTGCCGCGCATGCTGCACGAGCAGGGCCTGGACGAGTTGATCTGCATGAAGCTGCAGTTGTTCACGCGCCCGGCGGACCTGAAGCGCTGGGATCGGCTGGTGCACGAAGTCGGGCACCCGCGCCACCACGTGAAGATCGCCATGTGCGGCAAGTACACCGACCTGTCGGACAGCTACAAGTCGCTCAACGAGGCGCTGCGCCACGCCGGTATCCACCACCACGCCCGGGTGGAGATCGAGTACATCGACTCGGAGACGCTGAACGCGCAGACCGTCGAGAAACTGGCCGGCTTCGACGCCATCCTGGTGCCGGGCGGTTTCGGCAAGCGCGGCATCGAGGGCAAGGTGGCGGCGGCGCAGTTCGCGCGCGAGCACCGCATTCCGTACCTGGGCATCTGCCTGGGCATGCAGGTGGCGACGATCGAGTTCGCGCGCCATGTGGCCGGCCTGGCCGACGCCAACAGCACCGAGTTCGAACCCGCCACGCCGCACCCTGTGATCGCGCTGATCGACGAATGGCAAGACCGCGACGGCAGCATCCAGCGGCGTGACTTGCAGTCCGACCTGGGCGGCACGATGCGCCTGGGCGCGCAGAGCAGCGACGTCAAGCCCGGCACGCTGGCCTGGGAGATCTACGGCCCCGTGGTGACCGAGCGCCACCGCCACCGCTACGAGGCCAACCTGCACTACCTCGACCGACTGCAGCAGGCCGGTTTGGTGATCAGCGCCATCACGCAGCGCGAGAAGCTGACGGAGATGATCGAACTGCCGCGCAGCGTGCACCCCTGGTTCGTCGGCGTGCAGTTCCACCCCGAGTTCAAGAGCACGCCCTGGGACGGCCATCCGCTGTTCATCGGTTACGTGAAGGCCGCCCTCGACCAGCAGACCCGCCGCGCGCCGCTGGCCCGGGTGGCGGCCTGACCATGCAGCTGTGCGGCTTCGAGGTCGGGCTCGACCGGCCCTTCTTCCTGATCGCCGGCCCCTGCGTGGTCGAGAGCCTGCAACTGCAGATCGACGTGGCCGGACGGCTCAAGGAGATCACCGGCGAGCTCGGCATCCCCTTCATCTTCAAGAGCAGCTACGACAAGGCCAACCGTTCCAGCGGCGCCAGCTTTCGCGGCCCGGGCATGGCGCGCGGGCTGGAGATCCTGGCCCAGGTGAAGCGTGAACTCAACGTGCCGCTCTTGACCGACGTGCACGCCGAGGGCGAGATCGCCGCCGTCGCCGCGGTGGTGGACGTGCTGCAGACGCCGGCCTTCCTGTGCCGGCAGACCGACTTCATCCGCGCCGTCGCCCAGAGCGGCAAGCCGGTGAACATCAAGAAGGGCCAGTTCCTGGCCCCGCACGACATGAAGAACGTGATCGACAAGGCGCGCGCTGCGGCGCGTGACGCCGGCCTGTCGGAAGACCGCTTCATGGCCTGCGAGCGCGGCGCAAGCTTCGGCTACAACAACCTGGTCTCGGACATGCGCAGCCTGGCCATCCTGCGCGAGAGCGGCGCGCCGGTGGTCTTCGACGCCACCCACAGCGTGCAGTTGCCCGGCGGGCAGGGCACCACCAGTGGCGGCCAGCGCGAGTTCGTGCCGGTGCTGGCGCGCGCCGCGGTGGCGGTGGGCATCTCGGGGCTCTTCATGGAGACGCACCCCGACCCCGCCAGTGCGCTGTCTGATGGCCCGAATGCGGTGCCGCTCAAGCACATGCGCGCGCTGCTCGAACAGCTTCTGGCGCTGGACCGCGTGGTCAAGGCGCAGCCGCTGCTGGAAAACGACTTTTCCTGCTGAGCGGCGCAGCCCTCATACCCCGCCATGTCCGCCTACATCATTGCCGAAGTCGTCGTCACCAACCCCGAGCAGATGGCCAAGTACCGCGAATGGAGCACCCGCGCGATGCAGGAGCATGGCGCCGAGGTGCTGGTGCGCGGGGGCGCGGTCGAGCCGCTTGAAGGCGGCTGGCAGCCCGCGCGCGTGGTGGTGCTGAAGTTCAAGGACCTCAGCGCGGCACGCGCCTACTACGACAGCGAGACCTACACCCAGGCACGTCGCGTTCGCGAAGGCGCGGGCACGATCCGCATGTTCGCCGTCGACGGCGTCGACTGATTCCTCCACTCCGGAAAGAGCCCCCTCATGAGCGCCATCGTCGACATCGTCGGCCGAGAAATCCTCGACAGCCGAGGCAACCCCACCGTCGAGTGCGACGTGCTGCTCGAGAGCGGCACCATGGGCCGCGCCGCGGTGCCCAGCGGCGCCTCCACCGGCAGCCGCGAGGCGATCGAACTGCGCGACGGCGACCCGTCGCGCTATCTGGGCAAGGGCGTGCTGCGCGCGGTGGAACACATCAACACCGAGATCAGCGAATCGGTGCTGGGCCTGGACGCGAGCGAGCAGGCCTTCCTGGACAAGACGCTGATCGACCTCGACGGCACCGAGAACAAGAGCCGCCTGGGCGCCAACGCGATGCTGGCCGTCAGCATGGCGGTGGCGCGCGCGGCGGCCGAAGAAAGCGGCCTGCCGCTGTACCGCTACTTCGGCGGCATGAGCGCCACCCAGTTGCCGGTGCCGATGATGAACGTCATCAACGGCGGCGCGCACGCCAACAACAGCCTCGATCTGCAGGAGTTCATGATCATCCCGCTGGGCGCGCCGAGTTTTCGCGAAGCGGTGCGCTGGGGTGCCGAGGTCTTCCATGCGCTGAAGAAGATCATCGACGCCAGGGGCATGAGCACCGCCGTCGGTGACGAGGGCGGCTTCGCGCCCAGCGTGGCCAACCACGAGGCGGCCATCCAGCTGATCCTGGAGGCCATCGACAAGGCCGGCTACAGCGCCGGCACGCAGATCTCGATCGGCCTGGACTGCGCCGCCACCGAGTTCTGCAAGGACGGACGTTACGTGCTCGAAGGCGAAGGCCTGTCGCTCAGCGCGCCCGAGTGGACCGACATGCTGGCCGCGTGGTGCGACAAGTACCCCATCATCAGCATCGAGGACGGCATGGGCGAGGGCGACTGGGACGGCTGGAAGCAGCTGAGCGATCGCCTGGGCAAGAAGGTGCAACTGGTCGGCGACGACCTCTTCGTCACCAACACGAAGATCCTGCAGCAGGGCATCGAGCGCGGCGTGGCCAACTCGATCCTGATCAAGATCAACCAGATCGGCACGCTGACGGAAACCTTCGCCGCCATCGAGATGGCCAAGCGCGCCGGCTGGACCGCCGTCATCAGCCACCGCAGCGGCGAGACCGAAGACAGCACCATCGCCGACATCGCGGTGGGCACCAACGCCGGCCAGATCAAGACCGGCTCGATGAGCCGCAGCGACCGCATCGCCAAGTACAACCAGTTGCTGCGCATCGAGGAAGACCTGGGCGACGTGGCGCGCTATCCCGGCCGTGCCGCCTTCTACAACCTGCGCTGAGCCGGCGGCACACCATGCGGCTGCTGACGCTGGCGCTGGTGGCCCTGCTGGTGCTGGTGCACGTTGAGCTCTGGCTCGGCACGCGCAGCCTGCCCTATGTGATGGGGCTGCGCGCGCAGCTGGCGACGCAGCAGGCCGACAACACGTCGGCGCGCCAGCGCAACGCCCGCCTGGCCGCCGAGGTGCGCGACCTGAAGGACGGGCTCGAGATGGTCGAGGAGAAGGCACGCGCCGAGCTCGGCATGGTCAAGCCCGACGAGATCCTGGTCCAGGTCAGCGCGCGCCGGTGATCGACGACGCGCTGCGCTGGGCGCAGCCCCTGCTGGCGCCGGCGTTCACGCTGTGGGGCGCGCCCGTCACCTGGGCCGAGATGCTGGCCTTCGTGCTGTCGCTGGCCATGGTGGCCTGCAACCTGCGCGTCAACCCGTTGGGCTGGCCGCTGGCAATCGCGGCCTCGCTGATCTACGCGCTGCTGTTCGTCGACAGCCGGCTGTACGGCGAAGCCTCGCTGCAGATCTTCTTCATCGCCATCTCGCTCTGGGGCTGGTGGCAGTGGCTTCGCGGCACCGGTGACGACGGCCGGCGCCTCGCGGTCCGCCGGCTGGGCGCACGCGGCCGCGCGCTGGCGCTGGGCGCTGCGCTGGCCGCCTGGCCTCTGCTCGGCATGCTGCTGGACCACGCCACCGACAGCGATGTGCCCTACTTCGACGCCCTGCCCAGCACCGCCAGCGTGGTGGCGCAGGTGCTGCTGGCGCGCAAGTGGGTGGAGAACTGGCCGGCCTGGCTGGCCATCAACCTGATCAGCGTGGCGCTGTTCGCGAGCAAGGGGCTGTGGCTGACCGTGCTGCTGTACGCCCTGTTCGCCGGGCTGTCGGTCGTCGGCTGGCGGGCCTGGAGCCGGCTGGCACGGGGCGCCCAAGGTGGCTGAGCGCAGCGCGACGGTGATCGCCTTGCTGGGGGCCGAGAGCACCGGCAAGACCACGCTGGCCGCTGCCCTGGCCAGCCGGCTGGCGGCCGACACCGGCCTGGCCGTCGCCTGGGTGCCCGAGTGGCTGCGCGAGTGGTGCGGGCGCCGAGGCCGCACGCCCCGCGCCGACGAACAGGCCGACATCGCCCGCACGCAGCACCAGCGCATCGACGCCGCCGCGGTGGGCCATGCGCTGGTGATTGCCGACACCACGGCACTGTCCACCGCGGTCTACAGCCGGCTGCTGTTCGGCGACGACACGCTGCGCAGCCACGCGGTGGCGCTGCACCGTTCGGTCGCGCTGACCCTGCTGACCGCGCCCGACCTGCCCTGGGTGGCCGACGGGCTGCAGCGCGACGGGCCGGCGATGCGCGGGCCGGTGGACACGGCGTTGCGTGAACTGCTGCTCGAACACGCATTGCCCTGGGCCCCGGTGGCAGGCCACGGCGCGGCGCGGCTCGAGGCCGCGCTCGACGCCCTGGCGCCTGTGCTGCAGGCGCTGCGAGGCGCACGAGCCCTCGACCGCGGGGGCCGCTGACTGAAGCGGCGTGAGCCGCGGACCAGCCCCGACATGACGGCCTTGTTCGGCGAGCCCTGAGCCTCGGCGGCCGGCGCACGCGCACCCCGCGGGGTGCGCGTTTCCGTCTCTGGGGCTTGAAGTCGCGGCGCTGAAGTCGCGGCGGCCGCGGCCGATAACCGCTCACAGCCCGCGATGTGCGGGCGAGGACTCCGCGCTCGATGACCCAGCCCCGCCACGCGCCCGCTGCCGCCCGCCCGACCGGGTGGCAGCGTCTGCATGGCGCGCTGATGCCCGACTACAACCCGAAGGCCACGGCCTTCTGGTGGTCGGCCGTGATGCTGGGCACCTTGGCGCTGGCCTGGGCGGTGAACGGGCTGCAAGCGCTGCCTGAGCCCGCGTTGGCGCAGGTCCTGATCGGGGTGGCGATGGCGGTCATCGCCGGCTTTTTCCCGGTGCGCATCCCGCGCTCGACCAACTCCTTCGCCGTCGGCGAGATCTTCGTCTTCCTGCTGCTGCTGCTGCACGGCCCCGGGCCCGCCGCGCTGGCCGCCGCCGGCGAGGCCTTCGTCGGCAGCTACACCACGTCCAGGCGCTGGACCAGCCGCATCGCCAGCCCGGCGATGGCGGCGCTGGCGATGGTGGTGGCGGGCAGCGGGCTTCACGCGTTGCTGGGTTTCGCCGGCGGGCACCTGGTGGTCGGTGCAGGCACGCTGCTGGTGACCGCGATGGCCTTCGCGCTGATGTACTTCGTGCTGAACACACTGCTCGTCACGACCGTGCTGCTGCTCAAGCGCAAAGAGCGGCTGAATCCGCGCGAGATGCTGGGCAGCTTCGGCTTCGTCGGCATCGCCTACTGCGGCTGCGCCTCGGTGGCCGCGCTGCTGTTCCTGACCTTCGAGCAGTCGGGCCTGGGCGTGCTGATGGCGGCGGTGCCGATCATCGCGATGCTGGTCGCCACGCTGCACTTCTTCTTCCGCCAGCAGGTAGCAGACGAGTCCGTCCGCCGTGACCGCATGGAAGCCGCCGAGCGCGAGGCCGAGCAGGCGGCGCGCCATGTGCGCGAACTCGCCGAGAGTGAACGGCGCTTCCAGAGCGCCTTCACGCACGCCTCGATCGGCATGCTGCTGGTGAGCTTCGAGGGCCGCATCCTGCAGACCAACAACGCGCTGCGCGGCCTGCTCGGGCATGAAGACAGCTTCGGCCCCGGCACCCGGTTCGGCACGCTGGTGCAAGCCGAAGACCAGGCGGCGCTGGGCGGCCTGCTGGAGCGCATGCGCAGCGGCGGCAGCGACACCGCGTCGATCGAACTGCGCTGCCTGAGGCGCGACGGCGGCGAAGTCTGGGTCTCGCTGCACAGCAGCTTCTTTGCCGAGGCCCGCTCGGGCGAATCCTGCCTGATCCTGCAGGTGCAGGACATCAGCGCGCGCCGTCACGCCGAGGCGCGGCTGCACCACATCGCCTTCCACGACGGCCTGACCGGGCTGCCCAACCGGGCGCGGCTGCACGAGCACCTGCGCCAGGCGATCGAGCTGGCCCAGGCCGACGCGCACCGCCAGTTCGCCGTGATGTTCCTCGACTTCGACCGCTTCAAGCTGATCAACGACAGCCTGGGCCACGCGGTGGGTGACGAGTTCCTGATCCAGGTGGCGCGGCGTCTGCAGAACAGCGTGCGCCCGGGCGACGTGGTGGCGCGGCTGGGCGGCGACGAGTTCGTCGTACTGGCCACAAAGGTCACCGACGAGGCGGCGGTCACGACGCTGGCCGAGCGGCTGCAGACCACCATCGGCAAGCCGTTCTCGATCGTCGGCACCGAGATCAGCACCAGCGTCAGCATCGGCATCACGTTCAGCCGCTTCGGCTACAGCACGCCTGACGAGGTGCTGCGCGATGCCGACATCGCGATGTACCGCGCCAAGGCGCAGGGCAAGGCGCGGCATGCGCTGTTCGACATCGAACTGCACGCCGAGGTCTCGCAGCGCCTGCGCCTGGAAGGCGAGCTGCGTCAGGCGCTGGCCGAGGGCGCGCTGGAAGTGCACTACCAGCCGGTGTTCGAACTGGAGAGCGGTGCGCTCGCCGGCTTCGAGGCGCTGGCGCGCTGGCCGCATCCGCAGCAGGGCATGGTGCCGCCGGCTCTTTTCGTGCCGATCGCCGAGGAGTGCGGGCTGATCGTGCAGCTGACCGACTTCGTGCTGGAGCAGTCGGCGCAGCGGCTGCGCGAATGGAGCGACCTCGACCCCTCGCTGGCCCGGCTGTCGGTGCAGGTCAACCTGTCGGGCAACGACCTGTCGCACCCGGCGCTGGTGCAGCGTGTGCTGCAGACGCTGGTCAAGCATCGGCTGCAGCCGCAGCAGCTGACGCTGGAGCTGACCGAGAACATCCTGGCCCAGCGCCTGCACGCGGCGCGCGACAAGCTCGACGCGCTGCGCCATCTGGGCGTGGGCTTGTCGGTGGACGACTTCGGCACCGGCTACAGCTCGCTCAGCCACCTGGCCAGCCTGCCGGTGGACAGCCTGAAGATCGACCGCAGCTTCATCGCCCGCATCGGCGACAACTCGCGCGGCGCCGAGGTGCTGCGCGCCATCGTGATGCTCGGCCGCTCGCTGGGCAAGTCGGTGGTGGCCGAAGGCATCGAGAACGAAATGCAGCTGGAAGCACTTCGCGCCATGGGCTGCGACCGCGGCCAGGGCTTCCACCTCTCGCGCCCGCTGCCGGCGCACGAGGCCGAGGCGCTGCTGCGCAGCCTGGTGCCGGACTGGAGCACTGGCTTCGGGTCGGGCTACCTGAGTGAGAGCGCGCCGCTGGCGCGGCATTGAGCCTGTGCGCTAATGAACCGTGCCCACGGCCGGAGGCTGGTCACGCCCCGGGGTGAACAGCCCGGCGGCGTCGACCGCGTCGAAGTGGTACTGGCGGCCACAGAACTCGCAGCCGATCTCGACATCGCCGCGCTCGGCGACGATCGACTCGATCTCGGCGCAGCCCAGGCCCTGCAGCATCACGCTCACCCGCTCGCGCGAACAAGAACAGGCGAAGCGCGGCACCAGCGCCGGGTCGGGCGCGAAGCGCGTCAGGCGCTCCTGCCAGAAGAGGCGGTGTAGCAGACGATCACTGTCCAGCGTCAGCAGCTCATCGTCGGTCAGCGTGGCGGCCAGCAGCGCGATGCGGTTGAAGCCTTCGTCGCGGCCGATGCGCGACTCGTCGGCGCCGTGGCGGCCCGCGCCCTCGCCGGGCAGGCGCTGGATCAGCAGGCCGGCGGCGCTGTGCTCATCGGCGGCCAGCAGCAGGCGCGTGTCGAGTTGCTCTGACTGCAGCATGTAGTGCTCGAGCACCTCGGAGATGCGCTGCAGCGGCTCGCGCTGATCGCCGTGCAGCGCGACCACGCCTTGGTACGGCTGCTGGCCGCGGCTGCGTTCCAGCGGATCGAGCGTGATCGCGCAGCGGCCCTGGCCGTGTACGTTGACCAGGGCCGCCAGGCGGTCGGTGTCGGCCGTCGCGCCCACGACCTTGGCGGTGGCGCGGAACTGCAGGCCGTCGCGCACCTCGGCCACTGCCAGCTTGACCGGCCCGTCGCCAAACACCTGCAGCACCAGTGCGCCGTCGAACTTGATGTTGGCGCGCATCAGCACACCGGCCGCGCACATCTGCCCGAGCAGCGCGCGCACCGGCGCCGCATAGGGCTCGGCGCGCGCGGCCTGCAGCGCCTGCCAGCTTGGGCGCAGACGCACCAGCATGCCGCGCACCGGCAGGCCTTCGAAGATGAACTTGTGCAGTTCGTCGACCATGATCGGTTCAGGCGCCAAGTCGGTCATCCGATCGCCTGCAGACCGCTGCGATGGCGTCGCGCCTGCTCGATGTAATGCGCGGCGCTGAAGCGCAGGCGTTCGATCTCCGCCGGCTCCAGCGGCCGTACCGCCTTCGCCGGGCGTCCGAGGATCAGCATGCCGTCGGCGAACTCCTTGCCTTCGGTGATCAGCGAGCCGGCGCCGACCAGGCAGTGGCGGCCGATGCGCGCCCGGTTGAGCACGATCGACTGGATACCGATCAGCGAGTGATCGCCCACCGTGCAGCCGTGCAGCATTACCTGGTGGCCGACCGTGACACCCTCGCCCAGCGTGAGGCCGATACCGTCGTCGGTGTGCAGCACGCTGCCGTCCTGCACGTTGCTGGCACGGCCGATGTCGATGAGGTCGTTGTCGCCGCGCAGCACGGCGCCGTACCAGATGCTGGCCAAGGCGGCCAGCCGCACGCGGCCGATCACGCTGGCGCCGGGGGCGACCCAGGCATCGGCGGCAAGTTCTGGCGAGTGTTCGCCCAGGCGGTAGACAGGCATGAGAGGTTCGGCTTCAGTCGTTGGGGATGTCGTTGGGGATGTCGTTGCAGGTGTCGCAGGGGAACCGATGATTCCACGATCGAGACGCTGCTCGCGGTTGAGCTTCAAGACCGTGAGTCTGCCCCGCGAAGCGCCGAAAGTTCTGCCTCGTCGAAGCCAGCGGCACGACGCGCTTCCAGGTTGAATGGACCGCGCAGCCTGGGCGCCCTGTACTTGACCGCCAGATCGGCATAGGTCGCCACGGCATCGAGCCCGCGCCCGTCGCAAAGGTAGCGGTACCAGCGGTTCCCCACCGCCACATGTCCGATCTCATCGCGCAGGATCAGGTCCAGGATCTCCCCCGCCCGGTGATCACCCGCCCCCACAAGCTTTGCCTTGATCGGGGGCGACGCGTCCAGGCCCCGCGCCTCCAGCGTGCGGGGCACCAGCGCAATGCGCGCAAGGATGTCGCCCTTGGTCTTCTCCGCCATGCTCCACAGCGCGTTGTGGGCCGGAAAGTCGCCGTAGGCGAATCCCATCGAACCCAGGTGATCACGCAGCAACTGGAAGTGAAGCGCCTCCTCTTGCGCAACTCCAGTCCACTGCAGGTAGAACTCGTCAGGCATGCCTGCAAAGCGCCAGCACATATCCAGGGCCAGGTCGATGGCGTTCAGTTCGATGTGGGCCAGGGCGTGGATCAGCGCCGCCCGACCCTCGACGGTTGCCATCGACCGCGGCTTGATCGACAGGTGATCGACAAGCACCGGCCGGTCCGGCCGGCCAGGCACGCCATCTGGCTCGGCCAGTTCGTCAGCTGCACCTACAGGGCCACCGCCCCGTCCCAAGTCGCGCGCCAGGGCGGCCTTCTGATTCGGATCGCGGCAAGTCAGCGGTGCCAGGGCTTGGGTCCGAAGTGTTGACATGGGTCAGATTGTCGGCGCCCAGCCCTTATGCGCGCTGGGTGACAGACGGCGCGGCGAATGCGGTCGATGCTCGACCTCGACTGCAACCCCAGGAGAGCCCGCCATGACCACCACCCGCCTATCCACTTCGCACCGCTGGCCAGCCGTGCGGCCTGCGGCGGCCGCCGCGCTGATTGCTGCGGCGTTGGTCAGCGCCGGCTGCGGCAACATGAGCGATCGCCAGCGCGGCACAGCCCAAGGCGCAGGCGCCGGCGCAGTGGCCGGCGCGCTACTCGGCGGCGTCACGGGCGGCAGCGCCGGGCGCGGCGCGGTGATCGGCGGCGCCCTGGGCGCGGTGACCGGCAACCTGTGGTCCAAACACATGGAAGACAAGCGCAAGGCGCTATCCCAGGCCACCGCTGGCACCGGCATGGCAGTCGAACGCACAGCAGACAACCGGCTGAAGCTGAACGTGCCGAGCGACGTCTCGTTCGACACCGGCAGCGCCGACATCAAGCCGCAGATGCGGCCGGTGCTCGACGAGGTCGGCCGTTCGCTCGAACCCGGCGTGCGCGTCACCGTCGTCGGCCATACCGACAGCACCGGCGGCGACGCGATCAACGACCCACTGTCGCGTGAACGTGCGATGGCGGTGCGCGACTACCTCCGTGCGCGCGGCATGCCGGTCGAGCGGGTCAGTGTGCAGGGCCGCGGCTCGCGCGAGCCGGTGGCCAGCAACGACAGCGACAGCGGCCGTGCCGCCAACCGTCGTGTCGAGATCTTCCTGTCGGACACCACGTCATGAGGCCGCTGCGATTTGACTTCCATGCGTCTGCCGCCTCGTATGCTGCTGCGCTGCTGCTGGCCGGCACCGCGGGCACAGCGCTGGCCGCCCCGGCGTCCGCAGAAGCCACGCAGCTGTACCGCCAGACCGCGGCGGACTGCCGCGCCGGGCGGACGCAGCAATCCCAGGCCGATTGCCTGAGAGAGGCCGGCGCGGCGCTGCAGGAAACGCGGCGCGGCCACTTGCAGTCCACCGACGCCGCCACGCTGTCGGCGAACGCGGTGGCGCGCTGCGCCCGCCAGCCCACCGAGCGGCGCGCCAGCTGCGAGAAACTGGCGCGCGGCGAAGGCACCAGTGCGGGCTCGGTGGCAGGAGGCGGCGTGCTGCGCACGCTGGTCGAGACGGTGCCCGGGCCGGCGCCGGCGCCGGCCGCAGCACCCCGCTGAGGACTGCACGGCGCTCGGGCTGGCGTCCGGGCCCGGTGGTCTGACGGGCTGGGCGCCCCGCGCCTGGTGCCCTCGAGCACTTCATGCAGGGGCCGATAACCTGGGGCGTGCGGCTGCGCCGACCGCGTTACCGGCCGCGTTACCGGCTGCGTCCGCGCAGTGCCCCAACGCCATCGCTCGAGCACGTGTCTTCGTCGGATTGCAGCGGCTGTCCGCTCTGGCTTCGCTTGCCGTGGCCGGCGCGATGTGCGCGCCGCAGGCCGCCCACCGCGCGCCGCTGACCGTCATGGTGCTGGGCGCAGACGGCACGCCAGTGCGTGACGCGGTGGTGAGTGCGGTGGTCCGCGGCCAGCGCAGCAGCAACCTGGCGGCTGCGGCCCAGATCGCCCAGCGCGAACGCCAGTGAACGTGCGCTGCTCACCCTGCACCGCCTGCGGGAGTTGGGCTTGCGACTGTCGATCG
>Ga0105046_10006793_pt1 | contig 18081 bp, 13 predicted proteins | sample MAT03_FD_78385 | JGI IMG/M metagenome (GOLD analysis project Ga0105046, IMG submission 78385) | Freshwater microbial communities from Lake Fryxell liftoff mats and glacier meltwater in Antarctica - MAT-03 (megahit assembly) | ecosystem: Environmental > Aquatic > Freshwater > Ice > Liftoff...
CCGACCTCGCACGATCCGACCTCGCACGATCCGACCTCGCACCCCGGTCCGGTCGCCGGTGGCGACGATCGTCGTGGGTCATCACAGCCCTCGGCGCGGTGGTCGTGCTCGGTGCGGCCGGGCTCGTCGCGTGGGCCGCCGGGCTGAGATCCGTACCGACCCCGGACGCGACAGCGTGCGCGCTGGCTGCGGCCGCCGAGGCGTGCTGGGAGGAGCGGACGGGCGTGCCCGGCTGGTCGGGCGAGGCCATCGTCGCCGGTCGTTCGCCGTTGACCAAGGTGGAGGGCGACATCGAGATCGACGTCGACGGCACGGTGCTGCGCAACACCTGGGTGGAGGGATGCATCTCGGTGCGAGCCTCGAACGTGACCATCGAGAACGTGCTCGTCCGCTCCGACCACGGGTGCAGCGGAGGACGCACACCGTCCGCCCCGGCGCTGATCAGCTCGGGTGAGAACGGCGGTGGCGGCATCACGAACCTCGTGGTGCGCGACACCGAGATCGACGGTCTCGGCGTTCCGGGTGACGTGATGGGCATCGGCCAGACGGAGTACACGTGCATCCGCTGCGACATCCACGGGACGGCGAAGGGGGCCAAGGCCGACCAGGACGTCATCTTCGTCGACAGCTACGTCCACGACCTCGCGTTCGATGGCGCCACCCACACCGAGGCGTTCTTCTTCAACGGCGGAGCAGGCCGGATCCTGGTGAAGGGGAACTGGATGCGGGCCAACGTCGAGCTGTCCTCCGCGGCGGTGGCGCTGATCAACGACTGGCCGGGCCGTGACGTGGTGGTGCGGGAGAACTACCTCGACGGCCACGGTGCCGTCGCCCTGGTTGGCGGAGCGGTGAGCGACAAGCCGGCACCGCCCCTGGAGGGCATCGTCATCGAGGGGAACACCCTCGTCGCGCTGTCGATGCCCGACGGTGACCACTACGTGCACTCGGTCGATCCGTCGGGCCGCGGCAACCGCTGGGCCGACAACCGCGATGCCGAGACCGGGGACCCGGTCCCGGTCCCCGGCCAGGGACCCGAACCGTGACGCGGCACGAGCGCGACGGCGCCGCCCCGCTCGCCCGGATACGAGGGCGTCCCGGGTAGCGTGAGCGACGTTCGGCGGCGAACGCAGGGGGACGATGGTGACGGGTGCACGGACAGGCGACGGCGGGAGACCACCGAACGTCGTCCTCATCAACTGCGACGACCTCGGCTACGGCGACCTCGGGTGCTACGGCTCCGAGCGCAACTCGACCCCCGCGATCGACGCGCTCGCCGCCGAGGGCCTGCGGCTCGAATCGTTCTACATGGCGTCGCCCGTCTGCTCGCCGTCGCGGGGTGCCCTGCTCACCGGGTGCTACCCGCCGCGGATCGGGTTCGGGTCCTTCGAGGGCCTGCCCGTGCTCTTCCCCGGGCAGGGGGTGGGCCTCGACCCGTCCGAGGTAACGCTCGCCACGAGCCTGCGGGCCGCCGGCTACCGCACCCACATGATCGGCAAGTGGCACTGCGGCGACCAGCCGGCGTTCCTTCCCACCAACCACGGGTTCGACCACTACTTCGGTCTCCCGTACAGCAACGACATGGGCCGCCAGGTCCCGATGCACGAACCGGCGCCGGGCGAGGACGTGATCTACCAACCCCCGCTCCCGCTGCTGCAGGACACCGAGGTGATCCAGCAGCAGCCCGACCAGGCCGGGCTCACCGAGCGCTATGTGCACGAAGCGGTGAGGTTCCTGCGCGACGCGAAGGACGAGCCCTTCTTCCTCTACCTCGCCCACCTGTACGTCCACGTGCCGCTCTACGTCCAGAACCGCTTCGTGACGAAGTCGCGCAACGGTCGATACGGCGCTGCGGTCGAGGCGATCGACTGGGCCACCGGTGTGGTCGACCACGAGCTGGCGCGCCTCGGCCTCACCGGCGACACCATCGTCATCTTCACCAGCGACAACGGGTCGCGCGCCCGCGACGAGGGTGGCAGCAACGACCCGTTGCGGGGCACGAAGGCCACCACCTGGGAGGGCGGAATGCGCGTGCCCTGCGTCGTCCGGTGGCCCGGGCGGATCGGGGCGGGGCGGACGACCGACACCGTGGTGAGCTCGCTGGACCTTTTCCCGACGCTGGCCGCGGTGTGCGGCGCCGAGGTCCCCGGGGACCGCACCATCGACGGTCGAGACGTCTCGGCGGTGCTCCTCGACCCCGAGGCGGCGGCGCCCGAGGATCCGTTCCTGTACTACTGGATGGACGATCTCGAGGCGGTCCGCGTGGGGCGCTGGAAGCTGCACCTCGCCAAGCACGGTCGACCGGTCGACGCGCTCTACGACCTCCAGATCGATCCGTCGGAGTCTGCCGATCGCTTCGCCACCGAGCCCGAGGTCGTCGCCGCGCTCCAGGGAGTGGCCGAGCAGGCACGCGCCTCGCTCGGCGACGCACGCACCGACCGGGTCGGCGGTGATGTGCGCCCCATCGGTCGGGTCGCCGATCCCCGACCGCTCACCACCTACGACCCCAACCACCCCTACTACCTCGCCGAGTACGACCTGGTCGACCGGGGCTGACCGACCCCCGCGTCAGAGGTCGTGAGGACGCGCACGGCCGTTGCGACCGGACCCCGCGTAGAAAACTCAGCGCGAGCGCAGGTCCGTTTCAGTCGGGGTTCAGGCCCGCCTCGCACACTGGTCAGGAGAGTGAACAGGAAGCGGCCGGCACCAGCGCGGGCCAGCGGCGTGGTCGGGAGCGAAACGTGATGTCAGCGCGGCGGCAGAGCGCGAGCGGACGTGACCTTCGGGGGTCCTCCGTGCCCCGGGTGTCGGTGGTGGTGCCGACCTACAACTACGGCCGGTTCCTCAGCGGGTGCGTGGCCAGCGTGCTCACCCAACCGGGCGTCGACGTCGACGTCCTGGTCATCGACGACGCGTCGACCGATGACACCGCGCCGGTGACCGATCAGCTGGCCGCGAGCGACCCGAGGGTCCGGGTGATCCGTCATCGGCGCAACTGGGGCCACGTCGACTCCTTCAACGAGGGCCTCTTCGCCGCGACCGGCACCTACGTCGTGAAGCTCGACGCGGACGACCTGCTCCCACCTGGCGCCCTGGCACGGGCCACCGACCTGTTGGAGGCCTGCCCCGACGTCGGCTTCGTCAGCGGCCGGCCCCTCCACTTCGCCGGCGACCCGCCCCGACGAGCATCGACCCGGGTGCGGAGCTGGACCGTCTGGTCGGGTCACGACTGGATCGCCGCCCGGTGCCGGCGGGCGTGCAACACGATCAGCAACCCCGAGGTGGTGATGCGTACCGAGGTGATGCGCCGCGCGGGCGGGCAGAAGGCGTCGGTTCCGCACACGTCGGACTTCGAGCTCTGGCTCCAGATGGCGGCCCTGAGCGACGTCGGGCGGGTCAACGGACCACCCCAGGGTCTCTACCGGGTCCACGCCGAGAGCATGCAGCGAACGATCCACGCCGGGCTCATCGCCGACCTGGAGGGGATCCGGGACGCGTTCGCCTCGGCCTTCGCCGGCGCCGCCGGCGGGCTCGCCGATGCCGGGGCGCTCCACGCCACCGCGCAGCGCCGCCTGGCGACCAACGCGCTCGATCTGGCGTGTCGGGCCTACGACCGCGGGAGCGACCTGCCGGTCGACGAGCTGGTCGCGTTCGCGCTCGACATCTACCCCGACGCCGTCGACCTCCCAGCCTGGCGAGGCCTATCGCTGCGGCGGTCGTGGCCGAACGGGGTCGCGCGTTCACCGCTCCTCGCCCGAGCGGTCACCCGCCGGGCCGCGGAGGAGGTGAATCGGTGGCAGTGGCAACGGACCGGGCGACGCTGACCGGACGGCTTCGGGTCCGCCCTCTCACCCGCCGACCGACGGTGTCGGTGGTCATCCCGTGCTACCGCTACGGCCACTACCTGCCCAGCGCCGTAGCGAGCGTGCTGACCCAACCCGACGTGGACGTCGACATCGTGGTGGTCGACGACGCCTCGCCCGATGACAGCGCCGACGTCGCGAGGGCGCTCGCCCGCTCCGACCCTCGTGTGCACGTGATGGTGCACGAGCGCAACAGGGGCCACATCGCGACCTACAACGACGGACTGGCCCGGGCCACGGGTGACTACGTCGTCCTGCTATCGGCCGATGACCTCCTGACCCCGGGCGCGCTCTCGCGGGCAACGGCCCTGCTCGAGGCGCATCCGACGGTCGGTTTCGCCTACGGGCACCCCCTCGAGCTGATCGACGTTGCGCCGGTGGCCGCCACGACGGCGCGTGACTGGACCGTGTGGACCGGCCACGACTGGCTCGAACGCCGATGCCGCAAGGGCAGCAACTGCATCTTCTGCCCGGAGGTGGTCATGCGGCGGTCGGTGCAGGAGGACATCGGGGGATACGACCCGGCCCTCCCGCACTCGGGCGACCTCGAGATGTGGCTCCGGGCGGCAGCGTTCGCCGATGTCGGCCGGGTGAACGGAGCCGACCAGGCGTACTACCGGATCCACGCCCAGAGCATGCAGCGGACCGTCTACGCGGGGCACCTCCGCGACCTCGAGGAGCGGCAGGCCGCGTTCGCGTCGGTCCTCGTCGGTGCCACGAGCGGGGTCGACGACGGGGCCGGCCTCTACCGTTTGGCGTGCCGGGCGTTGGCGGCATCGGCGCTCGACCATGTGGCCGCGGCCGCCGATGCAGGGAACGCCGCGGAGGAGCCGATCGAGGACTACCTCGCCTTCGCCTTCGAGCTCGACCCGGGGGTGGGCAGTTCGGCTCGCTGGCGCGCTGTGCACCGCCGTCTGGCGAGGTCCGACCGCGCCGGGCACGCGGTGGGCGCCGGGGCCCGGCGGGTGCGGCGCGATCTCGTCGATCGCCTCCGGTGGCGGCGGTGGCGGCGGAGCGGCGTATGACGACGACCGTGACAACGACGACTGCGACGGCGACGATCCCGGCCGACGAGGAACTCCCGGCTGCGGTCGGCGTCCTCGTCGGACGCAGCGTCGCGTGGAGTGCGCTGGACGTCGGGGTCGGCCGCCTGGCCCAGTTCGCCCAGGGTGTCGTCGTCGCTCGCCTGCTCGCACCCGAGGCGTTCGGTGTGTTCGCCGTGGCGCTGGTGGTGCACGCCATCGTGATCAACGTCAGCGAGCTGGGGGTGAGCGCGGCGCTCGTGCGCGACCAGGACGACGAGGTCGAGCGGGGCGCGCCGACCGTCGTGACCATCGCCGTCCTGTCGAGCTCGGTCCTGGGCGCGGCCATGGCGCTCACGGCCCCGGCGCTGGCTTCGGGCCTGGGCGCCCCAGGGGCCGCCGGCGCGGTCGCCGTCCTGGCGATCAGCCTGCCGTTGGCCGGGTTGAGCGCCGTCCCGGCGGCCCTGCTGCGCCGCCGTTTCCGCATGGACCGCCTCTTCGTCGCCAACCTCGCCAACATCACGGTCACCGGCGTCCTGATCATCTTCCTCGCGATCGCGGGGTGGGGTCCGATGGCACTCGCCTGGTCATGGGTCGCCGGCCAGCTGCTCACGACGATCGTCCTGCTCGGCTACCGCGCCGGGCGATTCCGTCCCGGGTGGGATCGCGTCGAGGCCCGGCGCCTCCTGCGGTTCGGTCTCCCGCTGGCTGGAGCCAACATCGTGGTGTTCGTGGTCCTCAACGTGGACTACGTCGTCGTGGGACGGATGCTCGGCGCGACCGCGCTCGGTCTGTACGTTCTCGCCTTCAACATCTCGGGGTGGCCGGTGACGGTGTTCGGGTCGGTGATCCGGAGCGTCTCGCTCCCCGGCTTCGCCCGGCTCCGGCTCGATGGCGAGGTCATGGCCGATCGGTTCGTCGAGGTCCTGGCCTCGGTGGCGCGGTTCACCATCCCGATCTGCTTCCTGCTCGGGGTGCTCGCGAGCCAGCTCGTGGTGCTCGTGTACGGGGATCAGTGGGCCGAGGCGTCAGCTGCGCTCGTCGGGTTGTCGATCATGGGGGCATCCCGCCTCATGATCGAGCTGGCCGCCGACTACCTCGTGTCACTCGGGCGGACCCGTGCCGTGCTGGTGCTGCAGCTTCCCTGGCTCGTCGCCCTCGTGGTCGCACTGACGATCGGGATCGAGCGGGCCGGCCTCGCCGGGGCCGGCGCGGCCCAGGCGTTCGTTGCCGTGGTGATCATGCTGCCGGCCTACGCCGTCGTCCTGACGCGATCTGGCGTCCGTCCGACCGCGCTGGTCCGTGCGGTCATGCCAGGGATCGCGTGGGGTGGGGCCGCAGCCGTCGCCGCGGCGATCGCCACCCGGTTGGCTTCGTCGCTGCCGCTCGCGGTCGCCGCCGGGGCGACCGCCGGCCTCGCCGTGGCCGCCGTGGCCAACCGGTCCCTCCTGCGGACCGTTTTCGAGCACCTTGCCGGCCGACGGAGCGCCCGGAGGGCCCCGGACCCCCTGGTGTTCCTCGCGGATGTCGGCCAAACCGGAAGGAGCGCACCATGACCGCCGTGACCAGCCTGCGCAACCGTGGTCAGGCGGTCGCCGCCGTCGCAAGGCGCGACGGGGCCCGCCGACTGATGGCCCGGTCGCTGCGGACCGCCGCCGACCGTGTTGCTGGTGGCGAGCCACCGCCGCTCGCGGTCCGCGCCGACCACCTGATAGCGCCGGCTGCCGATCTCGACCGCGAGTGGCGGCCCAACCGATCGGGACCGCTCGTCATCAACTGGATCACCAACCCGCCGAACGAGGGGTCGGGAGGGATGTCGACGCTCATGCGGTCGATCGCCCTCCTGGAGGGGCGCGGGCACCAGTGCCGGATCGCCGTGCTCTTCAAGGGTCTTCGCCGGGACCTGGCCGACGCCCGGCGGACGGCCCACGAGCGCTTCCCGGAGGTGAGGGCAACCGTTGACGACCTCGATGACGGGCTGCGGCCGGCCGACGCAGTGGTGGCCACCGCCTGGCCGACGGCCTACGCGCTGCGGGCCACCGCTCGGACCGGGGTTCCGTTCTACCTGGTCCAGGACCACGAACCGTCGTTCTACCCCGCAAGCAGCGATGCCGTGTTGGCGGAGGAGACCTACCGATTCGGGTTCCACGGCATGACCGCCGGCCGGTGGCTGGCCGGCAAGCTCGATCGTGACCACGGCATGTGCTGCACGGCCTTCGACCTCGGGGTCGACCTCGCGACCTACCGACTTGCCGAGGATGCCTCGGGGTCGGGCCGGCGCAACGGCGTGGTGTTCTACGCCCGGCCCGACACCCCCCGCCGGGGATTCGAGCTGGGCATGGCGGCGCTGGCCCTCATCGCCCGGCGCCGCCCCGACGTCCCGATCCACCTGGTCGGCCAGCGCCTGTCGCTCCGTCATCCCGGCTTCGCGTTCACCAACCACGGTCACTGCTCGCCGGCCGAGCTCGCGGCCATCTACTCGGCGTGCACCGTCGGCCTCGTGCTCTCGCTCACCAACCTCTCGTTGCTCCCCGCCGAGCTCTTGGCCACCGGCTGCATACCGGTGATGAACGATGGCGAGAACACCCGTGCGTCGTTCACCAACCGCCACGCCCGCTTCGCCCGCCCCGATCCCGAGGCGCTGGCGGCCGCCGTCGAGGCAGTGCTGGAGGATCCGGGCACGCCCGCCGCCCGCGCCGAGGCGGCGGCGAGCGTCGGGTCGTTGGCCTGGGAGCACGTCGCTGACCGGCTGGAGCTGGCCCTGGGCCGTGGCATCGACCGCTGGCTGGCCGATCATCCTTGAACCGAACCGACTGAACCGACTGAACCGACTGAACCCCGGCGGTGCGGTGCTTCAGTGCGTCAGGGAGGGTGTGGCGGTGAGTCGCCACAGAGCGCCCGTGACGCCGGCGAGCAGGAAGAACAGGGTCATCGCGATCGCGAAGCTGGCCATGTCCGCCGTCGCGTAGACCACCGCCAGGGCAGCCGTGGTGCCGGTGAGGGCCTGGGCCACCGCTCGGATGTCAGGATCGGCCGTTCGGTGGCGCACGAACCGCGTCATGGCCAGGACGGTCAGGAACAGGACGAGGATCGTCGCGAGGCCGACCGCGCCGGTCTCCGTAGCCGCGTAGAGGTATTGGTTGTCGAAGATCCGGCCCGTGGCCGGGTGGAGCGTGCTCAGCCCTCGCCCTACCCACGGGTGCTCGAGGAAGAGCTGCGCCGCCACCTCGTAGTCGCCGATGCGACCCGTCGTGCTCTCGTCCTCCCCGACGGTGACGAGGGTGGTGGCCAAGCCGTCGATCATGGCCGGGAGCAGCAGGCGAAGACCTGCGACGAAACCCGCCACCGCACCGAGCGCCAGCAGCTTGCGCCGGGCGTTCCAGTGCCAGGCGACGACGAGCAGACCGATGGTCGCGGCGATCACCCCAGTTCGCGAAAGGGTCATGGGGAGCACTGCGCCGATGAGCGCGACCTGGACCCAGGCCAAGATCCGTCGGCGACCCTCTGCGCAGAGCGCCAGCTCGACCGCGAGCGGAAGGGTCAGACCAAGGACCGCCCCGAGCTCGATGGGGTGGAGCGCCGTCGACTGGACCCGGAGGAAGAGGAGCCGACCCTGATCGGGGAGGTCGATGTTGCGACCGAGGCCGGGAACCGCCAGCGCCTGGGCCGGGTTGAACCCGCTCAGGAACTCGACGATCCCAACGACGGCGACGATCGAGACCCCGCCGACGATGCGGCGAAGGAGGACTCGGACCCGCCCCACATCGGTGATGCCGTCCGCCGCGAACAGCGCCACGCCGGCCAGCGCGGCGAAGGCGAGCAGCCCACGAACCGCGCCCGTCTTCTCCGCTCCGATCGTGTACCGCTGGGCGAAGCCGATGAGGCTGGCCAGGAGCGACACCAGGACGAGGAAAAGCGCGATCAGCAGCGGTTGGCGGCCCCGGGCGATGCCATGGCCGGACCCGACCTTGGCCAGGCCCCACCAGATCAGCAGGCCCAGTCCGCACAGGTTCGTCGGCGTCCCGACCGCTCCCAACGGGCGAACGATCAGCGGGGAGGGGATGAACAGGACGAGCCCGAGGAGCACGGTCAGGACCGCGACGGCGTCGAACGGCCGGCGGGCGCTCCACCAGTCCCGGGGTGGCGGCCCGTCATCAGCGCGATGGCGGATCGCGCTGGTGACGGGCCGCCCCGTGGGGTCGGGTGCAACGAGACTGGTCACAGACCCACGACGTCGCCGACCTCGTCCGGCCCGTTGCGGTCGTTGCGGTCGGGACTGTCGTCGCGACGGTCGCGTCGTCCGGCGATGGCTGGTCGACGCGGACCGGCGGAGCGGTCGTCGGGCCAGTCCTCGATGAGGTCGTCGAGGCTCAGATCGTCTGCGTCGAACGGCTCCTTCGCGGCCGACTCGGGACGGAGGGTCGAACCGTGGTCGGCGACGAGCGTCACCGATGCGGCCTCCTCCCGGCTCCGGCCGGCAAGGAACCCGTCGATCAGGAAGACCGCCCCCAGCGTCAGCAGGACGCCGACGAGCGCCGCGGCGATCATCACGGTGAGCCTCGAACCCACGAGCTCGATCGCGCCGGGCGGCACGGTGAGATCGACGGCGGTGATCCACGTGTCCTCGCTGGCACCGACGGAGCGTTGGCGGTCCCGGACCTCCTGGTCGAGCGCGTCGCCCAGGATGCCGTACGACGCCATCGCCGTGTCCGGGGTGTCGGCGATCACCGACAGGGTCAGCGTGGGGGTTTGGTTGGTGGGCGACCCCTGGGTCTGGGTCGCCGACGTCGTCACCGAGAACGTGGTGCTGCCGCCGGCCTGGCGGACTCGCTCCTGGAACGCCGGGCTGTCGGCCGCCTGGCCCATGAGGAGCGCGAACTGGTTGAGCGAGTAGTCGACCGTCTGCCACGGGTTCCCCGGTGCGACCGAGGCGTCGCTGCCGCCGAGCGGGCGGAGGAACACGACGGTTCCCTCGGCCTTGTACTGCGGCTTGACCCCACCGGCGAGCTGGACCGCGACGAAGGCGGTGATCGCCACGCACGGGATGACCACGTACCAGCGGCGGACGATCGTCCGGATCGAGGTCCAGAGCTCCACGGAGCCTCCTACTGGGTGGCGACGAACGATTTCGTGAGCGGTCCGAGGTGCTCGTCGAGGATGTCGGAGTCAGGGAAGAGGAAGGCCAGCTCGGTTCGCCCGATGAGCTGGAGCTCCAGCGCGGCCTGCAGCGCGGTGCGCCGATCCGGAGGGCGCCACTTGTTCAGGGGCCACCGGGCGATCACGCTCGCCTGCGCGGGCGCCGGCAGGAACTGGAGACCGGGGACCAGGAAGTGGGGTTCGATCGGAAAGTAGCGGTTCGGGGTCTGGACCCAGTGGTGGGGTGCGAGCGATCGAACCGACTCGGCGAACGCGACCCGCCGATCGTGCCCGCCCAGGTGCTCGATCACCGAGTTCGAGTACACGAGGTCCCACGAGCGGCCACCGATCGTGGACCCGAGCGTGCAGACGTCGCCCGCCACGACCTCTGTGCGACGAGGGACCTCACCCTCGGGAACCGTGAGGTTGACGATGGTCAGGTGCGCAGGACGAACGGGCGAGAGCGACCAGCTCTCGGCGGTGCCCCCGAGATCGAGGACGTCCATCGCCGCCAGGTCACCGAAGCGATCGTGGAGCATCTGCCAGCGACGGTTCCGGAAGGAGGTGCTCAGCGAGACCGCGGACCCGGTGTCGACGAACCGGTCGTAGATGCGGTGACTGACGGGGACGGCCGCCCGCCGGATGGGTTCGGTCAGCATCGGTCGGCCGCCGGGGTCTGCCGACGGCGGGCCGCACCCTCACCGGCGCGGAGCAGATCTGCGGCAGCCCGATCCCAGGTGAGCGCGGCCACCGCCTCCCGCCTGGCCTCGGGGGTCGACGGCCCGCCATCGTCGAGCGTGTCGGCCACCGCAGCGACGAACGAAGCGGCATCAGAGGCGATGCGCAGCAGGTGGCCGTAGCGACGGACCTCGGGGAAGTCGGTGCTCACGATAGGAAGCCCGAGGGCGAGGTACTCCTTCAACTTGATGGGATTCGAGTAGCGGATCCACCCGTTGTCGACCCACGGCATGAGGGCGACATCGAACCCCGATCCGTAGGCCGGGATCTGCTCGTAGGGCCGGAAACCCAGCAGGTGGACGTTCGGGTACCGGTCGAAGCGTCGCATCGGGCCCGTCGCTTCACCGATCAGGACGATGTTGGCCTCGGGCATCGCTGCTGCGAGGTGCTCGATCAGGTCGAAGTCCACCAGATAGTCGTCGAGCGCGCCGAAGAACCCGACCCGGGGTCCGACGATCGCCGCCAGGTCGGCGGGGATGTCCGCCGGTGGCCGCAGGCTGAAGTGCTCCGCATCGACACCGTGGTCGAGCAGCCGTGTCGTCCCGCAAGCCTGCGGGTTCTCGTCCTGCTGGAGCGCTTGGGACGTGTACACGACCAGATCGGCAGCATCGAGGCAGGCCGACTCGAGCGCGGCGATCGTCGGACCGTCGGCCTCGGGGAACGCCGAGTGCTTGTCCGAGCGGTTCACCACCAGCGCCGCGTGGCGGAGGCGCTGCGCGGCGTCGATGGCGGTCGGGATCGTGACCACCACCACGGGGTCCGGCGCGGACGCCGAGATGACTCCGCTCGCCCGCGCCGCCCAGCCGACCTGGCGGGCGACGAACCAGGCGTTGCACCGTCGGGCCACCGCCGAGCTGTAGAAGGGGAGGGGCAGCGGTGTCATGATCCGCAGGTCGGGATGATCGGGATCGGGCCGGCGCACCAGGCGGGCGACGCTCGCCACCTTGCGAGTCAACCGCCTTGCGGTTCCCGTGCTCCGCCCCGGCAGCGGCATCCGCAGGCCGATGCTGTTGACGAGCAACACCCGCCGGCGGTCGGCAACTCGACCGAGGAGCTGGATGTCGGAGTGGGCGCGGTTGTGGTACCACCAGTCCTGCGCTGAGAAGCAGATCCAGCCCGGCGTCGCCGGTTCGGGGAGCGGCGGCGGGCCGAGCACGATGCCCGGTCCGCGGCGGATCAGATCGACGACGGCGGCGCGGCTCGTCGATCTGCCCGCCGCGGCCCGGATGCCCTCGCCGACCAGCGAGGCGGCGAGGAACCCGGCCGATGACCAACGCCCCGAGCGCCGACGTTGGAGCCGCACGCGGTTCCGGGCCCGGAGCGACCACAACATCGGTGAGGAGCCCAGCTCCCCACCGAGGTGAAGCGCCCGTGCGGCCGGTGTGTAGCGAACGGCATGACCGGCATCGCCGGCCCGGAGCATGAAGTCGGTCTCCTCCGAGTAGAGGAAGAACGACTCGTCCAGCGGACCGATGTCGTCGAGGCATCGCCGAGCCACCAGGAACACCGCCCCGGTCGCCCAGTCGACGTCTGCCGGTCGGTCATAGGCCGGGCCGACCGGGATGGCCTCGCTCCGATCGCCGCGCCTCGATGCCCTCGTGCCGCCGAGGATCGCCTCGGTCCACGCCCGACGGGTGGTCGGTCGCCGGCGCAGGGAAGCCTGGACCACACCGTCACCGTCGCTGATGCGCGGCACGGCGATCCCGACCCTGTCCTCGGCGAGAAGGTGCTTCAGTCGCGCGACCGCACGCGGCTGGAGGCGGACGTCGGGGTTGAGCACGAGGATGTCTGCCCCCGGATCAGCCGCAGCGATGCCTGCGTTCACCCCGGCGGCGTACCCCCGGTTGTCCATCAGTGCGATCACCCGCGCACGCGGGGCCGCGTGGCGCACCTGGACGACCGACGCGTCGGTGGAGGCGTTGTCGACGACGATCACCTCCACGTGGTCGAGCCCGGCGAGCGCGCCCGGGAGCGAGCCCAGGCAGCCCCCGATCACGGCGGCGCTCTGATGGGTGACGATGACGACGGCGGTCGCCGAGGCATCGGTGGACGGGGACCCGAACGTCGTCGATGGGGCCACCTGCCGGCGCGGCCGGGGCCAGAGCAGGTCGAGGCGGCCGTCGAGCGCCTCGCCGGCCGTGAGGTCCGTGATGCGGTCGTCCACGTTCATCCTGGTCGGCCCCCGCCGACCCTCGCCGCGCCCCGTGTCGCCGGATCGGGGGAGTTGAAGGCGGCCACCCCCACATCACGAAGGTCGATGATGTCGTCCCGTGGGTCTCGCCGGGTCGGAGCGAAGGGGGGGCGCGAACCGAGTAGGTTCCGGTAGACGTCGGCGTAGGCGGCAGCCTGACCGGGCCAACCGAGACCGTCCTCGATCCGCGCTCGGCCGAGCTGGCCCATCCGCTCGCGACTCGCCGGGTCATCGAGCAGGGCGAGGGTGGTCTCGGCGAAGGACTCGACGTCGTCGTTCGGTGCGTACCAGGCCGCATCCCCCGCCGACACGCGCGTCTCACGCAGGTCGTAGGCCACGACGGGCACGCCGCACGCCATGTACTCGAGGGTCTTGTTCATCGTCGACACCTCGTTGAACGGCGACCGAGGATCCGGGGAGAGGCCGATCGAGGCCGTCCGCAGGTACCGGCGGATCTCGGGGAGGTCGACCCGTCCGGTGAACCGCACGTGGTCGTCCAGACCGAGCTCGGTCGTGAGGGCGCGCAGCTCGTCGAAGCAGTCACCGAACCCGAGGATGGCGAAGCCGACGTCTCGGCGCCCCCACCGGTTGACGATGAGGTCGGCGGCGCGGACGATCACGTCCACGCCGTCCTGGTGCCCCATGACACCGAGGTAGCAGCAGAGGTGCGTTCGTCCGTCCCGCAACGCGGGGTCGGCGGGACCGGGCCGCAGACGGAGCGGATCGGGACCGCTCCGCACCACCGTGGTGTCACCGCGGTCCCGACCACCACGGTCGATGGCGACCGACCGGTAGGACTCGTTGGTGACGATGACGTGGTCGGCGACGGCGTAGCTGGCCCGTTCGAGGAGCAGCAGGATGCGCAGCGCCATGCCGTCGTCGCGAGCGAACCGGGAACGGTAGATCTCCGGGCACAGGTCGTGGTGATCGAAGACGAACCGGACGCCCCAGAGGTGGAACAGCGCTCCGATCGTCCAGTAGATGTCCGGCGGGTTGCACGCCTGCCAGACACCGACCCGGGCCCGGCGGTGGATCCGCAACGCGAGCACGAGGGTCCAGAACCAGCTGATCGCCGCCTCCAGGACGAACCCGGCGACGCCCGCCGCCGGAGGAGGCGGGCGGTAGGTGTGGATGTCCACCCCGTCGAGGTGCTGGTGGGCCGACTGGCCGGGGCCCCGCGGACAGATGACCGACACGCGGTAGCCCTCGGCCACCAGCGTGCGGCACTCGTTCCAGACCCGGCGATCGAGCGGGACCGGCAGGTTCTGCACGATGATGCCGACGTGGTGGGGCACCGGACGGACACGACGTCGGGTCATGATCAGCCGATCTCCTGCGGGAGGGTCTCCGCCCGGTGGCCCCGGGTGGCGAGCGCTCCCGCCGCGTCGGTCACCACCGTCTTGACCGTGGCGGCGAGGATGGCGAGATCGAGCCCGAGGGTCCAGTTCTCGACGTAGAACAGGTCGAGGTGCCGGTACGCGTCGAACGACGGGTTGTGCCGAGCCTCGACCTGCCACAGTCCGGTGACCCCGGGCAGCACCCGGTGTCGCCCGAGCAGCACCTCGTCGAACGCTGCGACCTCGTCCGGGAGGGCCGGACGGGGGCCCACCAGGCTGAGTCGACCGGCGAGGACGTCGATGAGCTGGGGCAGCTCGTCGATGCTGGTGGCCCGGAGGAAGCGGCCGACCGGCGTCACCCGGGGGTCGCCGTCCATCTTGAAGAGCGGCCCGGATCGCTCGTTCTGATCGGCCAGGGCAGCCTGGCGACCCTCCGCGTCGATAACCATGGTCCGGAACTTGTGGAGCGCGAAGGGTTCGCCGCCGAGACCGATGCGGACCTGGCGGAAGAGGACCGGGCCTCGATCGTGGGCCTTCACCAGGATCGCCGCGACCGCCATGACCGGCGCCGCGAGGATCAGCACCACGGTAGCGATGACGACGTCGGCGACCCGCTTCACCCGACGCCGGGCGGCGCCCTGACGGGCCGGTTCGAGGTAGAAGAACGGCTCGTGGGCCAGCGAGATGCGGCGCAGGCGACTCGGGTCGATGCCCCAGAGGCCGCTGGCGACCTGGACGTGCACATGGCGGGTCTGGAGGTCGCGGGCGAGCGCGGGGAAGGCCGGGTCACAGGCGGCGCTGGGTGCGATGACCACCCCGTTGGCGCCCGCGAGGGTGGTGGCCGCAACGATCCCGTCGGGTTCGGCGATCCAGGGCACCAGGGCCAGGTCGGGGTCGCGAGCACCGACAGGTCGGGGGCCGACGCGCCCCACGGCCCGGCACCCGATCTCCGGATGCGCCTCGAGGTGCTTGACCACATGGCGCGCCTCGTCGTCGGTTCCACTCACGACGACGAGGCGGACGTGACGCCCTCGGACCCGCGACGAGCGCAACCACTGCTCGAACACCTCGCGGCCGGCGGCGAGGGCGACGAACGTGGCGACGGCCCCGAGGGCAAGTCGGGCCGGCCACCCGTCGTCGCCGAGGGGAACGAGCTCGGCGACGACGAGCGCGGCAGGGGCAGCGAGGGCGGCGGCGGCGAGCCGCCGGCGGGCCATGCGCCGGTCGGCACCGACGCGCGACCGGTACAACTGCTGCGCCGACATGGTGATGATCGTCACGACCAGCGCAACGACCGGGCCGGTGACCCGGACCCACGGCGACGGGGTGAGGGGCGCGGTCACGAAGACGAGGGCCCACACGAGGACGACAACTGTCCCATCGAGAGCCACGAGCTTGTTTCGCAGCGCGTTGGGCGCCGCAGCTGGCGCGTCGGGATGGCGGAGCGGGACCGGCGAGATGGGAGGGCAGATGGTCGCCCGGCCGGTGCTGCGCCCACGACCCCTCGACGTTGGGCGCCGCTGACCGTCGCTCGTCGCCGGCCGTGCCCCCGCCGGTGTGGGCGGCGGTGCTGGCGCCGCAAGAGGTTCATGGATCATCCGTGGTCCGCCTTTCGTCCCGTCCGCATCCGAGAGTGTGCGAATCCGCCTTGAACGTGCGCTGAACTCGACCTGAGGCGTTGCTGAAAGCACCGCGCCTCCACGGTCAACCAGCGGCCTCGTCGTCGTCGGCCCGCGGCGGCGTGGTGCGGTGGGAGCGATCGATCCCCTGTGTCGGATCGATGGGGTCGGTCGACCCGGCCCGCTCGTCCGGACCGTCGACGTCGGCCCGATCGTCCCGGGCGGAAGAGGCCGAGCGCGACGAGGCGTCACCGCGGTCGGTGTCGGGGGCGGCCGAGCCGAGGATGACGTCGTAGCGGGCCGTGGGGTTGAGCCGAGCAGCGCGAAGGGCCTCAACGGACCGATCCAGCAACGGGCGGGCGGCGCCCTCGTCGGCCAGGGGGAATGCCACGCCGAACCGGAGGCGCACCCGGACCTGCTCGCCATCGACGAGGAACGGGCGATCGAGATCATCGAGGAGCCGGACCGCCACCCCGACGGCGTGGTCGTAGGAGCGGAGGTCCTCGCACAGCACGGCGAAGGTCGCGTCAGCGATCCGGGCGGCGACATCGCCGGGACGGATCGAGCGCCGGATGCGTCGGGCGGTCGCGATCAACAGGGTCCGCTGGGGTTCCGACCGCCCGGCGCCGGGTCGCACCAGCTCGTGAGCGCTGGCGGTCAGGACCGCCATCGTCAATGGGCTGCGCCGGAGCCGTCGCATTGCGTGACCAACATGCTCCAAGAAGGCCGGAAGGTTCGCCATGCCGGTCTCGAGGTCGTAGGCTTCGTTCCAGATCTCGGCAGACATGTCCTCGCTCCGGCCGGGCTTCGGGCTGCAGATCGACCACGACCCCTCCGACATCCCCGGCGGGCCGACCGGGGTTCGACGAAGGGCTGCGGGCACAGGAGCCCAGTGCCTTCGTGCGTCGACTGTTGGCCCCGAGACTGAAGTCGGTTCGGCGAAATTCCTGAAACATTGCTGAATTCGGATCGGATTCGAACGGACCAGATCCACTATGCGATCCGAGGGACCTTCTGGTGGGACTGAACGTTTTTCAGGTGGGAGCGAGCACATGGTCGGGTCCGCGACACGGATACTGCTCATCGAGGACGACACGTTCATGCGTGAGGCGCTGACGCTGGCCTTCGGGGCCGACGGCTACGACGTCCGCGCCCTCGAGCACGGCCTCGCCCTCGAGGGCGTGGTGAAGCGCGACGCGCCGAACCTGATCATCCTCGACCTCAACCTCGGGCTCGGGCCCGACGGCGTCGTCCTCACCCGCCGGCTCCGCACCGAGGGTGAGGTGCCGGTCATCGTCATCAGCGGATCGACCCACATCGATGACCGGCTGGCGGCGTTCGAGGCCGGCGCCGATGACTTCCTGGTCAAGCCCTTCTCCATGTCCGAGCTCCGCGCTCGGGTCGGGGCTCTGCTGCGCCGCGCCAACCACCAGACCCGCCGGTTCCTCGAGGTCGGCGACATCACGATCGACGAATCGGCGCACATCGCAATGCGGGCCGACAGCCAGCTCCAGCTGCGCCACATCGAGTTCCAGGTGCTCGAGGTGTTCTGCCGACACGCCGGTCAGGTGCTCTCGAAGGTCCAGATCCTCGAGAAGGTGTGGGGCAACGCCTTCTCCGATGTGAACCTGGTCGAGGTCCACATCAGCCACCTCCGCCGCGAGCTCGAGCGGCACGGTCCACGGGTGATCCACACCGTCCGAAGCGTCGGGTACGTGCTCCAACCGGATCGATACACCGAGGCGATGGTCCGCCAGACCACGACGCGCCGAGCACTCGACGACGTCGATCTCTGGATCCGTGACGGTGAGGGTCGTGTCAGTACCTGCTGAGGCTGGGCCGCCCGACGCCGAGGTCGACGGCACGCCCGGCGCTCCGCCGGTCGGGATCGTGGTCGACCCGCTCGCGCGCTGCGACAGCGACACCGTCGGTGCCGGCACGGTGATCTGGCCCTTCGCCCACGTCACCGCAGGTGCCGTGGCAAGACGCTCCTCCAAGATCGGCGAGCACTGCCACCTCGAGGACGGCTCGACGATCGGTGACCGCGTCACGGTCAAGAGCGGGGCGCTCATCTGGCGAGGTGTGCTCGCCGTCGTTCTCGTCGCCCTCGCCTCCGGGGTCTTCGCGCCCGACCCGGCCGATGCCAGGTGGTGGGGACGTCCCGCCCTCGTGTGCGGC
>Ga0105046_10006795_pt1 | contig 18076 bp, 17 predicted proteins | sample MAT03_FD_78385 | JGI IMG/M metagenome (GOLD analysis project Ga0105046, IMG submission 78385) | Freshwater microbial communities from Lake Fryxell liftoff mats and glacier meltwater in Antarctica - MAT-03 (megahit assembly) | ecosystem: Environmental > Aquatic > Freshwater > Ice > Liftoff...
GCCTAGGTTGCGGCACCTCTTGGCTTCTTAAAAATAAATTACAACCGACTTTCGCTAAAAAGTTGAGGCAGGCGCGCGCCTTCAACTGCGTTTTTTAGGATGATTGGTTGTTTGAAAGCTCGAGCTACCATTGAAATCTTAAAAGGCAAACCATCAGCCGCACTTGAGAAACAGCCGGCTAAATTGATTGAGACTTTTAAAAATTTGGCATTGACTTTTCTCGGCACTCCAACTACACAAATTCCAACTACACAAATTAGCTTGGTTGAAAAATCGACTGAGAGTCAAAAAGCAGAACTCGGCGTCTCAAGCGCAAGAGCAAGCGGGGCGCCTATTTCGGAGCTGCCAATAATTTTATCCTGGATAGGATTCGAAACAGAAAATGACGTTGAAATGCATAGAATTGACCACGGTGCATTACCAGCGCAGGCATTTCTTCAAGCTGATATTGACGCGACGATTAGGTCATTAAGAGCGTTGGGAATTGCGTGTATTAATTTTCCAATGCGACCACAAAATTCTGAGTCTAAGCCCCCACCTTTCCAACTCTGGGCATATCTTCCGAATTAGATTTTGTCTCACAAATGTTTGCAGTGCTTTTATGTTATCGATCACGATTATTTTGAAATTGATGGTGACCAGTTACAAAAAAAGTTTAACCAGCGACCAGCGAAAGACACCACTGTCACGCCGAAAAGCAAAGAGCCGATTAGCGCCCCGGTGGCTAAAATAGGAGACTCTCCATAGCCAATCTCCGCCGCACTTTGGGTCATAGCTACGTACGCTCCAAGGGTAGCAGCAGCACCGAGAAAAAATTCCACAGGACGAAGCCGCTTCGGATAAAATAAGGACTGCTCAATGGTGGCCATGGGAGGCCTCCGATAGAATTCCTTGTCGTATTCAATAAGGGAACTTGGATCGATGTCGATTGCTCTAGCGATACAAAAACGAGCTCCTGGACTTAAACCCGTTGGATGTTTCAGAAATTCAAACAATTCCGTCTCTTTGAATATCGCCTCGGGCATCGACAATCGATCAGCCCAATCGTTTGCGTCATTTGTAATGGATCCGATCGGAAGTGTTGTTGTGTAAAGCGCTGCATGCAGACGCGCAGCTACGTCATCTTCAGCGAATCGTTTCTCGTTAAACCACTCCGGCAATACAGCACCCGCAAGGGTGTTATCAAACGCAGACGATCCTCGCCACGATTCGTCTGGTTCGGGTCTCCAAGAACCCTCCGGCGGATCTTCTAGTGAACTCATAACGCTGCATAATATACATTTTATAGTAACTGGTCACCCTGGATTTGCGGAGGCCCAAATGCTTAGCAAAGAGCGGGGTCCGTTTGAATGTTGCCATGTACCATCTTCATCCATCTTCATCTGGCCTGAAAACTCTTTCAAAAGTGCCGCTTTCCGTCACTTTTCTATAAGTTTCTGAGCAACAGAAACCCAGCGCCCTGGCACCCGCACTCGCCTCTATAACTGCGATCCCGTAGGCCCCATAAAGAGATACCGCAAATCATTGGGAGATTCCCATAACGCAGCGAGGTTAGTGGTTCGCAAGAGTTGCATATGAAACTTGAGTGTGCGCGATAACTCTGGGGTCAACACGAGCAGCTCCGATGCACCCGAATCATATTCCAGCGTCAGCTGCTTGCGATCGCTAGATAAATGCTTGAGATCAAGCTCGCGCAAGTGAGCTATCTTTACGGGCTTCACGTCCGCGGGCAACTTAAGACGCAATAGCTGTGTCATCACCTTTAGTTGATAGACGAACAGCTTAGGCGTGGTGTCCCAATCGGCCGCCTCCAATCGTCCTACAAAAAGCTGCCCACCGTCCGGAGCCAGGAATAGAAAAGGGTCTTTTGCCAGCGCCCACTTCTCGCAAAACGGTGAAGAAAGCACATTCTCGGCCTGACGTCGCAAGAGCGCATCAACCTCGGCCGATAGCATTACTCTCTCATTGGACAAAGCCTTGATAGTCACCGCGCCGCCTTGCTTACCAGCCAGATGCCCCACGCGAAGCTCCCACAGAAGTTGTAACTCAAGAAGAGAATCTCGAACGAGAGCCTCGATGATTCCCTCCTGCGCTAGCATCAGTCCGTCGATAGTCAGCAATCGTGGGCGTCCTTTGCTGCGATCGATCCAACTTGCTGCCTTTTTCGCGGCGACGATCGCAGCGAGAGACGCTGGCGTCGGTTGCTTTGTTGGGGCTACGGTCAAGGTGGATGCCTTGTTCTCACCCTTTTTTTGTGCTGAGGACGGTAGAACTTTGGGTGCCGCCGAAATCAAGATCGGTTTAGTTAACAACGGCGTAGGACGAACCACAACACGCACCTTCAAATTCTTAGCACTCGCTGCTCTTGGTCTTATCCGCTTACTTACTTTTGGGCGATCAACACGGGCTGTACAAATCTTTACCTTTCCCCGTTTTCCTTGCACTACCCAATCGCAGAAGAGCGTTGTGACACTACGGTGGTGCCTTGCATCTGCATCCTGCGCTTTTTTGCGAAGCATCGGTAAAGCCGCATGGTATTCACCTAGCAGTCCCGCTGAATTCTTTAAGAGCGCTGCGGTAGCCGACAAAGTTGGATCGAGGCGTGATCGCGGATTCTCTTTCCAGCGCTCGAAAGCCTCCGTTTCAGACGCAAGATTGATGCGGATCTTCTGACGCGCAGCAATCCATTCTAAGAATCCTCGCACCAGACCGGCATACGATTGCGCCGTACCTGCATTGTCTGGACACGAATAGGCTGCAAACGAGGCGATTATTGGAAAGCTCAACGATGGAAGTCGTAGTGAGATTCCTAAATTCTTTAGCACCGACTCGGCCACCTTAGGTGAGATCTTCTGTGCAATCACCTTGGCTAAATTATTCACCGTAGCGCGAAGCATGTTCTTTGTACCGCCATGTTCCGCTTGGCGCTCCTTAAGCTGACGCTCGAATTCTTGCCCGAGGCCACAACAAAGGATCTCAGTGATAGTAGCAACACGCTTGCCATCACTGGTTACCTGCTTAGGAGGCTTGCCGGCTTTTCCGCCTTTTGAGTGTTCCCAGGCCGCCTTCTCGGCAGCGACATCGATCTCCGCTCCACGATGCTTGGTTAAACTGGTGAGAAATGTGCGTATCAGTTGGCGACTGCGGTGAATCGTGGCGGGTGACTTATTGCTGGCACTCAGACTTGCTTCAAACTCAACAAACGGAGGAACCACAGACCAATCAACGTAACGAGCAACAAGAGGATTACGAATCGTATCGATCGCTACCTTATGCCAGCCTTGATCATTGGCGAGACCAAAAAAGGTTCTCAGCCTGGAAGATGCATTCTCCACTTGCAAAATCCCTTGCTCGCCGCCGTCAGCGAAGCGTTGCAGAAGGTACTCACGGGTATTAACGACGGGATCTTTGAACAATGCAGCGACTAAAGAATTGACTAATGAGTCGACCGCAGGAGCGGCGCAAGTAACTAGCTGATTAAATGCCGCCCGTTCAGAGTCTGGGTTAGTGTTGATGCCGTACTTCAGCGCCAGATATTCACAGAAACGCTGTAACTCGGCAACGACGTTCGTTGCGAAGCCATCAGAAAAATTGCCCATATTTGCATCCGTTAGCACCTGGCGTAGCGCACAGGTGACCTCCGTCGGAAGGCGAGCTCCAACTCGGGCTTCGGGTAAATGACCATCGAGCTTGCCGGTCTGGTTATGATTTGTTTCGATCATTGAGCCGAGCATCATACGCCGTCGATGATCTTAAGGAAGAGGTTAGCTGCAAATATGGGGACTTGGTTGTAATAGGCGCCCGGTGAGCGCAATTTTCCTTGGCTCTTCTAATTTATCCACTCCTCAGAAGTGACCACGACCTGTTAATAGATATTTTTTCGCACTTGGATACTCCTTTTAAGATGATGGAAAATATTCTTAAGAAAATTCCACCATTTTTAAGGTGGGTCCACGTGAAATGTTTCAGTACTGTGGCTATGACACTTGGTTGTTTTTTGCTCTGCGCCGCTGCGGGGTCCGCGATCATTGTCGGGTGTGCGACGCCCTATGGAGTGGGGCCGACTCAACAGCCGTGGGGACAGACGCCGGCCTTGACTCCGTTTTTTGCGCCGGGGCCTGGTCTTCAGACTCTTCCGTCTGGCTTCAGGAATTGCGGTGACTACGTCGCTCCCGTGACGATGTCGGATGGTTCGACGGTGCTTGTTCGGATCTGCATTTATTGTAGCAGTGATCCGAACGATACTACCGTCTACGTCCAGCAGGATTGTACCGGGCCGTATCGTCCGGCGCAGCGCAATCCCAATCCGGGAGCCCCATCGAGCAGCCCTACAACGCGGCCGCTTTCAAAGCTGTCAGGCGATCTTTCGTTTGACGTGTCGACGATCAGTTTCGTGGTTGACGCGCCATTCGAGATTCTTCCGAAGAATACCAAGGACTCAATGGCCCAAATGGTAATCGATGGGGTCGATCTCGTCGCGAGCACCGCCAATGGTGGACCGCAGAAGTTCCCAGCAGGAACGAAAGTCATGATCACTGGCGACAACGCCAGCGTGGCAGACTTGATGCTCTGGAACTTTGGCGTCGGCCATCTCCAAGCGGTCACTGACTTCGGCTGCAAAATCTCATTGGAGGCGGTGTACACTAAGGAAACCGGCGCAAACCTGATCGTGCGCGTTGACGGAGAGCGCCAGCCCGGACTGGGTGGCATGATGCCCTGGCGCGGGGAATAACAAGAACGGAGGGTTCCTATGAGGCTTTGGCTTCTCGGTGTTCTCAGTGTGATCTTTCTTACTGGGTGCACCATTGAGCAGTCGGGCCCAAAATGGGAGCCCGATCTGCTCAATTCGATTCCCGTCGTCTCATTAGTAACGCGAACGGGAGTGTCAACTGCATGGTTGGACGAGAATTCAGTTCTCATCTCGACCTCGCACGGCATTCCGCGTGGTGAAGCTAGTGGGCAGATGTGCGTGTCATCGGTGCCGGTCACATACCAAGTGATCGACTCAGGTGACGGTCTCAAGCGGGAGTGGAGCGTCTGGGACGCCGCCACGATTGCTGGCTCTGGTCAGTGTCAGGACTGGGCAAAGTTGTCCGTGTTCCCTGCTATTGATCCGAGCTCCATATTTCCTAAGCCGCAAAAACTAACGATCGGTACTCAACCACCGAAAGTTGGCGAGCAACTCTTGCTCATCGGCTACACTTTTGAAGGAGGCAAGTTGGCACGATACTGGACACCGATAACAATTATCGACGTTCCAGCGGTGCATCGAGAACTCGATGCCGGTCACCACGTATGGTTCAAAACTTCAACGCACAAGAGACTCCGACCGGGGTTCTCAGGTGCACCGTTGCTCAGACAAACTGGGGACGGATTGTTTGAAGTTTGCGCCATGATGGTCAGTGCTCAACATAAAAAGGGCGGAAGCCCTCTTGATGTTGGAGTAGCGATCATTGTCCCTTAAGTGAGTGCCCTCTGTGATAATTTTTTTGGGCCCAACTTAACTTTGCATAACGATACTGCGTTACCAATAGCGTAGTACGAGACCACCATCTCAAATGCGTATGTTGATTAGGGCCCGGGGGTTAACTCTTCACTGCAGCTAGACCCCCCTTCTTAATAAATTCGCCTGCCTTTGTCTTGATTCGATGTAACTGGTCACCAGCTACAAAGAGTTGCCACAGCGACTCGTCCACCCCAACTTTTTTAATGACAAATTTCAATAGCATAGTATTCGAGGCAGTTTTCTAGGGAACCTTCCATCGTCTACCGCCACCACAACTGCGAACCGAAAAAGTTGGGGTGCACGAGTCGCCGAGTGGCCGCCGCGAGGGCTGCTGCTGCCTCAACTGTATGCATTTTAATTATGGTGACCAGTTACATAGAATTAAATCCGCCAAACGATTTAATTCTTACAAATTCGACGTCCGCTTATTTGAAAGCAAAGCTGCGACATTCCAAACCAGAAAAAGAATCGCTGTTCCCAACGCCCATCGATCTATGGAAATTTCCTTCATACTGAAGAAAGCAACGCTAAAAAAGATCCCGCCACTATAGATCAGGCGAGTTAAGATTTGATCTAGCAGTGTGGATTCTCTTGGCATTATCAAATCAGCTCCAATTTCTTGCGAACTCTGAGCGCTTGGCCCTATCCTAGTGATTAGCGGCAAAGACTGAGCAAGAGAGCTAACTGGTTTCGAAATAAGTGCCCCTCGACTCGAGCCTCGATCAGGTGCCCTAAGACTTTGAAGGACACTAGCAGAGACACACCCCGCTACCCCGATCTCTTCCTTCCGAAAATCTGGGCTCATTGAAAACTTGCCACGGTACTCGAGCTCCTTTTGCGCAACGCGCCTTAGCTCTCTCTCTATGGATCCGGGCGTAATACCAGCTTTAGCCATCAGTGGAATAAATTTTTTAAAACTGAAATCATCAGGAGTTGAGATCGGATGAAAAACACATCTCGAATCATTGAGTCTCCCAAAAATTCTTAATCCTTTATCTGTCAGCACAATGGTCAGTCCCCCAGTGGATGAGAACACTCCCCCACTAGGATACGCCGCCCCAAATGCAATTGGATCGATTATATTCGGACCTCCCGTCATAGCCTTCTCAGTTAAAATGATCCGAGGATGGTCAATGCGAGCAGCTGCCTCTATCTCTAACTGAGCTAGTCTTGAATCTGGAATTTCTATATCAAGGAAGAAGCTACTCAGAGAACCTTCTAAGCTTAAACGAGCGTCCTCCAACATACCTTTCACTACGTCGAATCCGGATGAAAAGAAGGTAGTTTCGTTGAGATTCCAGTTCTCTGGTCCTCCATCTCGTGGTTGATTGTTTGGCGGTAAGTTTAAAGACATGCAGGAGAACCTTTAGCAAATTGAGCCTGCAATTGTGAACCTAAGGAGATGCCAAAGCAAACTCCGCTGTTACGCGCAGGATTAAAGAAACAACAACTCACGTCATACAGTCTGAAGAATCTTTAGCACTTCATCGTAATCAGGCTCTGCACTTAAATTTGATAAGTATTCGACGTGATGCACGATATTGTCGCTGCTTACCACAAACACTGCGCGCGCTAGCAGGCCCAACGCTGGTAGGTAGACTCCGAAGTCCTCTGCAAAGCAGTGATACTTATAGTCGCTAGCTGTGCGAATGGAAGATCGAGACTTACTGTTAATACTGTTACACCACTGCCAAATTTTTCTGCCTCCTGATTGAAACGCTTTGTCTGAAGCGCACAGGTTGAGGTATCGAGTGATGGAACTACTGATATTACAAGGCGCTTACCTTTAAATTGCTCTGTAGTAACATCTTGCAGATCATTTCCAACTAGCTTTATGCGTGGTGCTGAATCTCCCACGTGAAGCTCTTTTCCCGTTACCGCCAAAGGCTTTCCATGCCAGGTAATTTTTTTATTTGAGTTATTTACCATAATCTGTCCATAAAAAATTTATCAACTCCAATACCGCGCCTCGCCGTCAGATCCAATACCCAGGAAAAATGAGATGCTAACTCGGGCAATCCCATTTGCCTTCGTAACCGCGTGCATACGGGAGGTGTCAAAAAATATCAGATCCCCAATCCTTGGTTTTATTACCGCATCGGGCTGCGGTAAAAGAGCCGGGTTGATTCCATAATCACTACTCGGCATTCTCAAATTCGCAATCTGCGCTGCGGTATATTTGTCCCGCCAAAGTTGTAATTCACCACCTTCTGCTGGAACTTGTAGATACATGTTCACGGCTAGCTGCCCACCTGGCAAGGTGAGACGCTTAGCAAAGTCTAGGTCCGGCATATCTTCGCCAAGCTCATCTTGATGCGGCAAAATTTCGCCCCCTTTGCGCACGACTCTTACTAATCCGGCAAACATCTCCCTACCTTGAAGTTCAAGCCTACGGGCTCTCAGCACTGCGCCAAGAAGTCGCTGCACCTTAGTCATAGGCGATTCGCCATGAGGTGAGCATATCTCTTCGATCGCAGAGGAAAAGCGAGCTGCACGCTCAAGATACTCAGCAATACTCTCTGAAGATAAAGCACCGTTAGCTGAAACATTCTCAAATGACAGGGCTGTATTTTTGGCCTGCTGAACATCAATAAACTTTTCGATTATAAGTGCGCCAATCTCACCTCGCAGCACGCCATGCACATGCTCAATAGTAAGTTGATTAGCATTGCAGCTGAACAATTCGTCGCGGCCCGGGGCTTTTCAGGCTCCTGCACTTGAGGCCCACAACCAAGCCCAGATTCGGTTAATTTGCGTGGCGTAAATTCGTCGCCAGGACCAGAAGATAGATGCATGGCCCGATATCGTGCCTTGCTCGAGCGGTGAATGGAAGGGAAAAATAAGGTTCCGATTCGACAAGTTTCAGAGTACCCGGACTACTCACTGGGGTAGAGATTCGGGCTGCTCGCCAATAAGTGTGGGTAACGAAGTAAGATAAAATAGCCTTAGTGGTCAATATGGCGTGATATTATGAGCAATAATGAGCTCATTAATTACGCCTGCACTTGCACCTGAACTTAAGCCCTACCCCTTTAACCTATGCTTTCCAAGCTGTCATTCAAATCACTCAGGGTTAGGGGATACGCATAAGGCTTCCGGTAAGTTCGGGTGCATGTGCAGAGTTAAATGTGCAGAGTTAAATGTGCAGAGTTAAATGTGCAGGGCTAAATGTGCAGGGTTAAATCTATCCCATTTCACCCACACTTATTGGCGAGGAACCCAGAAACCTAGCCGATGAAGATTGATGACCTCATAGCTTTTATCCCAGCAAATCTATTTATTGAAAAACTCGCCGCTTCACACTCACTCCAAGTGCCAATCCAAGCGCACTCATCATCGTTAATACGGCCGATCCACCGTAACTAAATAGCGGTAGCGGTATTCCAACAACCGGCAGAAGGCCGATGACCATGCCGATGTTTATTACTGCACACACAGCGAATGCGGAGGCAACGCCAACGGCTAACATTACATTAAAGGGATCGCGCGCTTTTAAGACTACGATCAATAGGCGATAAATTAACGCTGCGTAGAGACTGACCACTGTTAGCGTTCCTAAAAATCCCCACTCCTCGGCCAAAACACAAAACACGAAGTCAGTCGTATGTTCAGGCAGAAACTCAAGCTGCGTTTGTGTACCACGCATGTACCCTTTGCCGGTTAACTCGCCACTACCCACTGCTATTATTGATTGCGTAATATGATATCCGCTGCCCCGAGGATCTCCTTCCGGATTTAGTAAGGTTAATACCCTGCGTTGTTGGTAAGGATGAAGCCCGCTCCAGACGATGGGCAATGCAGCGCAAAATAATGTGAGTAATATTATTAGAATACGCGGCCTAACTCCAATGAATAAAATCATGGAAGCACCAATTCCGCCCAGAGCTAGCGCACTACCCAAGTCCGGCTGCTCAGCTATTAATGCCATCGGCACAAGCACTAAGGCTGCGGGCATGACCAGTTCACCAAAAGTCATCACCCGACCTTTGGGCTGATTGCGCGAAAAATATCGGGCCAAACATAATATTAAACCGAGCTTCATGATCTCGGATGGCTGTAAATTAAATCCCATTCCTAGTGAAAGCCAGCGCTGCGAACCTTTAATGGTCAATCCGATTATATCTACCGCCAATAGCAACGTGACGCAGACACCGTAAATTGGATATGCAAAACGAAATAATGCACGCGGCGGAGTCAGCGTTACGATAAAAAGGGCCACAAAACCGAGAATAAAAAATAGTGCCTGTTTTGCAAACGCTTGGCTCTGAATTTTTAAACCAAAAATATTTAAAATAGGCTCTGAGTCCGGTTCGTATCCAGCACTGAATAGTACAATTAATCCGCATAGCGGCAGTAAGGCCGCTAAACTAAGAAGGATCCAGTCAAAATTGCGTAATGCACGCCGATCAATCAACGTCATCATTCTCCGAAGTTTGCTCAGGTTGATTTGTTGGCTTCGTATTTAACAGACCGCTCTGCGGAACCGTGATGCGATCCGCAAAGTACGCTTCCATAACTTGACGAACTAATGGTGCTGCCGCGGCACCTCCATGACCAGCATGCTCTGCTAACGCGGCTACTACTATTTCCGGATTCTCAGCTGGCGCAAATCCTACGAACCAAGCGTGATCGTCAAATTTAGTCCCAACGCGGTGAAACTGACCTGACACGACTTGCGATGTGCCTGTTTTTCCCCCAACCGTAACGTTAAAACTGCTCGGCAATTTAGCTCTATGTCCGGTGCCGCGCGCATCATTGACAACACCGATTAACGCCTCAGTAACTATTTTTAGTATCTTCGGCTCGATTCCAATAGAATTTTTCTCAACGCTCGCGGGGTCGTGCTCTTCCAATACAACTCCGGAGCGCGAAGTTACTCGCCTTACTAAATGCGGAGGAACTAAAAATCCGCCGTTTACCAGCGCCGCCGTCGCACGGGCCATTTGTATAGGAGTGGAGGTTACTGCACCTTGCCCAATTGCCACCGACAAGGTCTCACCGGGAAACCAACGCTTCTGCTCAGGATCTTTAAAATACTGCTCTTTCCAGGCACGGGAAGGAACAATCCCTTTACTCTCTTCAGCAAGCCCAAGCCCCGAAACCACACCTAATCCGAAGCGTAAAGCATAATCGTGAATTCGATCCACATCGAGTCGGTTGCCGACGGTATAAAACCATACATCACATGACTGAACTAACGCTTCACGCAGATTGACCGAACCGTGGCCAGTTTTTTTATGGCAACCAAATCTTCGCCCGCCAAAATTTAAAAATCCTGGGCAATTTATTCGCTCTTCAGGGCCAATTATCCCTTCCGATAACGCAGCAGCCGCAACAACCAGCTTAAAAACACTGCCCGGTGGGTAAGCCCCCTGCAATACGCGATTAGTAAGCGGCCTTGCACCTCCGGTCATTAACTCAACCCACCGCGCCGAGGGAATATCACGGGTAAATTCGTTTGGATCAAAACGTGGACTTGAACTTAACGCTATAACTTCGCCAGAATTTACATCTAGCGCTATTAATGCTCCGTCCACACCTTCAAGCGCCTTATCCGCTGCGCGTTGTGTTTTTGCATCGATTGTTAAAGTGACATCGTTGCCGGCCTGTTCTTCTTGAAAACGGGATTCGCCCAGGCGATTACCCGCCGCATCAACGATCACATTCGCTACGCCGCGCTCCCCTTGCAGCAAATTTTCATAGCGCGCTTCGATGCCGAATTGGCCCACCATGTCACCTAATCGATAGCGCGCAAACTCAACTGCTTTAAGTTGTTCAGCCGTTACTTCGCGAATGTAGCCAAGAACATGCGCAGCGAAATCGCGATTTAAATAATCTCTGGCCGGTTCAACGTTAATCACAACGCCGGGTAATTCAAATCGGCGCGCCGCCACCATCGCTACGATATCTCGTGTCACATCGCTCAGCAGCACTCGTGGCTCAAATCGTCTCCGGCGACTAGTATCGCTCATGCGCTGCAAAACGGCTTCCGGGGCCTGGCCCGTAATCGATGCAACCATACGTGCGGTCTCACGCGGTGAACGCGCATCTTCAGGAACTAGCTCAATATTGAATGCCGGTCGATTAGACACCAATACCTCGCCGTTCCGATCTAAGATTTTTCCGCGCGGAGGTGCTATATAGACGGTTCGCAACCGGTTATTCTCTGATTTTAATCGGTATTTCTCACCTTGAATAACCTGTAGATACCACAGCCGCACGATGATTATCGCTAGCGCCAGTCCTAGCAGCACCGCAACAATCTGCACCCGTCGTGCGACATAAGAAGCTAGTCGTGGTGATGATTCCCCTGAACCCATAATCTAACCGAATTAAAGCGCAGCCCCATCACAAAGAAGATCGCCGCCTACTAGGAAAATCCCGCTCCGACTCTAACAGCCGCGGGCTTAATAGCCTGCGTAAAGTGGGTGCAATTAAAATAGTGGTAATCGCCGTAGCACTCGCCTCGCCCACTATTGAGCCAAACGACTGCGTAGCCGCCGGTACGAACTGTAATGTAAACGCCAGCCGCGCAAGGGAGAAGGCTGTAGCGGTAAAAAGCGCCAAAAAAATTAGCGTTAGTTTTGATTCGATAAATACTCGATTGGATAACAGCGCAATCAACACCCAAACAACAACGGCCGCGCCTGCTTGCGGCCCTAGCACCAAACCGACAGCTACGTCTGCAAGAAATCCTGCGAAGAAAGCAGCGCAAGCACCAAATGGCGTTGGTGAAACCGTGGCAATCGCAATCACAAGCGGCAGAACCATGTTAATGTTAGGTAAAAATGAAAATATCGGCTGCAGAATAGCTGCTTGAATAATAGCCATCATCGGCACTATCACCAGGATGACTACATACATGCGCATCGGATATGAATTCATCGCGTTGCTCCTCCAATAGCATTATCAGCGGGTTTTACCGCGCTTGATTTAATATCCTTTAGCGCTTCTGAGGATTTCTTCTCCACAGGTCCAGCCCCGATGTTTGTCGGCGGATTTACTTCCGTCGGGCCAACTAGCACGATTACTTCCTCTAGCGCATTCACGTTGACGGCAGGTAGCACTGAGACGGACTGAAACAGCACTCCAGTTTCACTATCCGTAGCTGAAACTCTACCGATTAAAAGCCCCGGCGGAAAAATGCCGTCGAATCCCGAGGTGATAATTCTATCGCCCACTTGAATTGCATCCGTTGCGCTAGCAAACCGTAAATTTAATAACTTCTCAGAGACGCCCTCAACAACCCCGCGCGCGCGCGAGCTCTGCACCAAAGCATCTATGCTGCTGGTATGATCCGTTAAAAGTAAAACACGCGAGAAAGCATCGCCTACGGAAATCACCTGCCCCACAACACCATCGTGCGTTACCACCGCGCTATTCGGCGCGATACCCACAGCCGCTCCTCCTGCTAACGAAATCGTATGAAACCAGCCGCTATGGCGATAACCGTTAACGCGGACAGCGATTCGCTTTAATTTTTGTCCCTCTGTGGCGTTCAATAATTTGCGCAGCCGCTCATTTTCTTGCACTAGCTCAGTTGCGTGCTCCCGTTCATCCTCTAGCACTCTGGTGCGACTTTGTAGCTCTCCGTACTCGGAGCGAATCGATACGAGTTCGCGGTAGTCAGTAAACACGGAAGCGATCCCACCAAAAGCCGCCGAAAACGTGGCGCGCAGCGGTCCATACGTCCAATCAAAGACCCGCGTCGCACGGGAGACGCTAAGCGGCGACCGTGCTGAGTAGCCGGTAAGAACAAGCGCTAAGGTGATGAGAATAAGACTTACGCCCAATAATTGGGCTCTGCTTTGTTTTACAGGCAAGGACTAAGTTTCTCCTTGATGAATACTCTAACTAAACTAGAGCTATCCGCTAATTTAAAATCACATCTTTAAGCAAATCTAACTGATCAAGCACTGCGCCTGAGCCCAGCACGACAGCGGAGATTGGATCATCTACCAACACCACCGGTAAGCCGGTTTCTGCAGCGATGCACTTATCTAAATTGCGCAGTAAAGCTGCTCCTCCGGTGAGTGTAATTCCGCGTTCCATAATATCAGCAGATAGTTCGGGTGGTGTTTTTTCCAAGGCAACGCGAATCATCTCAATAATCTGATTTATCGGCTCAACCAGCGCTTCACGAATCTCGTCTTCACTTACAGTGAGCGCACGTGGCACTCCTTGCACCAAATCGCGACCGCGGATTTCGATACTCAAATCTTCATTAGTCGGCATAGCTGAACCGATTGCAATTTTTACCTGTTCAGCGGTGCGCTCTCCGATCAGCACATTATAGCGGCGTTTAATGTAGTTGCTGATCGCTTCATCCATTTTATCACCACCCACCCGTATGGATTGTGAATAAACTATCCCCTTTAACGAAATCACAGCGATTTCAGCGGTGCCGCCGCCTATATCTAAAATCATGCTGCCACACGCTTCAGTAATCGGTAAGCCTGCACCGATAGCGGCAGCCATCGGCTCTTCGATCAGATAAACTTCTCTAGCACCCGCCGATTCAGCACTTTCGCGCACGGCGCGTTTTTCAACTTCCGTTATGCCGTGGGGCACACAGATTATAATTCGCGGACGCACCAATGTACGCCGTTTACTTACCTTGCGGATAAATCTTCGCAGCATCTCTTCGGTGATACTAAAATCTGCTATGACCCCGTCTTTCATAGGCCGGATAGCAGTGATGCTCTCCGGGGTGCGACCAAGCATATTTTTAGCCTCAGTGCCCACAGCTACTATACGCCTTTTCCCCGAGCTGTCGTTTGTTACAGCGACAACCGAGGGTTCGTTACAGACGATACCCTGACCCTTGACGTAAATTAGGGTGTTAGCAGTCCCTAAATCAATCGCCAAATCATTAGAAAAAAGCCCTGAGAACATTGTTCCGAACATGCGCGTCCATTCCCAAATTTTTAGCACGCTATTTTTTTTACCGCCGCAATTTTTTTACCGACAAAAAATTTATCGGTGTAGTACTTGAGTTACCATGAGAAACATAGAGGAGCAATGAAAGTTTAAGGAGTTTAAACTATTAGCTCACTTTTGCTGCCGCAGATTTCTATTCCTTAAGGCACTTAAATTTTGGCAGTGTTACCAAGCAGCATATTTCGCGTGGCTTCGGGCAGTGAAGAAAGCTCTTCCGCCAAGAAAACTAATTTGCAGTCTAGAGCTGTATTGGTAAGAAAATTCAGCTGCTCATCTTGCGGCAGACGGCGCTCAACAAAGATTAGCTTATCTGTCTTTGCTCGACACGAACCAGACGAGGCCCGCCAACCGGGGCCCGCTTTTAGCTCCTCGCGCCTAACTTTAAATCCCTTATCCTCAAGAAGACTAGCTAAAGCCTTGAAAACTTTGTCTTTCGCAGCACTAAAACTATCTTTGCCGGTGCGCTTCTTATTTTTGGGTTTTAGAATCATTTTTATGTTTTTAGAGAGCTAACCTAAGTATTTGCACCCATTTTGTTGTAATAAGGTGACGCTTTGATAGTATGGGCGACCCAAGTGCCTGTAAAGACGGCATGTGCGTTTTACTTTATTTAATAAAGTTCACGAGTAGATTTTATTACGATGCTTTGCTGCGCCAAGGTTTGAGCGCAGCAGGCATTTCAGATTTTTGGAGTTAGTTATGAATCAGTCGGAAAACAATCCAGCTAATAGTTTCGTTCAGCCTAGTTTCGTCAAGCGTTCGCGCACAGATCTATTAAAGGCTGCTGAATCACTGTCGGCCCCTTCAGGTTCGGTCAAAGCCAGCAGCGCAATCCCAGCGTTCCGTCCAGGCGACACAGTTAAAGTGCATGCAAAGATCAAGGAAGGTGCAAAAGAACGCGTTCAGATTTTTGAAGGCGTTGTAATCAGCCGCCAAGGTGGAAAAACCGGTACAGCGACTTTCACGGTACGTAAGGTCTCTTACAACGTAGGTGTTGAGCGTACCTTCTTTTTGCACAGCCCGATGATTGAAAAGATTGAGATGGTAAGTGTTGGCGAAGTACGTCGTGCACGTCTTTACTACCTTCGTGACCTGCGTGGTAAGTCTGCTCGTATTCGCAGCCAGCTAGTAAGCGGCAATGAACAAAGCACAGCTACTACAGCTGACAAGAAAGCGAGCGACAGCGAAGAGTCGAATACTACTGAAGCTGCTGTAGCATAAGCACTGCAAGCAAAACGGGTTAACTTTGTTAACTGCTGAGTGCGCTAATAAAATAGGGCCCGGCAAACCAAGTGCCTCGTGCGCATTTAGCCCGTGCCCGCTAATTTTTTCGGTTCGCAGTTGCGGGGGGGTAGACGGCGGGAGGTTTTATCAAAAACTTCTTTGAACGCTCAGCTATCAGGATTTCCCGTTAAAAAAGTTGGAGGACGAGTCGGCCGCTCGCTCGCCACCGCTAGGCATAAAACGGATCTATGAAATTAATCCGCTCGAATGTCCCAAGTGTGACGGCACTATGTCGAAGACCTCGCCGAAGCTTGCGGCTAAGGCGTTCGCATCATAGCCTTCGTTTAAGACACCCGGGAAATTAAGAAAATTATGGAGCCGCTCGGGCTACCAGACTACACAGCACCGCCACCAATCCCGCGCCCTTCGACGTTCCACGTTCCACGTTCCACGAACACATATTCGTCGATGGCATTCCAGACCACGAATAGGCGCACTCCGTGCTCCTCTGCCGCACCGTGTTCAAAAATCGCTCACCCCGCCCACTGACCACCAAACTAAGAAGCCGCATCCAGCAAACTCAAACTTTCAGCGCTCTTGGCCGCACTATTGGCCATTACCGCCACTGTTCGGCTCAACTATCCACCCGCTGCTACAATCCTGTTAAACCTCAGCTGGCCAAGCCGCCGTTCAATCCTCTGATTTCACTCACATATTAATTGATTTTCCTCTCCGTTTTTTGTGAACAGTTATTATCTCCCCCCCAGATTTACCCAGTAAATCAACTCCTAAGGGGCTCCTGAAAAAAACATGCTGACTAATTACTAAAAACGGATGTATAAAATCGGAGCTTGGGTCGGACTAACAGCGCTTAAGCTCCAGTTACGGAGCTTTACCTCTCACGATATTCTTGATCAGGAGGCGGTCGCGGCTTAATGGATACTGATCGCTCAGTCTAAAGTTTCAACGGACTTTCGGGAAATGCCGATTTCCGAAGCTGAGCGGATGACGCGGGAATGGCAGAAAAAGTTCCCTCCCTGATGCTAATGTAATGGTTTGTGTTACAGGAAACTACAAAATGCAAATCGTGAAATATATTTTCGGGACGATTGCTGTGACTACTTTGTTAGCCCACCACCCAACGAAAAATGACATGAGACCGGGAGGCTGAGAAATGGGAACGAGACTGCGAAGTTTAGCCTGGACATCGATCATTCTGCTTCAACTTGCGGAGCCGGCCTGGGGCTGTGATTCGGATGGCTATTCTCCACCGTCTAATCTGCTATCTTTCTTCTCTTTTCTACCTCCTTACTTTTATGTCATCGTCGGGGTCGGCATTTTGCCGGTGCTGTCGCTCGTTTTGTTGAAGGCCAATAAAGTTCGGCTGCTGGTCGCTGCGATTGCGGTGTTGCCGATTATGATTGCGCCGTTGACGTTTTTGACTTTCGCCCTCGAGAGCTACCTAGCAGCTTCAACTAAGCCATACCCCGAGTATGACTATGATGTTACCGATGTCGGCTCGTATTACTTCTTGAACTACTTAGAGGGCTCCTACGGCGCTCCTGTCATGGTGGTGTCTTTTCTCTCTGCGCATATTTTCCTCCTCTTGGCTGCGCGGAATAAAGCCCGCCGCAAGCTCTGGCTTAGTTTTGCGGCGATAAACTTACTTTACTTTGTAGCGTTTTTTATAGCGCGGTCATCGGTACATACCTGGTTCTGTTTGTAAAAGGGGACCCCGCAGAACGTTCCTGAATTTGGGGGCAATTCATAGAAATCGCGCATTGAGAAGAGGTAGATTCCGGAGATTCTGGAGGATATCCTGGAGGCAGACTACTTTTAACAGCTCGAATTTGTTGGATGTATTTCTCTTATCAAGCACTTAAAAAGTAGCCCGCCTCCAGAAGCTCTCCGGATGCTCTAAATAGGGCCCGGCAAACCAAGTGCCTGTGCCTCGTGCGCATTTAGCCCGTGCACGCTAACTTTTTCGGTTCGCAGTTGCGCGGGGGGGGGTAGAAGATAGGAGGTTCCCTAAAAAACTTCTTTGAACACTCAGCTATCAGGATTTCCCATTAAAAAAGTTAGGGGGGCGACGAGTCGCTCCCTCCGATCAAAAGATGTTACTGCCTCCAGAGCAACGGGGCGACCCCGCACACAATAATCGCGATTATAAAGGTCAGCGGAACGCCCACCTTAACAAAATCGGAAAATCGATATCCCCCTGGCCCGTATATAAGTAGATTTCCGTGATGGCCAATTGGCGTTAGAAAGGCCGTTACTGCGGCCATCGCTACTGTGACGACGTAGGCTTCAGGTCGATGTCCCAGGCTCAAGGCGAGGGATCCGGCAATTGGAGCAAAAAGCGCTGTGGTGGCGGCGTCCGACATCACCTGCGTAATAAGCGCTACA
>Ga0105046_10006796_pt1 | contig 18074 bp, 2 predicted proteins | sample MAT03_FD_78385 | JGI IMG/M metagenome (GOLD analysis project Ga0105046, IMG submission 78385) | Freshwater microbial communities from Lake Fryxell liftoff mats and glacier meltwater in Antarctica - MAT-03 (megahit assembly) | ecosystem: Environmental > Aquatic > Freshwater > Ice > Liftoff...
CCACCGAGAGTTCGCGGATCATCCGCAGCAGCGGCTCGGCGCAGTCGGCGAGGTTGCAGGTCTCGGCGCACCAGTAGTTCATCTCGGTGTTGATGTTGATCGTGTATTGGCTGGCCCACGGCGGGATCGTCTCGCGGTTCCAGAGGCCTTGCAAGTTCAGCGGCTGCGTGCCGGGGCGCGAACCGGCGATCATGAGGTAACGGCCGAATTGGAAGTAGAGCGCGGCCAGCGACGGATCCTTGCCATTGGAGAAAAGCTTGATGCGCTCGGCGGTCGGAAGCGCGCTCTGCGGGGAGGCGGCCCCGAGGTCGAGCGAGACGCGGCGGCGGAGCGGTTGGTAGTCGCGCAGGTGACGTTCTCGAAGGGCGGTGAAATCCTGCTTCGCCGCGGCTTCCAGAAAGCCTGTCGCCTTGGACGACGGGTCCACGCCCTCGCGGCTGGGGCGCTTGTCGAAGCCGTTGTAGCTCGAAGCGGCGGTGAAAAGCAGGACGACTTCATCCGCACCAGCGACGCGGAGCAAACCGCCGGAGGAGTTCACGGTGCCGCCTTTGGCTTGCGCAGAGAGAAGCGCAGCGAAACGCATACCTTTGCCGGCGATTGCCGCGCCGTAGAGCAGGGTTTTGGCGTGCGGGAGGCGCTGGCCGTCCTGGTCCCACAGTTCCGGATATTTCCACGTCTCGCGGCGCTGCTCGACCCATTCCAGCGCGCGCCGGAGTGCCAGCCCCGGCACCTGGCTTGTAAGCGTCAGGCCCGAGGCTTGCGCGCTGACGGCGGTGTTCGAATGCGGCGTGCTGAGGCGGGCGGTGAAAGTCAATTTGCCCGGTTGGCTCGTGGCGAGACGCATGACCATGACCTCGTCGGCATGGCTCAGGAAAACTTCGCGCGTAAAGGTGACGCCGTCGCACTCGTAGCGGACGCGGCTGATGGCGGTTTCCAGGTCCAGTTCGCGCTGGTAGTTCGTGACCGGGCCGGCGTGAGTGAAATCGAGCCGGAGGTCGCCGAGCGGTTGGTAGCAGGCCCAGGAGCGGCCGAGCCACTTTTCCGTGACGCGGCGGTCCGCCTCGGCAAAACGCCGCTGGGCGATGAGATTGGTGACCGCGCTGAAATCCTTCCGCACGTCCAGCGGCAGCGTGCGATAGCCCGGCTCGTCCGAGACCAGCGTGTCCTCATTGAGTTGAAAGCGTTCGTTGGTGACGCCGCCGAAGTGCATCGCGCCGAGGCGTCCGTTGCCGAGCACCATGGCCTCCTCCCACTTCGCGGCGGGCTGCGGCGACCAGATGCGCAGGTCGTCCGGCGCGGCGCGGAGCGCGCTTGGGGCCCCGAGCAAGACCGCACTGGCGAGGAGTAAGTTCTTCATGGCGGGAGATTCGACTCCCTGGGGCGCCCGAAGGCAAGTCCGCAGCGACTGCCTCGGCAACGCGGCACTGCCATTTAGTTAAGCCATCCGCCGGGTCGCTTGCGCTTGCTCCTGCTCTTGCGCTTAATCCTTATCTTAGCGCACCGAAGAAGATTACGATTAAGAGCAGGAGCAAGCGCGAGCGTCCGGCACCCCCACTCCCTTCCGGCTTTGTTAGATCACAGTGCTGCAACGCGGGCATCCCGGCACTGCTTCCCGCGATTGGGTTTCGGCGATCTGGTTGCGTGCCTTCCGGGGGCACCCCGGAGAGACGCCCATCGTCGCAGGGCCGGAGCGTGCGGGCGGAGGAAGCCTGAAGGAGGTTCCCGAAACGGAGCTACCGCCCGGGCAGAGAACAGTCGCTATTATTATTTCCGGCTTAACCGCCGCTTAATGTCAGTTCGCCTAGGCTGGTGGCGCGAAGAACGAATGGCCGTTGCCCGGCCCGCCCGCAATCGGGGGCAGTCGCTCCTCGCCAGTGTCCGTCGGAATCCTTGCTGCATCACGTTGGTGCACACGACGGGTGCCAGACAACCGCGGTAACAACAACACATCATGAAAACGAACATCATCCTCCTCACGCTGGCCTTAAGCGCATCCACTTGCCTCCTGCCAGCACAAGACAGCCCACCCAGCACGGGTGGCCAACGCCCCTCCCGACAGGACGGCGGCCCCGGCGGTCCCGGCGGTCCGGGTGGTCCCGGCGGCCCGGGCGGCCAGCGGATGCCGAATCCGGTCACCGAAGCCCTCGACCTGAACAAAGACGGCACGATTGACGCCGACGAAATCGCCAAAGCCAGCGAGTCGTTGAAGAAACTCGACAAGAACCACGACGGGAAGCTCACGAGTGACGAATACCGTCCGCAGCGTCCCGGCGGCCAAGGCGGTCCGGGTGGACCGGGCGGGGGCCCGGGCGGTCCCGGCGGCGGCCATGGCAACGGTGGTCAGGGCGGATCTGGCGGCGAGGGTCGCCCGGTGCGCCCGCCCCAGTAGCGGCAACCCAGGCAGCCAAGGGTGGCACCAGTGCCAGGTGCCACCCTTCCTCTGCTGTTCGCCCCTGAGCCAAGCAATCTTGCGTGGGTGCCAGTGAACAACGCCGCGGTAGTTACGAATACTCCCACCGCTCTCACGCTCACGGGCACCAACGCCATCGGTCTGACTCATTTCTACCGCGTGCCTGGCACCCGGCCTTGAAAGGCGCCCGCGGGCTCGCGCGCGCGAACGCGGCGCCGCTGCGGCCCCTTGCGGACCGCCCGCGAACCAGACCGCCTGCGACCGTAATCTGGGAGGCGGCTTTCGATGGCCCCGTTTAGTTTTTCGATTCTAACTCCGCGGCCTCGACTGCTAGGCTCGCGCCGATGAATGTTCACCCCGGCTCCGCTCGCATCTTTCGGCCCGGATCGCCGTGCGGTGACCACGCCACCCAAACCCCAAGCTCACCATGACTGCGTTCACCTTCCTCCTCGCCTTGGGTGCCTTGCTGGCAGCTTTCGCCGCTCAACGCGAGGCCGCGCGTGCCCGGGAGGCGTTGAACGACCTGCGTCAGGCGTTCCAGTCCCTCCTGCGGCGGCTCGCGGACCTGGAGCGCGAGCCACGCGCCGCCCCGCCGCCGGTGCAGCCGCCAGCGCAATCCACCGCTGCGCCCGCACCCGTCGCGCCGGGGACGGCCCAAACCGAGCCCTCGCTGGCGACGGCCTTTCACGCGGGCCAACCGCAGTGGATCGAAACGCCCGTCCCGATGCCGCCCAGCCAGGCCGTGCCACCGCCCCTGCCACCCGTGATCGCCCCAGCCCCGACCTGGGCAGAATCTGCGGCGCCGGCAGCGGCAGAATTCCAGCGGCCACCTCAGGCAGCTTCGGAGCCACCAACCGACCCGCTCCCACCGCGTCCCGCCCCGCTCCTGCCCGTGCCGCAATTCAACTGGGAACAATTTCTCGGTGTGAAGGGCCTCGCCTGGGTCGCCGGCTTCGCGCTGTTCCTCGGCGTGGTCTTTTTCCTCAAGTACTCCTTCGATCAAGGCTGGGTGACGCCAGCGATGCGCACCGTGATGGGCTTCCTCACCGGCACCGGCCTCATTTTCGGAGGCGCGTGGCTGCAGCGGAAGAAGCTTTCCATCCCCGCTCAGGCATTGTGCGCCAGCGGCACGGTGATTCTTTACGCGACCACCTTCGCCGCCCGCTCGCTTTACGGGCTGATTCCCACCGGCGTGGCGTTCGGGGTGATGTCAGTGGTTACCATCGCTGCCTTCGCGCTGGCCGTGCGGTTTGATGCGCGCGTGATCGCCATCCTTGGCCTGTTCGGCGGTTTCCTCACGCCGATCCTCGTTTCCACCGGCGAGGATAATCCCTTCGGTCTGTTCAGCTATATCGCGCTGCTCGACCTCGGCTTGCTGGCCGTGGCGCTGCGGCAGCGGTGGAACTTCCTTGCCGCGCTGGGTGCGGCGGGGACCGTGCTGCTGCAATTGGCCTGGCTCCAACGCTTCTTCGCGCCCGAACTTTACTCCGAGGGCGACAAAATCTTGATCCCCTTCACCGTCTTCCTCGGCTTCAGCCTCCTCTTCTTCGCGGCGCTGGTACTGGCGAAGCGCCGCGGCCAGGACGATGAGTGGTTCCTCATTCCCGCGGTCGTGCTGCCCGTCGTGGCGCTGGGCGTGACGCTCTATTTCCTGACGTTCCCAGCGCTGGCCGCCCGCCCGATGCTGATCTTCAGCTACGTGCTCCTCGCGGGCGCCGGTCTCCTGGCCATGCCGCGCCTCACTGAACGCGCCCGGGGCACGCCCGCCCTGGCCGTCGCGCTGACCGTGGTCATCCAACTGGTGTGGCTGGCCCAAGGCTTCAGCTCCGGTGCCTATTTCGAGCGCGACCGAATTCTCGTGCCGTTCACCATCTTCCTCGGCTTCAGCGGCGTGTTTCTCGGGGCGCTGGTTTGGGCCCGGCGTCGCGGGCTGGACGAAATCGGGTTCCTGATTCCCGCTGCCGTGCAACCGATGGTGGCGCTGGGCGTGACGTTCTATTTCCTCAGCTTCCCCGCGCTCGCCAGCCGGCCGGCGCTGCTCTTCGCCTATGTGCTGCTCGCGGATGCCTGCCTCCTGGCGCTGCCGTGGATCACCGCCCGCGCCAACGCCGTGCCTGCGCTCGGCGGCGCGCTCTCATTTGCGCTCCTCGCCGCGTGGACCAGCGGCTCAGCCACCCTCGACCTGCTCAACACCGGTCTGGTGCTCTTCCTCCTGTTCGGCGCGGTTCATTCGGTTCACCCGCTCGTGCTCCAGCGCTTCCGCCCGGAGTCCCGCGTGCCGTGGTGGAGCAATGCCTGGGCGCTCGTGGCGCTCGCGCTCATGCTGCTGCCCATCCTCAAACTCGCGCCGGCCGGCCTGGGCCTCTGGCTCGTGGTGCTGCTGTTGGACTTGCTGGTCATCGGCCTCGCCGTGGCGAGTGGCTTCGTACTATGGGTCGTGGCGGCGCTGGTGCTGACCCTCGTCTCCGCCGGTGCCTGGATCGTCGCCGCCCCGCCCGAAATCGAACACCTGACCGGTGAACTCTTCGTCCTCGCCCTGTTTGCCGGCGTCTTCATCGCGGCGGGAATCTTTCTCAGCCGGCAATTGCAGGGGCCAACTCCCGCCAACCTGCCCTTCCCCACCCAGCCCGAAGATTTCTGGTCGAATGAAGTTCTCCTCCCGCGCGTGCCCGCCATGGCGGCCGTGCTGCCGTTCGCCTTGCTCGTGCTGATGACCCTGCGGCTGCCGTTGGTGAACCCTTCGCCGGTCTTCGTCCTCGCGCTCCTGCTGGTCGTGCTGCTGCTGGGACTGGCGAGGTATTTCCGACTCTCCGTCCTGCCGGGCATCGGCCTCGCCGCGGTGCTCGCGCTGGAACACCTGTGGTATTTCGCCCGGTTCACCGACCCGCTGGCCGCGACGGCGCTGGCCTGGTTGGCCAGCTTCACGCTGCTGTTCACGGTGTATCCGTTCGTGTTCTGGCGGGAACTGAAGGAAGAAGTCGCTCCCTGGGCTGCGGCCGCGCTGGCCGGGCCACTCCATTTCTATCTCGTGCACGACCTTGTCAGACGCGTCTGGCCCAATCACTACATGGGCCTGCTGCCCGCCATTTTTGCCCTGCCCGTGCTGGCCGGACTCTTCTTCCTCGTGCAGCACCGCTCCACCGCGGATGGCCGGCGCGATACGCAACTCGCCCTGTTCGGCGGCGCGGCGCTGTTTTTCATCACGCTGATTTTCCCGATTCAGTTCAGCAAACAGTGGCTCACCTTGAGCTGGGCGCTCGAAGGCGTGGCGCTGCTGTGGCTCTTCCATCGCGTGCCGCATCCCGGCCTGCGGCTCACTGCGCTGGCGCTGCTCTTCACGAGCTTTGTCCGGCTGATGAATCCCTTCGTGCTCGAATACCACACCCGCGCCGAAGCGCCGATCTTCAACTGGTATCTCTACACCTATGGCCTCACGACCGTCTGCCTCTTCGCCGCCGCCCGCCTGCTCGCGCCGCCCCGCGACCGGCTCTTCGGTGTCAACGTCCCGCCGATCCTCCAGACCCTCGGCGCGCTCCTTGCGTTCGGGCTCGTGAACCTTGAAATCGCCGACTACTTCACGCCCGCCGGCACGGCGCGGCTGGTGTTCGAGTTCAGCGGCAACTTCGGTCGCGACATGACCTACACCATCGCCTGGGCGGTCTTCGCGCTCATCCTCGTCGTGATCGGCCTCGCCCGCCGCCTCCGCGCCTGCCGCTGGGCGGGCCTGGGCTTGCTCCTCGTGACCCTCGCCAAGCTCTTCTTCCACGACCTCGCAAGTCTGGACGCGCTCTATCGCGTTGGGGCCTTCATCACCGTGGCCGTGATCGCGTTTGCCGCGTCGTTCCTCTACCAGCGCTTCTTTGCGAGCGCGAGGGAAGAGGCGGGAAAATAAGATCCGAAATCCGAAGCCCGGTCGCGGCTGACCCGCCCTGGCTCCCTGACGAGGACAATTCCTGGTTGCAGGAGCAACTGGGAATTGTCCCGAATTTCAGTCGAAAGGAATCCTCTTCAAGCCGTCGCTCTGGATTCCAGAGGGCGTTGCGCGCGCGATCTTCGGTTGCACCGGCAATGCATCGGCAAGAGAGGTTGCCTCCCGGCTGTATCGCATAGTCATCGGTGTCGTCCGGTTCCTCGCCGCCGACCAGTCCATCGCCCGCCTCGGGCCGGAGCAAGTGCGGCGCGGCCCGGCCTAGTCGGACACGCTGGCAACAGTTCGCAGTTTGACCCCGACCACCTAAAGGCGGGGCTGCCAACCCCGCTCTCCGCTGCCGAAAGCCATTTGGAGTCCCCGCTTTAGCCGGTTCTGGGCGCGGCCCAGGGCCAAAATGAGAACTGCTGACACGCTCGCCGCCGGTCGCGACCGTTGGCAGCTCTGGGTCGGCGCTGGCTGGCGTAGGCGCAGCGGGGCTTTCGCGCGGCCAACGATTTGCGTACCCCACAAATACCCGCCCCCGCCCGTGGCCCGACCGCCCACTTACTCTGCCTTCCGCGGCCCTGAAAATTCCAGTTCACGAGCTGCTCGACCCAAACCCCATTTCTGCCGCCCCGGCAGCCGCGACCCGGGACGGGCGGAGCGCGCGCCGTCGCCGATGGCGCGAAGGCGGGGGCGAAAGCTCCGCGGCCCCATCTCGCCACCCGCCTCCGCTGTCGGAATTGGCGGCATAGAGTGCGTTCCTACGTAGCACCGCGTAGCCAACTCAACTAGACGACCGGACTCAACCCCACCGGCTGCGTTGGCTAGTCTCCGCGGCTTTCTGTGGCGCCTGCATCATGCTTTCAACCCCCTCAAACCCATTTGCCCGGTTCGAAGTGTGGTGCCCGTACGGATGCACATCGCTGGCTCGTAACCTGCCGTTGGCTGCCCGAGTCGTGCGCCAAGCCACCCCACTCGGCATCCAAATGATAGCCTCCCAGTGGGCGGAGGCCTCGGTAGGTCTGTACTTCCCCGTGGCAGGGGAAGCGCAAGCAAAGGCGGAGCACTCGACCCCGCTTCTGGCTGGTTCCTCGTCGCGCCGAGGGTCACTTCACCCAATGCCTCACCATTCTAGGGCTGCCATTGGCACGGCAATTGACTAAGGAGGTTCGACAGTCATGGCAAGTTATCTGAGTCAAACAGGCCGGAATCGCTGGGGGTCGTTTTGCCCGCAGGTTAAAAATCGTTCAAAACCCAGTCTCCCACGAGGTGGAATGCGTGTGGGCGGCCGGGCTCTGACGGTTGCTCCGTCCCGCTTGGGCCGGTCTCACAGGGCGGCTGCCGTCTGCCTGGAAACCGGCCAGGCCGGTCCAGTTTTCTGTCCGCCAGTTCAAGTCTTTGCCCCCAAGCAAGGAAATCATCGCCTGACAACCAGCATGCGGCGCAGCCATGGCCGGCTGGGTTCGTGTCACCGGTGCGTCCTCCCGGTTGTCGGCGTGCAATCCCAAACTTCCCTTTCGCCCTGCCCGATTGGCAGGGCGTGTTCCGTTCCCAAATCAATAACTAACTCATAGTCTATGAATCCCGCCCCTCAAAAACCGCTGCCCGCCCGCCGCGGCGCCCTGTTTGCCCTCCGGTCCGTCCTCACCTGCATCCTCTTCACTCTCTTCGCCGCCGTGGGGGCGAACGCCCAGACCGTCAGCCTCACCAAGAGCCTTGCGCCGGGCACGCCGAACCCGGTGCCCACCGGCCAGGATTTTGAATACATCATGGGCTACACGTTCTCGTCCACGACGGCGGACTTCTATAGCGCCTTCGTTCAGGACGTGCTGCCGCCCGGCTTGGTCTTTGCCGGCGCTTTCACGCCGTCTACCCAAGTCGCGAGTGTCGTGACGCCTCCCACCGGGAGCGGTGGCACGATTCGCTTCAACATGATCAGCCCGCTGCCCGCAGGTTCGTCGGGCACGCTGCGGTTTACGGTGCGCTTTCCTTCGGGCACCACTCCCAATGGCACCCAGGCGACGAACGTGGTCACCGGCGCGGGCAACTCTGGCTCGTCCGGCGGCCCGTTGATCTCCGGCACCAGCGCGCCGGTGGTGATCACCGCCTCGGCCACTTGCTCCTGGCTCGTCACCAACACCGGGCCTGCAACTGCCATTTTCGGCCAGAACGTGACGAACGTCATCACGCTGAACCGGCCCAGCACGACCTTGGGCAGCCTGAACATCCTTTCCGGCACCCTGACAGACACCCTCCCCGTGGGGGTGTTGCCCGCCGACGTGATTTCCTCCTCAGGCGGAACGCTTTCCGGCACTGGCCTGGCTGGCAACCCGGTCGTCATCTCCTGGAATGTGCCGGCGACCAACGCCGCCGGTGTCGCCGGCAGCGCGGTGCTTAGCCGGACGGTAGTCCTGAATTACAATGTCGCGCGTTTTGCCAATCCGCAGACTGTGACCGGGACTGCCGTGGCCAACCTCAACTTGGTGGGTGGCACCCCTTGCAGTCCAAGCCAGCCGCTGATCACCACCTTGAGCGCCACCCCGGGTGCCACGGTGGGCAAGGGCGGTTCGGCGGCGACGGTGCCGCTGCTGACGCCGTTTTACTGGACGGTCTCGGCAGTCAGCACCGGGAATGTGCCGGTGGAGGCATTCACGCTGAACGACCCATTGCCGCAGAATTTCGCCCTGACTTCCCTTCGGTTGCCGACCGTGACCAACGGGCCGGGCGGGAATTTCATCTCCGTGCAGTACGCCACCAGCGCCGACGCCACGCTCCAGGCCTGGCCGGGAAGCCCTTTCCCGGCGGGCACCACCACGTTGCCCGTCAGCGCGCTGAGCCTCTCGCCCGGCGTCTATGTCTCACGCGTGCAATTCGAGATGGGCACGGTGGCGACCAACTTCGGGATCAATTCGGCAATCCGTTTCAACGGCAACCTGATTCCCACCGGCTGGGGCGCGCCGCCCAACACCATCACCAACGGAAACACGGTGACCAACATCGTCACGTTGACGGGCATTTACAACGGCGCGCCGGCCTTCCCGCCGAAAACAGCGACGAACATCGTGACCAATTTGACTACGCCCAGCGGCTCGGTGGCCAAGAACCGTTCCATCAGCGCGGTCCCCACCAACACGCCGTTCAACTGGTCGGTTTCCGCCGCCAGCACCGGGAACGTGGCGCTGGACAACTTCACGCTCAATGATCCGCTCCCGCAGAACTTTGCCCTCAGTTCCGTCCAGTTGCCGACCGTGAACAACGGGCCGGGGGGGAATTTCATCGCGGTGCAGTACGCCACGAGCGCCAACGCCACGCTCCAGACCTGGCCGGGAAGCCCTTACGCCGCAGGTGCCACGCTGCCGGTCAGCGCGCTGAGCCTCTCACCCGGCGTCTATGTCTCACGCGTGCAGTTCGGGATGGGCACGGTGGCGGCGAATTTCTCGATCAACTCCGCCATCATCTTCAACGGCACCCTGATTCCCACGGGCTGGGACGCGCCGCCCAACACCCTGGTCCCGGGCTATGTTTTGACCAACGTGGCGACGTTCACCGCCCAGTTCAACGGCGGGGCCGCCTTCGCGCCGCTCTCGGCCACCAACAGCGTCACCAACGTCGCGCCCGTGGTCGCGATCAACGTTACCAAGAACCGGTCCACGAGCTCAGTCGCACTGGGTGGGCAACCGTTCAATTGGACCCTCGTCGGCACCAATATGGGCAACGTCGCGCTGGACAACTTTATCCTCAACGATCCTCTGCCGGAGAACTTCGTGCTCAGCTCGATCCAGTTGCCCACGGTTTTCAACCCCCCAACCAACGCGAACTTCATCGTGGTCAAATACGCCACAACGGCGAACCCGACCTTGTTGAACTGGCCCGGCAGCCCGTTCCCTGCCACCACCACCAATCTGTCGGTGTGCGCGCTCGGCCTGCCCGCCGGGGTGTATGTCACGCGCGTCCAGTTCGAGTTCGGGACGGTGCCGGTGAATTTCGGCATCAACTCTCCGATCGTGCTCACCGGCTCGCTGCTGAGTACCGGTTGGTCCACCGGCCTGGTTTTGACGAACAGCGCCTCCGTCACCAATACGGACTTTCTCAGCGCTTCCTACTACACCATCAACACCAACCGGAGCTACTCGACGAACCTCACGGTGGCTCCGCCCGCGGCGAGTTACTCCAGCACCAAGACCAGTTCCACCGGGTCGGTGATTCCGGATATCCAGAGCTTCACCTGGTCGCTGACCGCCACCAACCGGGGCAGCGTGCCGCTGGACAATTTCGTACTGAACGATCCGCTGCCACAGAACTTCGTGCTCAGTTCAGTGCAGTTGGCACCGGTCACGCCCGCGACGAACACCGCGCTATGCTCGCCGGCTTCTGTGGCCGTGTCCTACGCGACCACCGTCAACCCCACGCTCACTGCCTGGCCCAACAGCCCCTATATCGCCACCACCACCAACCTGCCGGTCAGCGCACTCGGCCTCGCGCCGGGTGTCTATGTCACGCGGGTTCAGTTCAACTTCGGGACGGTGCCGGTGGGTTTCGCTACCCTGTCGCCGATCCTTCTGAACGGCTGGCTAACCTCCACCGGCTGGCTCAACGGCCGGGTGCTTACGCCCGGCAACACGGTGACGAACATCGAGACGCTCAGCGCGTTCACCAACAGCGTGCCGTTGAGCCCGACCAATGCCACCAACATCGTCACCGTTGCGGCGCGCACTCCCAACGCGACGCTGACCAAGAGCAGTTCCATGACGCCGATCAGCCCGTACACCGACGTCTTCTATTGGTCGCTGGGCGCCGTCGGCACAGGCAACGCGCCGTTGAATAACTTCACGATCAACGACCCACTCCCGCAGAACTTCGCGCTAAGTTCGGTCCAATTGCCCACCGCGACCAATGCCGCCGGCGTCACTGTTACAGTCAAATATGCCACCAGCCTGAATCCGGCCCTCCAAACCTGGCCGGGCGGCCCGTTTGCGCTGGGGACCACGGTGCTACCGGTCAGCGCCTTGGGATTGCAAGCCGGCGAGCATGTCTCACAAGTGCAATTCGGCTTTGCCACTGTGGCGACGAACTTTGGCATCAACTCGGCCATCCGCCTTACTGGCACGCTCATCCCGGTGGGTTGGGGCACTCCGCCCAATACGATCGTCACCGGCAGCAGCGTTACGAACATCGGCGGGTTGACTGCGGATTACAACGGTGTCCTGGCAGTCAACAAGACTGCCTCGAGTATCATCGGCGTCTCAGCGTCTGCCGATGCCACGATCACCAAAGGCCGCCAAGGCGCCTCCACGACTGTCGGCGCCTCCTTCTATTGGACCGTCACCGCCGCCAACACTGGCGATGTCCCGCTGAATAGCTTCGTCATTGACGATCCGATGCCCGGGAACTTCGCGCTCAGTTCGATACGGTATAGTCCTGTCAGCAACGGGCCCGGCGGGAATTTCATCAACCTCCGCTACGCGACCACCGCCAACTCCACGCTGCAGCAGTGGCCAGGCAGTCCCTTCGCGAATCCGGCCGGCAACACGACCGTGAACGCGCCCACGCTGCCCGCCGGCGTCTATGTGACGCGTGTGCAATTTGACTTCGGGACCGCGCCGGTGGCGTTCGGGCTGAACACGCCCTACCGTCTCATCGGCACCTTCATCTCGCCAGGTTGGGATAGTCCGACGAACACGATCACCGCCAGCAGGAGCATTACCAACGTGGCGACGCTCACCGCAACCAATGCTGGGGTGCAGGCGTTCCCGCCCAAGCCCTCGCCGTCCGACACGACGGTCGCCCCCCTTAGCGTGCAGCCCCAGACCACCAAGGCGATCATCTCCGCTGGCAGCCCAGTGCCTGGCAGCGTCATCACCTATCGCGTCGAAACCATCAACGGCTCCGGTTCAGGCACGTCCATGGTCAACCCGGTAGTGATGGATCTGCTGTCCACGAACTTGCAGTACGTGGCCGGCTCCTTGGTGATGCTCACGGGCGCCGCTAACAACTCAGCCAACGCCACCACGCCGACGCTCGAAATCCTGCCCAATTTCAACGGCACGAATGGCACCTTGTTGCGCTGGACTTACACCAACATCTTCGCGGTGAACACCACCAACGCCATCACCTTCCAGGCGCGGGTCGTGTCGGGTGTGCCCGCTGGCGTCAGTATCGCCAATACAAGCTACGTCTGGGCCAACCCAGTCATTCAATGGGGCTCCGTGACATATCCCAACCCCAGCCCGGCCGACACCAAAGACCTCAACGGCAACACGAACACCACCGAGATCTTTGGCCAGTCCACCACCTCGTCCACGGTCACGGTCGGCGTCACCGCCTCGCTCCAGTCCAGCAAGTTTGTCCAGGGCGCGCTCGACACCACCTACAGCCGTTATCCCTTGTTTGGCTTCACCGTGCCGGGCGGCGCGGTGGATTATCGCATCGGTGTGTTCAACGACGGCAGCGTGGCGGTGACAAACATCGTGCTGCTCGACCTCCTACCCTCCGTGGGCGATGTCGGCGTCATTGATCCCCAACCGCGCCTCAGTGCCTGGACTCCGCTGCTCACCGGGCCAATCAATGTCCTCGTCAATGGCGCCGCCGTGCCTGGCACCGTGGTCGAATACAGCACCGCCGCCAATCCGTGCCGCCCGGACTTTGTCCCCACCGGCCCCGTGGGTTGCACCGCGCCCGGATGGACCACCTCACTGCCCTCGCCGCTTTCCGCGACGCGCGCCTTCCGGGTCACTTTCCCGCCCGCCTATCAACTCGCGGCAGGTGCCTCCATGACGATTGACATCCCGATGGTGGCTCCTATGTCCTTCATCCCTGGCTCCATCTCCTGGAACTCCTTTGCCTATCGCGCGACGCCGACCGCCGCCGGCCTGCCTGAGTTACTTGCTGAACCTATCAAGGTGGGGGTCTCGGCCATCCCACCCTATTCCATCGGGGATTATGTGTGGTTGGATGAAAACTCCGATGGCTATCAGGATGCCGGCGAACCGGGCATCCCGAACGTGCGGGTGAATTTCTATGCGACCAGCGGCACGCTCATCGCCAGCACGCTCACCGACGCGAGCGGCCACTACCTCTTCAGCGGGCTGATTCAGGAGGCCGGCTACGTGCGGGTGGAGGCCACCACTCTCCCGTCGGGCATGACCCAAACCCCACCCTCCACGCTAACCAACGCAAACTTTGGCAACCAGGACCAGACCACCGGGCCGGGCGACTATGGTTACTTTGTTCGCGTGCTCACGGGTATCCCGAATCTTACGGCGGACTTCGGTTACAACTGGAATCCCGCGGCCGATGTGCTCCAGCCCACCGCCTCGCCCACCGCCGCATTGGGCGACCGCGTCTGGCTCGATTTCAACGGCAACGGCCGCCAGGATCCGGATGAACTCGGCGTGCGCGGGGCCACCGTGCAACTCTTCACCGCTGGACCTGACGGCCTGTTTGACACGGCGGACGACTTTCCTGGTGCGTCGCGGACGACCGACGCCAACGGCAACTACACGTTTGATGGTCTGGCGCCGGGCGCTTACGTCGTCAAGGTCGTCAGCGACACTGGGGCCAATTTCCCGATCCTCGGTGCCAGCTACACACTGACCGGTGACCCGGACACGTTTGGTCTGCCGACGCCTGGGGACAACGCGACCACGGTGCCAATTGTCCTCGGTCCCGGCGACGTGTTCCTCAACGCTGACTTCGGTTACCAGCCGGGTCTGGGTGTGACCCTCGGGACCATCGGCGACCGCGTCTGGCTCGACATCAACAGCAGCAGCAACAGTGTGCCCGATAGCCCGAGTGAGCTCGGCCTCGCCGGCGTCACGGTCAGCCTCATCCGAGACACCAACGGCAATGGGCTGTGGGATAATGGTGAACCTATCGTCGCCACCACCTCCACAGACGCCACCGGTAACTATCTCTTCCGTGGTCTGCCACTGAGTGATGAAGGCGATGGTGTGCCCGGCGACGCGGACTATCTGGTCTGGGTCAACGACACCGCCTACAACCTCGCCAACCTGGTGCCGACCTATGACAATTCCGGCAGCGTCAACGGCCTGGGCCACGGTGTGCTCAGCCCCGGGTCGCCGCACGACCTCACGGTGGATTTCAGCTACAAGCCGATGACCCAGCCCGCTGCGCCCGCGGTCACCACCGCTGTCCTCGGCGACCGCATCTGGTTCGACGCCAACCGCGATGGCCTGCTTAACAATGGGGAGTCCGGCATCCCCGGCATTCTCATGGAACTGCTCGACGCCGTGGGCAATGTCATCTTCCTCGCCGTCACCGACCCGTCCGGTTACTACTACTTCGCGGGCCTGGACCCCTCCGCCACCTACGGAGTGCGGGTGGCTGCCGCCAACTTCCTCGACGGCGAACCGCTCGCAGGCATGGTCAACACCTTCGACCCCGACGGCGGGCTTCCGGATCGCGCCACCGTCAATTTCGCCGTGAATGACGGGCTGAACGATCCCGACGGCACGCGCAACTTCATCAACTTGGGCCAGGACTTCGGCTATGCCGCGCCCGCCGGCCCCAGCGGCTCGATTGGTAATCAGTTCTGGGTGGACGCGAACGCCAATGGCATCCGCGATCCCTTGGGCGCGGATGGCATCCCCGGCACCGATGACGACGAACCCGCGCTGGCAGGCGTGACCGTGGATCTCTATCGCGACCTGAATATCAACGACCGCGTGGATCCGGGCGAACCGTTGATCGCCACGACCCTCACCGACGCCAACGGCCAGTATCTCTTCACCGGCCTGCCGCTGATGGACGGCCTGTACGACCGCCAAGTCTATGCCGCCGACCCTGATGCGTTCTATATGGTAAATGTGTCCGACCGCACGGGCGTGCTCATGGGCTGGTGGCATTCCCTAGGCAACCAATCTCAGACCAGTAATGATACGAGCAAGCTTGATCCTTACGGCGTAACGCTGACTGACACCGTGCCCGCGGTCATGACTGCTGACTTCGGCTATTACGTCGAGCCGGCAGCGGTCGGCAACTTCGTCTGGCTGGACACCAACGGCAATGGCCTCCAGGACGCCGGCGAGCCGGGCATAGACGGCGTGTTGGTCCAGAACAAGATCACCTATCCGGACGGCACGATCACGATCCTGAAGACTATCACGGGCGACAACCTGGCCACCCCGGCGGTTGAGCATGGGTGGTATTGGTTCGGCAACCTGCTCCAGGATGAAAACTACAACGGGGTCAGCATGACTCCGACGCCCAGCTTCGAGATCTCCGTGCTGACGCCTGCGGGTACTGGGCCTCTCACCGGTTTGGCCGTCACCCAACTGACTGTGGGCAGCGACCCGAGAATTGACGCGAACAACCCGGCCGGCACAGCCGCCAGTCCGATCAAGGGCATCACGGACATGCAGCCCTTCGCCAATCCGACCTTGCAGCCGTTGCCTGCGAGCTCTGACTTCGGCTACGTGCGCCGCTTGTCGCTCGGTAATCTCGTCTGGTTCGACGTGAACAACAATGGACTCTATGACACCGGAGAAAGTGTGGTGCCGGCCGTGAAGATCGAGTTGCTCGACCCCGTCAGCGGCAACGTCTTGCAAACCACCTTCACCGAGGCCAGCGGCTATTATCGCTTCGATGGACTCTTCCCGGGCGACTATCAGGCGCGCATCGCGGCGGAGAACTGGACTGGTATCACCGGTTCGCCCGGTGGGACTCTCGACGGCACCAAACCCCTTGCCGCGGCCAACAGCAGCACCGGCAACGCCACCGCTGCTCAAACCAGCGGGACCACCGCGGTGAATGGCATGGATCACGGTGTGGACAGCGCCACGCCAGCGAACACCGGGATTACCAGTCTTACGGTCACGCTCGGGGCAGGCATTCAGCCCCTCAACGACAAGGATGCAGGTGCCTCCGGCGTCGGCGACCACGGCGTGAACGGCGATGCCTACGACAACCTTGCGCTCGACTTTGGTTTCTATCGCTTGAGCGTCGGGAACTTGGTCTTCACAGACAATAACTTCGACGGCTTCTTCAACGTTGGCGACACCGGGGTCAACGGGGTGCGCGTTGAACTCTACAGCGGCCCGACCCTTGTGGCGGTGTCGACCACCTCGGGTGGCGGTAATTACCTCTTTACCGGCCAGACCGATGTCAACGGCGCGCCGACCGGCAACCCGCTGCTGCCGGGCGCCACTTACACCGTGCAACTTCCCGCTGGCCAGCCCGTGCTCGCCAGCTTCTACAGCACCCACGACACCATTGGCACGCCGACCCCCAATGGTGGCGTGGACAACGACGATAACACCATCGGCATGGCCCCGGCCACCGGCCTATTGGTCACTCCGGCGCTCACTCTTGCCGCCGGCGTGGGCGCTCCCGCCGGCACGGTGGTCACCGCCACTAGCGGCCTGACCTACCAGCCTACTATTGATGTCGGCCTCGCGCCGGCTGCGGCGCTGGTCGCGTTCGGCAACCTGGTTTGGCTCGACACTAATGGCAACGGTTTGGTGGACAATGGCGAAACCGGCATTACCAACGTGGTCGTGGAACTCTTCCAGGCGGGTCAGACGCCGGGCACGGACACGCCCCTGCGCACGCAGACTACGGACGCCGATGGCCGGTTCTACTTCGACACCCTGCCGCCGGGCAGCTACTTCTCCTACGTCCCGGCCAGCCAGTTCCTGACCGGTGCCCCGCTGGCCACGCTCTTCAGCAGCCCGGGCGCCGGCACGTCCGCGGCCAGTGATGAGACTGTGGATGAGAATGGTTTGGATTCCTCCACCCCCTCGGTGAGTGGCATCAGCAGCGGCGTTTTCGTGCTCGCGGTCGGCACCGGTCCGCTGGGCGAAAACGCGCTGAACTACATCGGCCTGATACCGGACGCGAACACTACCTTCACCGTGGACTTCGGCTTCCACGTGTCGCCGTGCTTTCCGGATGTCCTGCCGCCAACCATTACTTGTCCGCCGAGTGTGGCGGTCAATTGCGCCAGCGATGTGCCCCCGCCCAATTTCGTCGGTGGCACCGTTGCGGATGCTTGCGATCCCAGCCCAGTGGTGACGCATGTGGACCAAATCAGCAATCTCACCTGTGCCAGCCGCTTTATCCTCACCCGCACCTACACCGCCACGGACTCCTACAGCAACTCAGTGAGTTGCTCCCAGACGATCACCGTGAACGACAACACGCCGCCGGTGCCGGTGGCGGGCACGATCGCCGCCTGTTACCCGGATGTGGCCAGTGCCGAAGCAGCGGCGATGGCGGCCACGACGACGACGGATAACTGTCCCGGCGCGCTGACCAAGACGGCCAGCACAGTGGGCGATTGCAGCGCAGTGATCACAGTGACGGTGACCGATGGCTGCGGCAACGCGGCGACGGTGACTTACAACACGCGGATCGACAACACGCCGCCGGTGCCGGTGGCGGGCACGATCGCCCCCTGTTACCCGGATGTGACCATTGCCGAAGCAGCGGCGATCGCGGCCACGACGGCGACGGATAACTGCCCCGGCGCGCTCACCAAGACGGCGAGCACAGTGGGCGATTGCAGCGCAGTGATCACGGTCACGGTGACCGATGGCTGCGGCAACGCGGCGACGGTGACTTACAACACCCGTATTGACAACACCGCGCCGGTGCCGGTGGCGGGGACGATCGCCCCCTGTTACCCGGATGTGACCAGTGCCGAAGCAGCGGCGATCGCGGCGACGAGCGCCACGGATAACTGTCCCGGCGCGCTGACCAAGACGGCGAGCACAGTGGGCGATTGCAGCGCAG
>Ga0105046_10006797_pt1 | contig 18074 bp, 13 predicted proteins | sample MAT03_FD_78385 | JGI IMG/M metagenome (GOLD analysis project Ga0105046, IMG submission 78385) | Freshwater microbial communities from Lake Fryxell liftoff mats and glacier meltwater in Antarctica - MAT-03 (megahit assembly) | ecosystem: Environmental > Aquatic > Freshwater > Ice > Liftoff...
CGGTCAATCTCCCCTGCTCCATTGCTCCGGTAACGGCGCAAACAACAACGCTTAGTTTTATGCGTATGCCGGAGGGGGCCAAACGAGCTGTACCGGACCGTGCACCAACCTGCTGATAAAAGGGAATGACGTTTCCAGTACCTGCATCACGCAACAATGGTCCTTCGATGGCACGCCGTTTACGGGAGCCGTAACATCTAAGGGTATCTGTCATGATTTTCAAACATCCGGCATCCATCTGATCCATCACGAAGTAAGCAGTACGGAAAATGGCGTTACGTATACTAGCATTGCCGAATGTCCGGTAGAAATAAAACCCTGTTGCGACCTGAAAGCGGGATTTTCCATCACGGTAACGGCGCTCGACAGCGTTGCGGCGGAAGCCGTCCTGTCGTTGTCCAACCGTTCCGAACACCTCCCGACAGGCGCTTATTACAGGTTCGAAACCGCCCGGGGTATTATTTATGAAGGCAGCGCATGGCCTGCCGAGAGCCTTCATATCTTCCGCACCACCATCAACCCATCCCTTAAACCCAGCAATAAATTCTCCACCCGCGCATCCTCCTGCACCAGCGTATTAAAGTCCCGCAGGATCCGCGCAGTCGGGTCGCCCGGGTCATCGGCCACCACCTTGCCGTGCCAGAGCACGTTGTCGGCCAGCAGAAAACCGCCCGGGCGGGTTTTGGCCAGCGCCAGTTCGTAGTGCCGGGCGTAGTCGTTTTTGCCCGCGTCGAGGAACACCAGGTCGAAGGTTTCCTCGAGGCCGGGGATAATATCGGCGGCGTCGCCCAGGTGCAGCCGAACTTTTTCCGTCAATCCGGCCTTATTAATATAGGTGTGGATGAGCGGGGCCAGTTCGTCGTCGGCTTCAATGGTGTGCAACAGCCCGTCTTCCGGCAAACCCTGGGCCAGGCAAATGGTCGCATAACCGGTGAACGTACCGATCTCCAGCACCCTCCGGGGGCGGACCATCAGGCTGATGAAACGCAGCAAAGTTCCCTGATACGGACCCGAGAGCATCTGCGGGGCCAGGGTGCGCAGGTGCGTGTCGCGTTCCAAAGCGTCGAGCAGCGGCCCGGGCGGTGTCGTGTGGGCGATGCAGTAGTCGAAGGTTCTGTCTGGCATGGGTCGTATGGCTGTTTGTTTGCTGCTGCGCTAAATGTGGTATTCGGGCGCGGGGGCTCCATAAAATGTTGAAAAATAACAATATTGAATAATCCGGTTCGGCAATATCCGCTTGCAGGCAGGCTATTGTCCTTTCTGAAAAAGACGATTCAAAACGTGGCTGCAAAGATTTCATGAAATTTACCGTTTTTTTTCAAAATTACTTTTCTGTTTTCAGCGAATAACTTACCTTTGCACTCGCTTTTCAAAAGGGGCCTTTCTCTGATTGAAAAAAGTTGATTGAAACGACGTGTAAAAGCCTTTTGGAGGCCTTGAATCAGGCCACTGTAGCTCAGTTGGTAGAGCAGCTGATTTGTAATCAGCTGGTCGGGGGTTCGAGTCCCTCTAGTGGCTCCAAAGTACTTTCGTTCTCCGATATTCCTTGTTCTGTACGGCGAACAAGAAAAACCGGAGAACGAAGGCAAAAATTTCAAAAGGGGGTGCCCCGAAGTTGGAGAGTCGGGCCAGACTGTAAATCTGGTGCTTTACTGCTGAGTAGGTTCGAATCCCACCACCCCCACTTTTGAATGATAAATGATGAATGATAAATGATGAATATAAAGCGTAGGTATTCATCATTTATCGTTCATAATTCATCATTCAACTTGCGGTGGTAGCTCAGTTGGTAGAGCGTCAGCCTTCCAAGCTGAATGTCGCGAGTTCGAATCTCGTCCGCCGCTCCGGGTCAATGAATGGTGAGTGAAAGAGCGAATCAGTTTTTCTGCTCCTGGTACGCGTTGATTCATGCAGATATGAAAATCGCCGTTGTAGCTCAGGGGTAGAGCACTTCCTTGGTAAGGAAGAGGTCGTGAGTTCAATTCTCATCAACGGCTCGAAGATTAATGTGATAATGAGGTGATTTGATATCCTGATATGTATCATCATCCTTTCATCAAATTATCACATCGTCACATTAACGAATCATCATAATTAACAAATTTTCATTTTAAACCAATGGCAAAAGAGACATTTGTCCGCTCGAAACCGCACGTAAATATTGGTACGATCGGCCACGTAGACCACGGTAAGACGACGCTGACGGCAGCCATCACGTATGTGCTGTCACAAAAAGGTCTGGCCAAAAAAACAGATTACGATACCATCGACTCGGCTCCTGAGGAAAAAGAACGTGGTATTACAATCAATACCGCGCACGTAGAATACGAAACGCTGAAGCGCCACTATGCTCACGTTGACTGCCCAGGTCACGCTGACTATGTGAAAAACATGATCACGGGCGCCGCCCAAATGGATGGAGCCATCGTTGTATGCGCTGCTACCGACGGCCCTATGCCGCAAACGCGGGAACACATCCTGCTCGCCCGCCAGGTAGGCGTGCCGCAGATTGTGGTCTTTATGAATAAGGTCGATGCAGTCGACGATCCGGAAATGCTCGAACTCGTGGACATGGAACTCCGCGAACTGCTTAGCTCCTACGGTTTCGACGGCGACAATGCCAGCATCATCCAGGGTTCGGCCCTGAAAGCCCTCGAAGGCGACGGCAAAACGGGTGTATGGGTCGAAAAGATCCTGGAATTGATGGACGCTTGCGACAACGATATTCCAGATCCGATTCGTGAAGTCGATAAGCCCTTCCTGATGCCTGTGGAAGACGTGTTCACGATCACCGGTCGTGGTACGGTTGCTACCGGTCGTATCGAGCGCGGCGTGATCAACGTAAACGATAAAGTAGAAATCATCGGGATGATGAAAGAAGGCGAAAAAGCGCTGGAATCCACCATCACCGGGGTAGAAATGTTCCGCAAACTGCTCGATCGCGGCGAAGCCGGCGACAACGCCGGTCTGTTGCTCCGCGGTATCGATAAAGAGCAGATCAAACGCGGTATGGTCATTTGCAAGCCGGGTAGCGTGAAACCGCACAAGCACTTCAAGTGCTCTGTGTACGTCCTCTCGAAAGAAGAGGGTGGCCGTCACACGCCGTTCTTCAATGGCTACCGCCCGCAGTTCTACTTCCGTACGACCGACGTAACCGGCGATTGCAAACTCCCCCCCAACGTGGAGATGGTTATGCCCGGCGACAACATCGAACTCGAAGTGATGCTGCTCAATACCATCGCTATGGAAAAAGGCCTCCGTTTCGCCATCCGCGAAGGTGGTCGTACGGTGGGCGCCGGTCAGGTAACTGAAATCTTAGACGTGAAATAAATGATGACTGATGACTGATAAATGATGAATCGTTTGCTGATCCGGTATCAAAAAACATTCATCATTTATCATTCATCATTTATCATTCTTTCAAAGGGGCATAGCTCAATTGGTAGAGTGGCGGTCTCCAAAACCGTAGGCTGCGGGTTCGAGTCCTGCTGCCCCTGCTTAAAAGAGTTGATCGTTTTTTCGGCGTTCGTTGTCCGCTTTTGTGACAACGGACTTTTTTTGCCAAACGAAGAACATTCATCCAACGAATAACGCATCAAGCACATACGATGGAAAAATTGACGCTATATTTAAAAGAGAGCTACCACGAGCTGCTGAAAAATGTTTCATGGCCCACGGCGGCTCAACTACAGGAAAGCACCATCGTCGTACTGGTTACCACGGGCATTTTGGCCCTGTTGATCTTCGGTATGGATGCTATTTGCAACTTTGCCTTCAAAAGCATTTACGGGATTTGGTAAGGTTTTTTGAAACGCACCGTTAAATCACCTCCTTCCCGTTAACCATGAGTCAGGAAAAAAAAACATCCGCCGAATTAAGTGGCGAAGATAAAAAATGGTATTCCCTCCGCGTCATCAGTGGCAAGGAACGGAAAATCCAGGAGCGCATTTTGATGGAAATCGAGCGCTCCGGCTGGAAGGACATTGTCTTTTCCGTAATTGTCCCAACGGAAAAAGTGTACAAGATCCGGAACGGTAAAAAAGTCATGCTGGAACGCAACCTGCTGCCCGGGTATATTCTGGTAGAAGCATACGGCGCCAAACTAAACGGCGATGTGGCTAAAATGATCAGCGATATCCCGAACGTCATCCATTTTCTGGGCAAAGAAACGCCCCTTCCGATGACGCAGGTGGAAGCCAACCGGCTCCTCGGCAAAGTAGATGAAAGCAGCGAAGCCGGTGAAACAATGATCGAACCCTTCCTCGTCGGCGAAACCGTTAAGATCACCGACGGCCCCTTTGCCGAATTTATCGGCGATATCCAGGAAGTGAACGAAGAAAAAAAGAAGTTGAAAGTAATCGTAAAGATATTCGGACGGGGTACGGAAGTGGAGCTCAACTTCATGCAAGTGGAAAAAATCAACTAAAACGCGCTTTTGATGCCCGCTTCTCCCGGGCTCGCTTCCACGGAAATCGCGTTTGAGGATTTTACTTTTTTGATAACCAGTATTTTATCATCGGGGAGAAACCTGATGATCCTTCAAATCAGGGTCAACAATGGCAAAAGAAGTAGACGTATATATTAAACTCCAGGTAAAAGGCGGCCAGGCTAACCCGGCGCCCCCAATCGGTCCGGCCCTCGGTTCGAAAGGCGTAAATATCATGGAGTTTTGCAAGCGCTTCAATGCGCAAACGCAGGAACAGATTGGAAAAATCCTGCCGGTGATCATTCAGGTGTATAAAGACAAAACCTTTGACTTTATCATCAAAACGCCACCTGCGGCCATCCAACTCTTCGAAGCAGCAAAACTGGCGGTCGGCAAAGGTTCGCCCGAGCCCAACCGTAAAAAAGTTGGAAACGTAACCTGGGAACAGGTACGCGCCATTGCCGAGAGCAAGATGCCCGACCTCAACTGCTTTACCGTGGAATCGGCCATGAAAATGATCGCCGGTACCGCCCGCAGCATGGGTCTGACCATCGACGGCACACCGCCCTGGAATAATTAAGTTTAGAACGTTTAGGAAGTTTAGAGGGTTTAGATACAAGATTTGGTGTAAATCAACAGGTGAAACGCCATTCTAAACCCTCTAAACTTCCTAAACCCTCTAAACCCCACTAAAACCACAAGGGAGTTCCGCCCAACGGAACGCAATCACCTTAAAAGCATTTTCAATGGCAAAATTGACAAAAAAACGCAAAGCCGTTGAATCGAAGGTTGACCCGGACAAACTGTACTCGCTTACAGAAGCGATGAGTTTGGTAAAGGAAGTCAATACAACGAAATTCAACGCATCGGTGGACGTACACGTCCGCCTCGGGGTCGACCCCCGGAAAGCCGACCAAGCCCTGCGCGGTACGGTTTCCCTGCCCCACGGTACGGGTAAAACCAAAACTGTTCTGGTGTTCTGTACGGCCGAAAAAGTGGATGAAGCCCTCGCTGCCGGCGCCGATTACGCAGGATTGGAGGAATACATCCAAAAAGTGACGGAAGGCTGGCTCGACATCGACGTCATCATCGCGACACCCAATGTAATGGCCCAACTCGGTAAGGTTGCCCGTATCCTCGGCCCACGCGGCCTGATGCCCAACCCGAAGACCGGTACGGTAACCAACGACATCGCTTCGGCGGTGCAAGAGGTGAAAAAAGGCAAAATCGCTTTCCGGGTCGATAAATTCGGGATCGTTCACGCCTCGGTCGGTCGCGTGTCCTTTTCTCCGGAAGAACTCATCAACAACGCACACGAACTCATCGCCACCCTGGCGCGCATGAAGCCTTCTTCGGCTAAAGGGGTTTATATGAGGTCCGTGTCTGTTGCCAGCACAATGAGCCCCGGTATCGGTGTAGACCCGAAGTCCATTAAAGTGTAACGTTGTTGATGTGTTGTCAAGTTGGGCGACGTGCCCAATGGCCAATAGTTCAACGACAATTCAATCAACAACTCACCATTTCAACATAACAAGAAATGACCAGAGAAGATAAAGTGACCGCGATCGCAGAACTTAAAGAGGAATTGGGCGGTACACCGTTCTTTTACCTCACGGATTCCTCGACGCTGACGGTTGCCAAAATCAACAAATTCCGCAAATTGTGCTTCGAAAAAGGCATTACGGTGAAGGTGGCTAAAAACACCCTGATCCAGAAAGCCCTCGAAGCGCAGCCGGAAGAGAAAGGCTACAGCGCCCTATACGAAGTTTTGCACGGCCCTACCACGATCCTGATCTCTCAGAATCCGAAAGCGCCGGCACAACTGCTGGAACTGTTCCGTAAAACGGAATCCCGCCCCATCCTGAAAGCAGCTTATATCGATACGTCCGTTTACATCGGCGACGAACAACTGGCCGTATTATCCAAACTGAAAAGCAAGGAAGAGATGGTCGGAGAGATCATCGGCCTGCTGCAGTCGCCAGGACGTCGTCTTGCCGGCCAGATCAAAGCGACCGGCTCCAAAATTGCCGGTATCGTCAAGACACTGGAAGAAAGGTAATGGTGAATGATAAATGATGAATATTACAGTTCATTGAAAATCAAAAATATTCATCATTCATCATTAAAAAAACGAGGCTTCCAAGTACGCATTATATACGTGTTACAATTTTGAATACCCCTTTCATACCGTTCATTAACCACATTTCGCAAACAACTTTTTAAATTTAAGACAAATGGCAGATTTGAAAGCAATGGCTGAATCGCTCGTGAACCTCACGATTAAAGAAGCCAATGAACTGGCCAATATCCTGAAGGACGATTACGGCATCGAACCAGCTGCATCCGCAGTAGCAATCGCAGCTCCGGCTGGAGGTGGCGGCGGCGACGCAGCACCGGCTGAACAAACCGAATTCGACGTAATTCTGAAAGACGCAGGCGCGAACAAACTTAACGTCGTAAAAGAAGTTAAGAATCTGCTCGGCCTCGGCTTGAAAGAAGCGAAGGATCTGGTGGATGCCGCTCCGAGCCCGCTCAAAAACGGCGTGAACAAAGCGGAAGCTGAGTCCATCAAGAGCGCTCTGGAAGGTGTAGGCGCTGTTGTTGAAGTGAAGTAAGACAGTTCGTTTAAGGGTTTCGGGGTGAGCCCCGCTTTCTCATAACAACTTTCCTGCTACTTCGACATACTATGATCGTCTTTACAAACCGCACAGATAAATAAACGATTAGGCTTAACGTTCCTTCCGGTCCGGAGGGAGGGTTAAGCCTATCGTTGTCTGTACCGTTTTGTTTGACAACTATTCCAGAGATTTTGTGTTTAAAAGGCTTGTTCGAACGTTCGTCCTTGCCTTCAGGAGTTGTTTCAAACAACTCTACCCGCCAATCAGCATTCAAGCATATTTTGCAAAAAATGACCAATAACGGCATCTCTAACGGGGCAGTCCAAAAAACAGGCGTGCAAGAGCGCGTTAATTTTGGCAAAATACGCCTCGCCGGTCACTACCCTGACCTACTTGAAATTCAGCTAAAATCGTTCCAGGAGTTTTTCCAGTTGGAAACAACGCCTGAGAATCGGAACAGTGAAGGACTTTATCGCGTGTTTCAGGAGAACTTCCCGATCACAGACGCGCGTAATATCTTCAACCTGGAATTTCTCGATTATTTCATCGATCCGCCGCGCTACACCATAGATGAGTGTATGCAGCGCGGACTCACGTATTCCGTGCCATTGAAAGCCAAATTGCGCCTCTCTTGTAACGATGAGGAGCACATTGACTTCCAGACGATTGTACAAGACGTGTTCCTCGGAAACATTCCTTACATGACGCCGAAAGGTACGTTTGTAATCAATGGGGCCGAACGCGTTATTGTATCGCAACTTCACCGCTCGCCAGGCGTGTTCTTCGGGCAAAGTTTTCACCCTAACGGGACGAAAATTTACAGCGCCCGCGTGATTCCGTTCAAAGGAGCCTGGATGGAGTTTGCCACGGATATAAACCTGGTCATGTACGCGTACATCGACCGGAAAAAGAAATTCCCCGTCACCACGCTGCTCCGTGCCATCGGTTTCGACACCGATAAAGCGATCCTCGACCTGTTCAATCTGGCCGACGAAATCGCCTGCACCCGGGAAAATATGGAAGGCTCGGTTGGCCGTAAACTGGCTGCCCGCGTCCTGAAAACCTGGACGGAAGACTTCGTGGATGAAGACACGGGCGAGGTGGTTACCATCGAACGGAACGAGATCATTCTCGAACGCGATACCATTCTCGATGAAGAAAATATCGAACTCATCCTCGATGCCGGTACGACTACGATCATTTTGCAGCGCACCGATATCGATGAGGATTTCTCGATCATTTACAACACCCTGCAAAAAGATCCGACTTCGAGCGAACTCGAAGCCGTGACCTATATATACCGGCAATTGCGCGGAAGCGATCCGCCAGATGACGAGACGGCGCGCGGTATTATCGAGAAGTTGTTCTTCTCCGATAAGCGTTACAACCTCGGCGAAGTGGGTCGTTTTAAAATCAACCGCAAACTGGGCGCTGAGATCGATGAAAACAACCTCGTACTCACGAAGGAAGATATCATCGCGATCGTCCGCTACATCGTCAGCCTGATCAACAACAAGGCTGAGATCGATGACATTGACCACTTGTCTAACCGCCGCGTACGCACGGTAGGGGAGCAGCTTTATGCCCAGTTCGGCGTAGGTCTGGCCCGTATGGCCCGTACAATCCGGGAACGGATGAACGTCCGAGACAACGAGGTATTCACACCGGTCGACCTGATCAATGCGCGTACCCTTTCTTCGGTGATCAACTCGTTCTTCGGAACCAGCCAGTTGTCGCAATTCCTCGACCAAACCAACCCCCTGTCTGAAATCACGCACAAGCGGCGTATTTCCGCACTCGGGCCTGGTGGTTTGTCGCGCGAACGCGCCGGTTTTGAGGTACGTGACGTACACTATTCTCACTACGGCCGTCTTTGCACCATTGAAACGCCGGAAGGCCCGAACATCGGGCTTATTTCCACGCTGTGTACCCACGCGAAAATCAATAAGATGGGCTTCCTTGAGACGCCTTATCGCCGCGTACTGAACAGCAAAGTGGTCATGGAAGGCGAAGTGGAATACCTCTCGGCCGAGGCGGAAGATTATATGAAAATCGCCCAGGCCAATACGCCGGTCGACGAAAAAGGCGCTTTCCAGAACGATCGGATCAAGTCCCGCGAACACGGCGACTTCCCGATCCTGACGCCGGATGAAGTAGAATACATCGACGTGGCGCCCAACCAGATCGTGGGTGTATCGGCTTCGCTCATTCCATTCTTAGAGAATGACGATGCCAACCGCGCGCTCATGGGCTCGAACATGCAACGCCAGGCTGTGCCGCTCATCCGACCGTGTTCTCCGGTGGTGGGTACGGGCCTGGAAGCCAAAGTCGCCCGTGACAGCCGTATGCTGATCAACGCGGAAGGCAGTGGCGTGGTTGAATACGTGGATGCCAACGAGATCGTCATCAATTACGACCGCACCGAAGAAGACCAACTGGTTTCTTTTGAAGATGCCCGCAAAATGTACACGCTGACCAAGTTTATGCGGACCAACCAAGGTACCTGCATCAACCTGAAGCCGATCGTACGCCGCGGCCAGCGCGTGGAACAAGGCGATATCCTTTGCGAAGGTTATGCCACCGAAAACGGCGAACTAGCCCTCGGCCAAAACCTGAAAGTGGCCTTCATGCCCTGGAAAGGATACAACTTCGAGGATGCCATCGTGTTGTCGGAACGCGTTGTACAGGAAGACGTGTTTACGTCGATCCACATCGAACACTTCGAACTCGACGTGCGCGATACCAAACTGGGCGAAGAAGAACTGACGGCAGATATCCCGAACGTGAGCGAAGAAGCCACCAAGGATCTCGACGAAAACGGGATCATCCGGATCGGCGCATGGGCCAAGGAAGGCGATATTCTCATCGGTAAAATCACGCCGAAAGGGGAAACAGACCCTACACCGGAAGAAAAACTGCTGCGCGCTATCTTCGGCGACAAAGCAGGCGACGTAAAAGATGCTTCCCTGAAAGTTCCGCCGAGCATCAACGGCGTGGTGATCGACAAACAGTTGTTCGCCCGCGCCAAGAAAGATAAGGTCCAGAAAGAATCGGAAAAAGCTTTGCTCGACCGCCTCGACGACGAACATGCCGTGGCGCTCAACAAGCTTAAGACCATCCTGATCGATAAATTGCAGATTTTGGTGAAAGAAAAAGTCACCAATGGCATCCGCAGTATCTACGGCGAAGAAATGGCGTCCAAAGGCACCAAACTTACCGTTCAGGTGCTCCGCGACCAGATCGACTACGGTCAGGTGGATTACACCAACTGGACCAGCGAAAAGAATACAAACAACCTCATCGCGCGCCTGCTGCACAACTACAGCATCAAGGTGAACGAAGAGGTGGGTCGTTACAAACGCGAGAAGTTCAATATCAGCATTGGGGACGAATTGCCCGCAGGCGTATTGAAATTAGCAAAAGTATACATCGCCAAAAAGCGTAAGCTGAAGGTGGGGGATAAATTGGCCGGCCGCCACGGGAACAAAGGGATTGTAAGCCGGATCGTAAGGATGGAAGACATGCCTTTCCTCGAAGACGGCACACCGGTCGACGTAGTGCTCAACCCGCTGGGCGTACCATCGCGTATGAACCTGGGGCAGATCTTCGAAACGGTACTCGGCTGGGCCGGCGAACGCTTGGGGCTGAAATTTGCAACCCCGATTTTCGACGGCGCCAAAACGCACGAAGTGGAAGAATGGATCGAAAAGGCCGGCTTGCCGGAACTCGGTCAGACCTTCCTCTCCGACGGCGAAACAGGAGACCGCTTCCACCAAAAGGCTACAGTTGGCGTGATCTACATGCTCAAACTCAGCCACATGGTAGACGATAAGATGCACGCCCGTTCGATCGGACCATACTCGCTCATCACACAGCAGCCCCTCGGCGGTAAAGCTCAGTTCGGTGGACAGCGTTTCGGTGAAATGGAAGTGTGGGCCCTCGAAGCCTACGGCGCCTCCAACATCCTGCAGGAACTGCTTACGGTGAAATCCGATGATATCCAAGGTCGCGCCAAAGCGTATGAAGCCATCGTTAAAGGCGACAACCTGCCGGAGCCGAACATTCCCGAGTCGTTCAACGTACTCGTGCATGAGTTGCGCGGCTTGGCACTGGATGTGAAGTTTGAATAAAAAGTTTAGAGGTTTATAAGGTTTAGATGGTTTAGAAGGGGGAACTCAAATCATTGATATTCAACGAAATTGTGTACTTTTCTAAACCTTCTAAACCACAACATTAGAAACCCGATGAATTTTGACTCCGATGCGTTTCCGTTCCTGGAAGGGAAAAAGTTTTCTTCCGGTGAGGCTTTTAAAGTAGCCGCTCCGCAGGAGGATGTTATCCTACGAAAGGAATACCTTGAAAAGCTGGCTAAAGGCAAAAAGATCATCCATGTTGGTTTTGCCGATCACCTGCCCATGATCCGGCAGCGCATCGAAACCAATACCTGGCTGCACAAACACCTGATGGACACGGCTGAACGGGTCATCGGAATCGACGTGGACGAAGAAGCGACGGAATACGTTCGACGGGAATTTGGAATCGAAGACCTGTACCTGCACAATGTGGAAACAGACGCGCCGCTGCCGGTAATCACCGGAGAAACCTGGGATTATATGATACTGGGCGAAATTGTGGAACACTTGGACAATCCGGTTACTTTTTTAAAAAACATCCGGGAGAAATACGGAAAAAACGTGCGTCGATTGGTGATTACCGTACCGAATGCATTGCGCCGGCACAACGTCAAAATGGCGTTCCGGGGCATCGAGCAGATCAATACGGACCATCGGTTTTGGTGGACGCCGTACACCCTGGCGAAAGTGGCGATACGTGCGGGTTATCAGGTGGAAAGTTACGAGTACAGTGAAAGTTACCCGGTTACAAAATGGCATTACCGCTGGCTGTTAAAACGCTGGCCGATGTTCCGGGAAGGTGTGATCATGGTTTTAATAGCCTGAAGGAATTCGACACGTGAAAGAGGACTACATCTGCACCTGGATTTATTTAGATAGCCCGGAAGAAAGTTCCGAATATCCGCAGGTTGGGAAACAGTCGCATTTGCCGGAATTTCAAAAGACCTATTGGAAATGTGTGGCAGTCTTTTTCGCTTTTAGTACGACCCATAATCCGAAACGCCGGCATGTTTTGTTTTCCAATAAAGATTGGGACGAATTGCCGGTCGTCGACGGACTTGATTTGAAACAATTTTTAAAATCGAAGCAGGTAGACCTTGTGACCATTCCGCTCCGCTGGCAAACACCGGCGGGTTATTTTGGAAAATGGCGCAACCAGTTTTACATATTCGATATATTGACGTTCATTGAACATACTTACGACAACGACGAGGCCGCTTTTATGGTGCTCGATTCCGATTGTATCGTGAATCGCGCGCTCGACGGTCTGTTCGATGCCTTGCGACAGGAAGGATTGCTAACTTTACCGATGTCCTACGACGTTACCCAGAATATCAACGGGGTCACCCGGAAAGACATGCGGCGGATTTTCGGAGAACTCGACGGTGCGGACCCCGGCATAGACCCGGTCTACTACGGCGGCGAAATTTTTGCGGCGACTAAACCGGTAATCCGGCAAATCAACGCGATCGCGCCGGCAGTGTGGGAAAACATGCTGAGACGACATGGCGGGGGCGAACCGAAACTGAACGAAGAAGCGCATTTTTTGAGCTACTGCTACCATAAAATCGGGCGATTCGGCACACTGGAAGGATTTATCAAACGGATATGGACGGCGCCGCATTTCAACAACGCAGCAGCCTCCGACCTGAATTTGCCGATCTGGCATTTGCCTTCGGAAAAGACCGGGGGAATTGCCTTGCTGTTTGAATACCTGACGCCGGCCAAAATTTCGGCCGGTAAATTAAACAGCATTCCTGTAAGTGAATTAGGTGGCTACGTAGGAATTCCAAAACGCAGACATTATTTGAACTGGAAACATTTTTTGAAGTACACGTGGTTGTATAGCCAGTTTAGAGTGGTTTAGAGGGTTTAGAATGTTGATTGTGAATATCTTGCAATTCCGGTTTCTTCAAAACCACTTTGCGTCGACTATGTAAGGTAATTTCAATAAGTCGGTTTGCTTTGTTTGGTGTCAATAATTTAATTGTTAAAAATTTCTGACTATGTCAATTTTAGAATTGCGTGGCGAAATAAAAACCATTGTCTCAAAAGTGGAAGATGAAGTAATTCTGTCCCAGCTCAGAGATTTATTAATAGAAGCTTTGGGCGGTTTGACAGAGGAGCAGGAGAATCTTTCAAATGAACAACTTGTACGGCTTGAATATTTAAAGCATCGTGCCAGAGAATCATCTCATCAGGTTCCAGACGAGATGGTCTGGGATTTACTTAAACGACGCCGTATGTCATGAAGATAATTTGGAGGGACGAATCCGTCGAAACGGTAAAGAAAACGATTGAATATCTGGAATAAAATTTTTCCCTTCAATCTGCGCAAAATTTTGAAATACACCTTTTTGACGCGAAAGAGTTTATCCTAAAACACCCAACAGCGGGGCGACCTTCTTTATCGCCCAATGTACGATACTGGTTAATTGATCGCTACCGGAGGATTTATTACGAGTACGACGAAGCAAGTAATATGATTTGGATACTCGACATTTTTGATACAAGACAAGACCCCAACAAACAACAATATTGATTCTCAAGCATACCAGCACATTTTTGAAATATGTCATTCAAAAAGAAAAGCAATAAAACCGATCAGGGTTTTGACAGCATCACCATCGCACTTGCAAGCCCGGACGAAATCCTGGAACGGAGCTATGGTGAAGTACTCAAACCGGAGACCATCAACTATCGCTCCTACAAGCCCGAACGCGACGGCCTGTTCTGCGAGCGCATTTTTGGTCCGGTAAAAGACTACGAATGCTACTGTGGCAAGTACAAACGGATCCGCTACAAAGGGATCGTTTGCGACCGCTGCGGCGTGGAAGTGACCGAAAAGAAAGTGCGTCGCGAGCGCATGGGCCACATTCGCCTCGTAGTGCCCGTGGTGCATATCTGGTTTTTCAAAAGCTTGCCGAACAAGATCGGTTACATCCTGGGTACGTCTTCTAAAAAACTGGAAGCCATCGTGTACTACGAACGCTATGTGGTCATCCAGGCCGGTATCAAAGGCGAAGAAGGACTCAGCAAAATGGACTTGTTGACCGAGGAAGAATACCTCGAAATCCTCGACACCCTGCCGAAGGACAACCAGCTGATGGACGACTCGAATCCCGATAAGTTTATCGCTAAAATGGGCGCAGAAGCAGTGCATGCCTTGTTGAGCGCGCTCAACCTGGACGACCTGTCTGCTCAACTGCGCCACGATGCCCACACGGAATCCAGCCAGGCCAAAAAGACGGAAGCCAACAAACGCCTGCGCGTAGTGGAAGCTTTCCGTGAAGGCCTGGAAAGTGCCGGGCAGCGCCCCGAATGGACGGTGATCCAGTACCTGCCCGTGGTGCCGCCTGAACTGCGCCCTCTGGTGCCGTTGGATGGCGGCCGTTTCGCGTCGTCCGATTTGAACGACCTGTACCGCCGTGTGATCATACGGAACAACCGCCTCAAGCGTCTGCTCGAGATCAAGGCGCCGGAAGTGATCCTGCGGAACGAAAAACGGATGTTGCAGGAAGCCGTAGATTCGCTGTTCGACAACTCGCGGAAATCAAACGCCGTGAAAGCCGAAGGTGGCCGGGCGCTGAAATCGCTGTCCGATATCCTGAAAGGTAAACAAGGCCGTTTCCGCCAAAACCTGCTCGGTAAACGGGTGGATTACTCCGGCCGTTCGGTCATCGTAGTAGGCCCGACGCTCAAATTGCACGAGTGCGGTATCCCGAAAGCGATGGCGGCCGAATTGTTCAAACCCTTCATTATCCGGAAACTGATCGAGCGCGGTATCGTGAAAACGGTAAAATCTGCCAAAAAACTCGTCGACCGGAAAGACCAGGTTATCTGGGAAATTCTCGAAAATATCCTGCGCGGTCATCCGGTCATGCTGAACCGGGCCCCGACGCTGCACCGTTTGTCGATCCAGGCTTTCCAGCCGCGTCTGATCGAAGGCAAAGCCATTCAATTGCACCCGCTCGTTTGTACGGCGTTCAACGCCGACTTTGACGGTGACCAGATGGCTGTTCACGTGCCTTTGAGCCATGCCGCTATCCTGGAAGCTCAGGTGCTGATGTTGTCGAGCCACAACATGCTCAATCCGCAGGACGGCTCGCCCATCACGCTGCCTTCGCAAGACATGGTTTTGGGTTTGTATTATCTCACAAAAGAGCGTAAATCCATCCCCGAGAACCCGGTGAAAGGTGAAGGCCGCCGGTTCTATTCGCCCGAAGAAGTGAACATCGCCTACAACGAAGGCCAGCTCGACCTGCACGCAGGCATCGAATGCCGGGTGGCGTATTACAAGGGCGGCGAAGTGGAGTACAAGCGGATAAAAACGACTGTGGGTCGCGTCCTGTTTAACCAGGCCGTACCGCAAAGCGTACCATACATCAACGAGTTGCTCACCAAGCGCAACCTGAAGATCATTATCGGAGACATCATCACGCAGACCAGTTTCAAGATCACGGCTGAATTTTTGGATGCCATCAAGGAACTCGGCTTCGGTTGGGCCTTTAAAGCTGGCCTGTCTTTCAACCTGGGCGATCTGGTGATCCCGAAATTGAAAAAAATTGCCCTCGATGCCGCCCAGTTGGAAGTAGACGAAATCTGGGAGAACTACAACATGGGTCTCATCACCTACAACGAACGTTACAACCAGATCATTGATAAGTGGACGTTTGCGGATAACCGCATCACCGACCAGTTGATGAAGGAATTGGCAGAAAACAGACAGGGCTTCAACTCCGTGTTTATGATGCTCGACTCCGGCGCGCGTGGTTCCAAACAACAAATCAAACAGTTGTGCGGGCTGCGGGGGCTGATGGCCAAACCGCGTAAAAGCGGCGACACCGGTGGCGCAATTATCGAAAACCCGATCCTTTCGAACTTCCTGGAAGGGTTGTCGGTACAAGAGTTCTTTATCTCTACCCACGGCGCCCGGAAAGGTCTGGCCGATACGGCTTTGAAAACGGCCGATGCCGGTTACCTGACGCGTCGTCTCGTAGACGTTGCCCAGGACGTGGTAATCCGCGAAGTAGACTGCAGCACCTTGCGGGGTATCGATACAACCGCTTTGAAAGAAGGGGAAAAAATCATTCAGAACCTGCGCGACCGGATCAAGGGGCGCTACAGCCTGCATGATGTATACCATCCCGCAACGGATGAATTGCTCGTGGCTGCCGGCGAATTTATCACCGATAAAATTGCCGCGCAGATTGAAACCAGCGACGTGGAAACGGTTACGATTCGTTCGGTGCTGACCTGCGAAAGCCGCCACGGTGTGTGTGGAAAATGCTACGGCAAAAACTTGGCCACCGGGCGGATTGCCGAAATGGGCGACGCAACGGGCATCATTGCCGCGCAATCCATCGGCGAACCAGGTACTCAGCTGACCCTGCGTACCTTCCACACGGGTGGTACGGCCATGATCGGCCAAACGGAAAACACCCTGATTTCCAAAAATGCTGGCTTGGTCGAATTCGATTCGGTTAAAACGGTAGACGGCACCACGCCGGAAGGAAACCCGGTGCAGGTGGTCGTTTCCCGTACGGGCGAACTGCGTATTCTCGATCCGAAAACGTCGCGGGTGTACTCCAATAACTACGTCCAGTACGGCTCCTACCTCTTCGTAACGGAAGGCCAGGAAGTACAGCGTGGCGACAAGATATCCGAATGGGATCCGTTCAACGCCGTGATCGTGAGCGAGTTCAACGGTCTGATGCGCTACAACAGCCTGGAAGAAGGCGTAAACTTCCGCATGGAACGCGACGACCAAACCGGCTTCGCGGAAAAAGTAGTTATTGAAAGCAAAAACAAGCGTAAAATTCCGTCGATCTCGATCGTGGATGCCAAAACCGGGGAAGAATTCAAACAGTACTCCCTGCCGGTAGGCGCTTATATTACCATAGAAGACAACGATCAGGTGAAATCGGGTCAGCAATTCGTGAAAATTCCGCGTAAATTAGGTAAAATCGCCGACATCACCGGCGGTCTGCCCCGTGTAACAGAACTGTTCGAAGCGCGGAACCCGTCCAACCCGGCCGTTGTGGCTGAAATAGACGGCGTGATCACCTTCGGTTCCATCAAACGCGGTAACCGCGAATGTATGATCGAAGCCAAAGACGGCCAGAAACGCAAATACCTGGTGCCGCTGACCAAGCACATCCTCATGCAGGATGGCGACTTCGTCCGCTCCGGCACGGCCCTCACCGAAGGCACGATTTCCGTGAAAGACATCCTGGCCATCCGGGGACCTTTCGCGGCATCGTACTACTTGGTGAACGGCGTACAGGAAGTATACCGCTCGCAGGGTATCAACATCAACGACAAGCACATCGAGGTGATCGTTCGCCAGATGCTGCGCAGGCTGGAGATCGTTGACCCGGGCGATACGCACTTCCTCGAAGGCGAACCGGTGGAACGCAACGAGTTCATCGACTACAACGACTGGATTTTCGACAAGAAATTCATCACTGATCCGGGCGACAGCGCCAAACTGAAAGCGGGCGCCTTAGTGTCGCTGCGGCAGGTGCGGGAGGAAAATTCGTTCCTCAAGCGCAACGACAAAAAGATCGTCGAATACCGCGACGCGGTACCGGCAACGGCCGTGTCGATGCTGCTTGGGATCACGAAAGCGTCGCTGGGTACCGAATCGTGGATTTCTGCGGCTTCGTTCCAGGAAACCACCAAAGTGCTTTCCACGGCAGCCATCGCCGCCAAGAAGGATCACCTGATGGGTCTGAAAGAGAACGTGATCGTGGGCAAGAAAATCCCGGCAGGTACGGGTATGCGCAACTACGACCGCCTGCAGGTAACCGGCGCCGGCCGTCCATTCAAGGACAAACCGGAAGAGGTGATGGCGGACGATCAGGATTAGACGACTGGCAATGTTTCGCGATAAAA
>Ga0105046_10006798_pt1 | contig 18073 bp, 16 predicted proteins | sample MAT03_FD_78385 | JGI IMG/M metagenome (GOLD analysis project Ga0105046, IMG submission 78385) | Freshwater microbial communities from Lake Fryxell liftoff mats and glacier meltwater in Antarctica - MAT-03 (megahit assembly) | ecosystem: Environmental > Aquatic > Freshwater > Ice > Liftoff...
CGTGTCCTTCACTGACGTGCCCTTGACTGACGTGCCCTTGACTTCATGGTGGCCGCCAAAGCCGGCGCGCATCGCGGAGAGCACCTTGTGGGCGACGTCGCCGCGACCGCGAGAGTAGAAGCGATCCCACAGCGAGGCGGCCAGCGTGGGTACCGGTACGCCTTCGTCGACGGCTGCATGGATGGTCCAGCGCCCCTCGCCACTATCGCTCACCCGACCTTCGAACGCGTCGAGTTGTGGGTCGGTGTGCAATGCCTGCGCGGTCAGGTCGAGCAGCCAACTGCTGACCACGCTGCCGCGGCGCCATACCTCGGTGACGGCTGCTAGATCGATGTCGTAGCGGTAGTACTCGGGGTGGCTGAGGGGCGCGGTCTCGGCATCTTTCACGTGCGACTCGCTGCCGATGTTGGCCTTCGCCAGCACGTTGAGGCCCTCGGCGTAGGCGGCCATCAAGCCGTACTCGATGCCGTTGTGCACCATCTTCACGAAGTGACCGGCGCCGACCGGGCCGCAGTGCAGCCAGCCGCGCTCCTCGGTGCCAATGGCCCCATTGCGACCCTCGGTGCGGGCGGCGGCATCCATGCCTGGAGCAAGCGCTTCGAACACGGAGGCAAGTTGCCGCACCGATTCGTCCGGGCCGCCGACCATCAGGCAGTATCCGCGCTCGAGGCCGAACACGCCACCGCTGGTTCCTACGTCGACGTAGTTGATGCCCTTCGCCGACAACGGAGCGGCACGATCGACGTCGTCGCGGTACCACGAGTTCCCACCGTCGATGATGGTGTCGCCCGGCGCCAGCAGCGGCTCGAACTTGGCAATCGTGTCTGCGACATACGCGGCGGGCACCATCAGCCAGATGTGACGGGGTGTTGCGAGTGCGTCGACCACCTCTTGCGGAGTGCGTGCGCCACGCACGCCCTCGCCTTCCATGGTGGTGACGGCCGCCTCGTCGACGTCGTACGCGATGCACTCGTGACCCGAGCGCTGAAGCCGACGAACCATGTTGGCGCCCATGCGCCCCAAACCAACCATTGCGATCTGCATACGCACAAGGTAACCAGCTTCACCGCCGCTCGCGGTTCGCCGAAGCTGTGTCGTTATTGTTGCGGCTGTGAGCGGCCTGACCAACGACGTACGACGCGACCTGCGGGGCGCTGCTCTCGCCCACGAGCGGCTGGTCACCGAACTTTCGGGGCTGACTGATGAGGTGGTGCAGCGGCCGTCGTTGTTACCCGACTGGACGGTCGCTCACACGCTGACCCACATCGCCCGAAACGCCGACAGCCACGTGCTGATGTTGCGGGCAGCGGCGGGCGGCGAGGTCGGTGCGCAGTATCCGGGCGGCGCTGAGCAACGCAACGCCGACATCGAAGCCGGCGCGGGGCGGTCAGCCGCAGCGCTGGTTGCAGATGTCGTCGACTCCAACATCCGCCTTGAAGAAGCCTGGGTGGAGATGACCGACGAAGGTTGGCACGGCGAGGGTTTGAGCGTGCTTGGTCCAGTCGCCATCGACAACTTGCCGTTCCGCCGTTGGCGCGAAGCGGTGGTGCACCATGCCGATCTCGGGCTTGTGTACAGCTGGCGCGACTGGCCGGCCGACTACGTGCGCGTCGAACTCGGCCGGCGAGTGATGGAGTGGTCCAGTCGCAAGCCAATGGGGCTCACCACGCTGCCTCCGATCGCGCTGGGCCTGAGTGAACACGAGCGTGTCGCGTGGCTGCTGGGCCGCACCGCCGTCGACGGCCTCGACGCTGCGGGCATCTTCTGATGCTGCGTACTTCGGCTCGCTGCATCGCCGCGCTCGTGTGCGCGGTCGCCGTGCTCGGTGGCACGGCGCGGCAGGTTTCGGCACACGCGGGCCTGGAGGTCAGCATTCCATCGGCGAACAGCGTGCTCGAAGTTGCGCCGACTGAAATCGTGCTCGACTTCGACGAGGCCATCGAGACCTCACTCACCAGCATCCTGCTGTACGACGCGGCCAGCAAGCCGATTCCGCTCGAGACGCCCGTTACCGGCCCCGACGACTCAGTCGTGGTGGCGCCCGTGCCCAAGGCGAGCGGTTTGCTCATTGTCGAAGGCGTCTACGCAGTCATCTGGCGAGTGACTTCTGCTGACGGGCACGTGGTCGAAGGGGCCTTCAGCTTTCAGGTTGGCACCGCGGACGCCGGCAATGGTCAGGAGTTGATCGATCAGGTTCGAAACGGGGCGAAGGCCGATTCGTCGGTGCGCTGGTGGTACGGCGTGGCGCGATTCCTCTCACTCTTCGGAGCCATCACCCTGATCGGTGGTGGCTGGTGGTTACTCCGTGGTCCGGCTGAGGTTGTGCGTCGGCGTCGGTCGCGCTGGATGGCGGTGGTCAGTTGGCTGGCGCTGCTCGCCGGCTCGGCGGCGGCGTTCGCACTCTTCGCTGCGCAGGCCGTCGCCGGCTCGTTGGGCGATGCGTTGGCAACCGACCGGTGGGGCGATGTTGCGACCACATCGACCGGCAGGATGATTCTGCTGCGCGTAGCGCTTGCCGTCGAACTCGGTGCATTGCTGGCGTTGCGTCGTCATCGTGCTCAGGGTTGGTGGCGTGGCGCAGCCGGCGCTGCCGGGCTGCTCATCCTGTATACGTTCTCCGCTTCCGGGCACCCCAACGCACAAGATCCGGCGGCCCTGTGGATTTCCATCGATCTGCTGCACCTGGTTGCCGTCACGGTGTGGATCGGCGGTTTGCTGGCGCTGTGCCTGACGAGCGCGGCGACGCTGTCGCAGCCGGACGGCGAGCGGATGGCCCGCCGATTCTCACTCGCTGCCTCCATCTGCGTACCCATCATCGTGGCCACCGGCGTGGCGCAGACGCTGAAGTTGGCCGGTGGTCTGGACGACGTCACCGTCACCGACTGGGGGCGGCTGTTGCTGGTCAAGGTCACCGTCGTCGTTGGACTGCTCGCAATCGCAAGCGTGTCGCGCTGGCTGCTGCACCACGACGGTGTCGCGTCCATTCGCCGCACGGTGACCATCGAGTTCGTCGTCGGCGTCCTCGTGATCGGTATCGCCGCCGGCATGGTCGCGCTGCCGCCCGTGCCGCCCATTGTGTCGAAGCCGTTCGAGACGCAGCTGACAAGCGCCGGCCTCATCGCGGTCGTGTCGCTCAGCCCGGGCAGCGTGGGAGGCAACGAAGTGCACATCACGATCACTCCGCCCGGTGGGTCGATCTCGCCGGTCGTGGGCGTTACCGCTCGCGTGTCGCTGCCGGCCGAGGCGATTCCGGTCGCTCCGGTCACGCTGGTGCGGGAGGGTCCGAATCACTACAGCGGCTCGGTGACGCTGCCCCGTTCGGGTGAGTGGACCTTCGAAGTCGTCGTGCAGATCACGACCGCTGACTCGGTGCTCCTGAAAACGACGGTACCCATTCCCTAAGAGTACGCAAGCCATGTGCGGGCGGCTTCGTAGCCTTCCTCGATCATGTTGGCCGAGCGGCCGACGTCGAAGGTGGTGAGCGCTGTCGGCGACGCTGGAAGCTCCCCACCGTCAGATACGCCGGCAGTCGACGCAACATCGTGCGGCCGTGGGCCTCGACTCCGAGCGAGCTGGCACGAAACAGAATGTCCAGCTCGCGGTGCGGCGGCTGCTCGGCGCTGAGGGGCGGCACCGACAACACCAGCGCCGCCGTCGTCGTCGTGTCGCCGCTGGTAGAGAGCCACCGATTCGCCGGTGGAGAGGTCGGTGGCCACCAACGCGAGCGGCACGGGCGAATGCTCGCCCGTTGCCGAGATACCGCCGCAGGAAGGTGCGATCGTGCCGATCGTCGAGGAACGACGTCTGCTGGCCGGCCAACGCTGGCGCCAAGCGACCGGGATGCACGCGCATCAGGTCGCGGCGGCGGATGCCACGCCAGATGTCAGCCATGTGGTCGAGGCCGTCCAGCCCGCCGTTCCACGCGAACAGTGCCGCGTTCACCGACCCGGCCGACACGCCCACCTGATATGAGCCGAGCGCACCCCCACCTGGCAACAAGAACGCGAGCGGACGAGGAAGTGCAGCAATCTCGACCGGAGTCACGCGCCCAGTACGACAGCTCAGTACGACAACTCGGCGCAGTGCTCGTCGGCCTGTGCGCGACCAATGAAACTTCCAACCAGGTCCAGCGCAGTTTCTTCGAACTCGGTCGGAAGCTGAGCTGCCCACTGTTCGACGTCGCTGCGATACGTCGAACTTGGACACCCTTGGCGATCGATTGACAACAGCGTGGGAGGCGGTGGTGCGTCCTCGTTGATTCGACCGTGCAGCACCCACGACTCGAACAGCGTGCTCAACGCGAACGCGGCGGTGATGGTTACTGCGACGTCCATTGCGAACTCACCGTCATGGCGCACTCCGTCGGCATCCTCGGCGACGAACTTCTCGGCAAGCTCGGCCCGCAACACGGTGACCATCGCCCCGGCGGCCACGTTGGCAACGACGCCACCCGGCACGAAGTTGGTCGCTGCGGTGAGAATCGTCCAGGTGAGGTCCCACACGAAATGCGTGCGGTCAGTCTCGTCGTGGATGTGCTCGTTGACCACCAGTTGGCCGAGCAGGCTGACCAGCCCGCCGATCTGATGCGACAGTGCGAGTAGTTCACCGTCGCTTTCGGCAATGCCGACACTGTGTGCGAAGCCCTCCGTGATCCGCGCACCCGCTGCGACGAGTGCCTGCAGCGCCTGCTCGTCCTTCAGCGCAACGGCGAGGAGGCGGACCTTGATGGCGACGTCCGTCGTCCACCCGTCCTTGACACCGGCGAACTGCAAGAGCCATGGCGCCACGAGCTGGCCAAGGAATGGGCCGTAGTCGCCTGCGTAGCCATCGGTCGCAAGGTTGGCCGCATACGGGTCGACTCGGAAGTAGCCGAGCATGGCCAGCACCGCCCTTTCCGCTGCTGCAGACGAGGTGTGCGCTGGGTCGGTGCCCGCAAGCGCCAGGTGGTAGCCGATCTCTGGGTCATCGAGTGTCTGGAACAGCAGCGCTGGGCGGTCACCGATCAACGACAGGAAGTAGGTGCTGGCCGTCGCGTTGTTGGCGATGTCGTGCAGCAGAATGTCGGCGGCGTTGGGGCCGAACGGCACGGCAAGATCCAGTGAGCCGCCGAGCGTCTCCTTGTCATCGAGCCACCTGCGCAGCAGATCGTTGGTGACGGTGGCGAGGGCAATCGGGTCGAGGTGTAACGAGCGCAAGAGCAGTGCCTGGACGTAGGGGTCAGGGTCGCGCATCGGTGGCAGGAGGTCTGTGATCGAGGCAGCGGCACCGGCGCGCAGTGTGGCGACGGGCAGTGTGGTCCGCCAGATCGACATCAGCCCGTCGATCACCGGGTCGATGTCGGCGGCGAGCGCAGTGCCGACGTATTCGTTGCCAAATGAGTTGGCACGCTGGCGCGCCAGCACGAAGGGCAGTACGTCCCAGTTGTGGAAGTTGGCCAGGAACTCAGCGCTCAACGCACGATCGCGACCGATGATGATGAGCTGCTGGGCAAGCCATGCCAGCTGCTCCGGGTCGTCAGCCAAAGCTTCCGGTTCGACGTTGTTGAGCATGGCCCCCAGTGCTCGCGCCTCTTCGACGGTAACGACCGCCGCGTTGTCCGACAGTGGGTCTTGTTGCGCCGACCACCCGTAGCCGTCGACCATGACGCGAACGAGCGACTGGTCGAGGGAGTTGATCTGCGCCGCCCGACGTTGGTCGCTTGCGAGCGGGTCGCTGGCGAGCAGCCGGCTCACCAGTGGCAGCCAGGTGGCGTCCATCTGAGCTACGGCGGCACGGACAACGTCCATCGCATCGGCCGCTGCCGGGTCCGCGCACGTCACTCGACGCAGGTCGTCGGAAGCTTCGGCCAGCGCCTGGCGCAATTGACCGACTCGTTGGGGGTCGTAGGCGAGCAGTGCCATCACAGCTTTCCAGGGAGCGCAGCCGCTTGAGCATCAAGCTCGTCGGCGATGCGGACGAGGCGACGGCTGTCGGCGTACAGCGCATCGGCCTGCAGCAGTATCGCAATGCGTCGCTGCCGCAGGTCGTCCATGCACGCCTGCGGCGAAGGCCCGACCCACGTATCCGGACCGGCGAACCGGTACACATCGAGTGCGTACAGCCGTTGCAGGCGCCACGCGACCGTGTCGAGGACGACGGCTCGCTGGCGCAGGCAGGTGGCGTCGGGTGAAGTTGACATCTCACCTGTACTGGGCATGGCGAGTTCGCCGAATCGGCAAAACTCACACAGATTCAGTTCGGATCAGAGTCGACGGACCACCAGGTGGTGGGGGAGCTGAGTGGCTGTGTCGACGAAGCCTTCACCTTCGACTTCGAAGCCGTTACGCCGGTAGAAGGCGAGCGCAGCGTCGCGGGCCCGTGCCCACACGGTCGACTCGCCCGCAGCCTGATACCGGGCGCAGCCCGCCCCCAGCAGCAGGCCGCCGATGCCGCTTCCCTGCATCACGAGCGCGGTGGCCATACCGCGCAACTGGATTGCAGGCTGCCCCTCATACTCTCGCGGTATCCAGCTGGAGGTGGCGACCAGTTCGCCGTTGCGCCTTACTCCGAGATGCAGCGCACCTGGCCACGTGTCCTCGGGGAACACCACCTCTTTGGTGGGCGTGTTGGCACGCAGCACTGCCAGCCGCAACGGGTGGGTCTCCTCCGGCGTCAGCTCGACGACCTCCGCGTCACTCATTCGGCGCCACTCATTCGGGGACGTCCAGCGCGGCGCCGTCGGCCGCAGCCGAGGCGTACATCGCGTCGACGATCTGGTGCGCTTTGACGGCGGTGAACAGGTCCGGAGTAGCTGCGCGACCTTCCTGGATGGCGCTGATGAATTCTCCGTCCGGGTTGTCGCTGCCGTCGCGCATCGGGGTGACCGCGGCGACGAGTTCGTCATTGCTCAGCGAGCCGTTGGCACCGTCGGCGTCGGTCCAGCTGACCGGCCCGAACCAGTCGTCGCCTTCGATCACGATGTGGCGCCGCTCGCAGAAGATCTCCACTCGGCGCAGGCTCGGCCGTGCCAGGTTGTCGTGCCACACGCTGGTCAGCGTGCCGGTGGCACCGTTGGTGAACCTCAGCGACGAGGTGGCGACGTCCTCGATGCCGTCGTAGCCATGGAAGTTCTCGGTGTGTGCGCTGAGGCGGCGCACCTCGCCGACCAGGTAGCGCAGCATGTCGACGTCGTGGATGCTGTGTTCCAGCAACGTGCCCGCGCCGACCAGCGCCTTTTCGGCCCGCCACGTGCTGGCGTAGTGGCCCTGGATCGGGATGAACTGATCGTCGCGGAACACCACGGTCATCACGCGACCGGCAGTCGGCTCGTCGATGAGGTGCTTGGCCCACAGGTAGGCGGGCGAGCGGCGCAGCACCAGGCCCACCTGATGGGTGACACCTGCAGCGGCGGCAGCCTCCGCCATCTCCATCGCCTGGCCGGTGGTGAAGGCCAGCGGCTTCTCGCAGAACACATGGCGGCCGGCGGCGACGACCTTCGCCAACAGCCGCGGGTGTTCGTTGGTCCATGTGCAGATGTAGACGGCATCGCAATCGGCGATGACTGCGTCCTCACCGTCGTAGACGGTGTGGCCACTGGCGGCAGCGAAGGCGTTGGCGCGCTCTGTATCGGGGTCGTAGACGCCGGCGCGCACCACCTTGGCGCCACTGTGCTTGAGGCTCTTCGAGTGATAGGTGGCGATCAGGCCGGCGCCAAGGAAGCCCACCCGGACGGGCTCTGTCGTCGCCGTTGACGTGGTCATGGTCATGGTCGGTCAGCTTGCCAGACCGATAGCCAGTCGCGTGTGGCGAGCTACAGCCGCTCGATGCGGTCGGCGATGGTCGTTGCTTCGTCGATGTCGTGAGTGACCAACAGCGCAGTCGTGCCGGTGGTACGGAGCACTGTCGCCAGATCGGCGGCCAGCCGGTCGTGCAGCTCCCGATCGAGCCCGGTGAGCGGCTCGTCGAGCAGCAGCACTGCAGGGCGCGGCGCCAACGATCGAGCCAACGCCACCCGCTTCGCCTCGCCTCCGCTCAGTTTCGTCACATGGAGATTCGCCAACGCTTCGAGACCAACCAACTGCAGCAAGTCCTGCACGCGGGCCGAGATCTCGGTGCGGCCGACGCGTTGCATCCGCAGACCGAAGCCGACGTTCTCCGCGACTGTCAGATGCGGGAACAGTTGCTCGTCTTGGAACACCAGCCCGATGTTGCGCCGATGCGATGGCAGCATCGTGACGTCGCGGCCGTCCAGCGACACGGTGCCACTGTCGGCCGTCAGCAAGCCGGCGACGACGCGCAGCAATGTGCTCTTACCAACCCCGGAAGGCCCCAGCAGTGCGACCACCTCGCCGCTCGCGACCTCGAGCGAGACACAGTCGAGCACCGTGCGCTCGCCGAAGCGAACCGTGATGTCACTTGCTGCGAGCATGAACGCGTCCGTCAGGTCGCACGGCACCAGACACAGCGCCAATGATGAGCCCGCACGTGGCGAGCAGGATGGTGGCGAGCGCGAAACCCTGAGCACGGGGTATTTCACCGGCACGACCGAGCAGGCGGCCGATCGCAATCGGCATGGTCTCGCGACCGGCACGGGTGAGGAAGGTGGTGGCGCCGAACTCGCCGAGCGAGATGGCCGCCGCCAGGCCGGCGCTCGCAGCCAGCGGTAGCGCGACCCGGCGAACGTCAACCGCCAGCCATGCCCGCAACGGCGAGGCACCCAGCGTCGCCGCGGCGGCGCGCTGGTCCGCTGGAATCGAGCGCAGCACCGGCAACAGCGCGCGCACCACGAACGGCGTCGCCACCAGAGCATGGCCGAGCGGAATCAGCCACCATCTCGCGCGCCAGTCGAATGGCGCTGTGTCGAACGTGATCAACATTCCAAGGCCGATCGTCACCGCCGACGTCCCCAACGGCAACATCAGGCCGACGTCGAGCAGCGAGCCGTGGCGCCCTGCCGCGCCGATGGCCAACGACGCCAGCCCGCCGATGACCACGCTGATCAGCGCCGCGACGACGGCGAACCTCAACGACGTCAGCAACGAAGCAAGGGGGTCGACGCCCAGGCTGACCCCTGGCCGAACCTCGCTGGAGCCCAGCGTGCGCCAGGCATTCAAGGACCAGGCGCCCCCCAGCCGGAACGACCGCGAGACCAACACGACCAACGGGATGACCATGACCGAGGCTGTCAAAGCGCCGGTGATCGCGACGAAGCGGCGCTCGTGACGGGACCGGGCCACGCGGGCGGCACCGTCACCAGCCAGATGCAACGACGCCCGTCGCTGCCACCGCGACGACCACCACACCACGGCTCCCAGGATCACCAGCTGCAGGAGAGACAACACCGCTGCGCCGTCGACATCGCCCAACTGTGTGGCGCGCCGTGCGATCTCGACTTCCAGCGTGGGGTTGGCCGCGCCACCGAGCAGCTTGACCGCGCCGAACGACGTAAAGGTGAACAGGAAGACCACCGTGGATGCGGCCCACAGCGCCGGCCGCAGCAGCGGCAGCACGATGAAGCGCAGCACCTGCGAGGGCGTGGCGCCGAGCGTCCGTGCTGCAGCCGTGAGGTCGGTGGGCAGCACTGCCCACATCGCCCCGACCAGCCGAACGACGACCGCAATGTTGAAAAACACGTGCGCCACGATCACCGCACGCGCCGTCCCGTGCCATGAGGCGGGAAGCAGCGCGAGGAACGCGGCGCCGACTACGACGGTGGGCAGCATGAACGGCACGGTCACCATCGCCAGCAGCGCAGCGCGTCCGCGAAAGCGGAAGCGTGCCATCAGGTAGGCGGGCGCAAAGCCGATCACCATCGTCATCGTTGTGCTGACCAGCGCCTGCCAGAAGGTGAACCACATCACGCGGGCGAGCCCGGGAGCGCCCAGGGCGTCGCTCACGGAACCTGGCTGCACGACGCGCGCGAGCAGCGTTGCCAACGGCCACAGGTAGAAGAGCGCGAGCCCAGCCACTGGCGCGGCCGCGAGCGCGGGCACCAGCCACCAGGGCCGCCGGTTCAGCGCAGCACGATCTCGGTCCACTGGTCCTGCCACTGTTGGCGATTGGCGGCGATGGTCTCGGGGTCGAACGTGAACGGATTGGTGGGCACGACAGCGAACTTGGTGAACACCTCGGGCAGCGTCACCGAAGGATTGGCCGGGTAGACGAACAGCGTCAGCGGCAGTTCCTTCTGGAACGGCTCACTCAGTAGGAATGCCGTCAATTGCGCGGCCTCGTCGGGGTGTTTCGTGCCGCGCAGGACACCGGCGTACTCGATCTGGCGGAAGCACGTCGCCCCGACCACGCCCGTCGGTGCGTCGTCGCGCGGCGGGTCGGCGAACACGACTTCGGCCGGCGGGCTACTGCCGTAGCTGACGACCAGCGGCTTGTCGCCGGCACTACCCGCGGCGCCGCTGAAGCGCTCGTAATACGCACTGTCCCACGAATCGACGACCTCCACCCCGTTGGCGCGCAAGTCGGTCCAGAACTGCTGCCAGCTGGCCTCGCCGGTGTGGGCAATGGTCGCCATCAGGAACGCCAGGCCGGGGGAGGAGGTGGCCGGGTTCTGCACTACCAACAGGTCCTTGTACTCCGGTAGCAACAGGTCGTCCATCGTCGTTGGTGGCTCGACGCCGCGGTCGGCGAACCAGGCAATGTCGTAGTTGACACACACATCGCCGAAGTCGACTTCGCTGGGTTGGCCCTCGAACACCTTGCCCTCGGTGGCGGCGGACAGCAGAGTGTTGTCGACGCCCCACATCACGTCGCCCTCCGGGTTGCCGGCCGTCAGCACGGCCTTGGCGACCATCGTGCCCGCATCACCGGCTGTGACGATGTTGACCGCGATTCCTGTGTCGGCCGTGAACACGGCGAGCGCCTCGTTCAACGGAGTGTCCTTGGTGGGGAACGAGTCGTACGCGACCAATGTGATGGTGGCCGGCGTGCCCGATGATCTGTCCTCGTCGTTGCCGCACGCGGCGAGCACCAGACCGGCTGCCAACCCGGCGAGTAGAACCTTCCTCACGGAATCACGACCGTGAGAACACCCGTGGCAACGGTGACTTCGGTGCGATCGCCGCCTTCGTTGCTGACGCCGCGTGCCTCGGTGCCGGTGAACGTTGCGTCTTCCAGCGGCCAGCGGGCGCCGTGCACCGTCACTCCGGCGCATGGCCCGTGCAGCGCAAGAAGCGAGAACAACTGGCCGGGCTCAACGTCGAGCACGCTGTGCCGGCCGGGATGCAGCATCGAGAACCCGGTGTCGCCCAGAATGGCCCGCACTGCGCTCAGCTCGGCAAGTGACTGATGACCGAGTGACAAGATGGTGGCCAACTGATGATCCAGACGGCGCTCGCCCGACTCGTCGACGCCGCCGATCACCAGCAGCTGGCGAACATCGGGAACCTCCAATGCGCGAGCGATGGCGATCTCGGTGTCCGTTGCGTCCTTGTCCATCGGATGCTCGTGGATCTCGACGCCGCGGGCGTAGGCCCACATGCGGCCTGACGCGCTGATGCTGTCGAGATCGCCGACCAAGACGCCAGGTCGCAGCCCGCCGGCAACAGCATGGTCCAGGCCACTATCAGCGCCGATGACAACGGCATCGGCGCGGACGGCGTCAAGGGCGCGCGCTGAAAGGGCACCGCCTCCAATGACCACCACTGCTTGCACCATCCACATCCCTCCGCTGGCATTACCCAGATCAGGTTCTCGGGTCGATGGCGGCTGCCATCCTCTCAGCCCGCGATCCGCAAGCTCCCCATTCGGTTGACGACAGTGTAACCCCCAGCGCTGCGACGCGTGGCGAGGTCACGTGCGCGACCGCTGTGTCTGGATGGTGACCATTGCCAAGCCGATGATGACCAACACCATGCCACCGATCTGGATGGGCCGCACCGTGCTGCCCAGGAAGATGACAGACCACATCACGGCGAGTGCCGGCTGCGAGACCTGCAGCATGCTGATGACGCCGACGGGGACCGACTTCTGCGCGAACACCATCAACCCGTGGGCAGCCGTGCCGGTGAGCGCGGCCAGGATGACGATGAAGACGACCGAGCGCCACGTGATCTGCGAGAGGCTGCCGGGGAAGATGAACAACCCCAAAGGCAGCGTGACCACGGCCGCGATGGGTGTGATCGCGGCCATGACCGCGGCGACGGATCGTCCTTGACGCAGGCGCCGGCTGGTGAGCAGGTACACAGACCAGAGGCACAACGCGCCGGCGATCCAGGCGACGCCTAGCCACGAGAACTCGCCGTTGGCAGGGGCGAAGAAGAGCACGATTGCGAGCCCGACGAGTGAGATCAGCCCGAAGGCCAAGTCGCCGATGCGGAGGCGCTCGTGAAACAGCCACGCGCCCAACGGCACCACCAGCAGCGGTGTCAACGCGCCGGTGAACTCGGCGGAGGCGACCGTGGTCTTGGTGACGCCGGTGAAGAAGAAGGTGATGTTGAGACCGAAGGCGATGCCCGGAATGAGCGCGGGGCGGAGGTCGGCCCAGCTCAGCCAACGCTGCTCCGTGACCCGCAGGATGCCGATCCAGATGAACGAGCACAGGATCATTCGCCAGAACGCAACCGCAACCCCCGGCGTCTCGGCCAGCTTGACCAAGGTCGAGCCTGCGCTGAACAGAAGGATGACCGCCACCAGCGCGGTCAGTCCGAGCGCACGGCCTTCCGGCTTGCGGAACCTGCGCTGGGCAGGCTGCGAGTCGTCGACCAGGAGGCCGGATTCCTCGCTCACTCTGCGGGCTGCGTGGTCGTTTGATCGGTCGTGTGGCGCCTGATGTCGGGCTCGATGTAGACCGTGGTCGCGATGGGCACAGCCGCCCGCAAGTCGGCCTCCGCCCCGTCGATTGCGAGAGCAAGCTCGGCCACCGTCAGCGTCGGCGCGAAGTCCAGCTTGGCGGCCACCAGCAGCTGGTCGGGCCCAAGGTGCATTGTGCGCATGTGGATGATGCCGTTGACCTTGTGGGCACCGGACAACGCCGCATTGATGGCGTCGAGATCTTCGTCGGATGCAGCCTCGCCGATGAGCAGGCCCTTCATTTCCGTGGCGAGGATGATCGCGATCGCGACCAACAGCAGTCCAATGGCAATCGAGCCGACGGCATCCCAGCGGGAGTCTCCGGTGATCTCGGCCATCGTGAGGCCACCAAGTGCGAACAACAGGCCGATCTCGGCACCGACGTCCTCCAGCAGCACCACCGGTAGCTCGGGAGCCTTGGAGGTGCGGATGAAGTTCCACCATGAGCGGCCATGGCGCACGTGGTTCGCCTCCTTCACCGCCGTGGTCAGCGAGAACGTTTCCAGCGCGATTGCGATACCGAGAATCGCGTAGGCGATGTACGCGCTTTCGATCTCGTGCGGGTCACCCAGCTTCTGGATGCCTTCGTAGAGAGCGAACAGCCCGCCCATGCTGAACAGCACGAGGGCGACGACGAACGACCAGAAGTAGCGCTCCGGCCCATACCCGAACGGGTGAACGCGGTCGGCCGGGCGCTCGCCGCGCTTGGAGCCGAACATGAGCAGACCCTGGTTGCCGGTGTCGGCGATGCTGTGGCCCGCCTCGGCCAACAGACCGGCCGACCCGGTGAGAATGAACCCGACCAACTTCGCGATGGCGATACCAAGGTTGGCGAAGAACGCAGCGATGATTGCCTTACGACTTCCGTCTTGCACGTCGGCAACCCTACCGACGGTGAGGCGCGCAGGGCCGCTTCAGGCCTGCTCGGCAGCGGTGAGGTGGTCGGAGCGGCGAAGGAAGCAGACGCCTCCGGTGTCCGAGCGCAGATTCAGCCGACGGGGGTCGAAAAGTTGGAGCTATCCATGATGAACGTCTGCGGGTGCATCGACCTGCTCTCGCCGCCGGTGCCGGCCGGGCTGAAGTACACCTTGATCAACGCCATGCTCGGGTAGCGCACCTCGTACTGCTGCGTGCGGTCGCACAGGCCGTCGAACTCGAGGTAGGGCGCATGGAACGGTGCCGATCGTAGGACGGGCCACTCCAACCGTGGGCACGCTGACGGCGTGGGTGAGACTGGCCTCATGGAGAATCTCGACGAACTTGCCGGACGCGTTGCCATTGTCACGGGCGGCGGCCGCGGAATCGGGCGTGGTGTCAGCGAGCTGCTGGCAGCGAACGGTGCGACGGTGGCGGTGAACTACCGCAAGGACGCGGAGGCGGCGGCGAAGACGGTGGCTGCGATCGAAGCCGCCGGCGGCAGCGCCCGGGCGTACGCCGGCTCGGTGGACGACGCGGCCGATTGCGCTGCGCTCGTCGCCGCCGTAGTGGCCGACTTCGGCGGCATTGACATCCTGGTCTGCAACGCCGGCATCGCCTCTCGCGGTCGCGCGGTGGCCGATACCGATCCGGAGGAGATGATTCGGGTTGTCACCACCCACGCCTTCGGCCCGCATCACCTTGCCCGCGAAGCCCTGCCCTCCATGCGTAGTCGTGGCCGCGCGGACATCGTGATGATCTCGTCGGTGGCCACCAACCATCACTCGGCCAACGGTGCTCCGTACAACATGGGCAAGGCGGCAATGGAAGCCCTTGCATTGACGCTTGCGAAGGAAGAGCGCCCGTTTGGCATCCACGTCAACGTGGTTGCACCGGGGCTGGTGGAAACCGACATGGGTTTGCGATTGGCTCGAGCGTTCACCGGCAATCGCGCGATGGAGGACTTGCGTTCGATGGATGCGGCCTCACCGTTCGGGCGCGTCTGTCAGCCGGCCGACGTTGCCAACGTGGTGCTGTGGCTGTGCAGCGCCGGTGCCGGCTACGTCACCGGCCAACGCATCGAGGTAGACGGCGGCGGCAACCGCTAGGAGCGAGGCGCGGTCACTTGGGGGTGACGTTGCCGCCGGTGCGGGGGAGTTCCACAAAGGTGCGTCCGGGGGTCAGCAAGATCGGGCTGCCGTCGTCGGCGACGAGGGTGAACGGCTGTAAGCGGTCGGCCCGGGTCCAGGTGCCGTGCACCATTTTGCCGCCGCTGAACACCCATGCCTGGCCGTTGCCAATGCTTTGTGCGTCGGGGCTGCCGGAGATGCCCTTGTTGTACACCATCTCCAGGATGACGACGTTGTTGGTGGTGACCAGCTCGCCGTTGCGCTCCTTGTCGGACCGGCCATTCTGGCCACGTTCGTAGATGCCTGCGATGTCATTCCATGTCCAGTCGATGCCATAGCTGTCCATCGAGAGGGTCACGCCGATGGACGGGGTACCCGCGACGTCGGCTCCGAGGTCGCGGAACTGGAACTGCTGGGGGGGAATGCCGGCACCGGCAGGTGCTCGCTCCCACGCCAGATCGATGTTGAAGTAGAGGTTGTACGGGGCTTTGTCGAACCCGACCCGGAAGCACGCGCCGGCACAGTAGGTCTGACTCATGTCGACCAGGTCGCTGTTGCGGATCTCGTTGGTCACGGTGCTGTTACCGCCAGACCAGGCCAGGATCGGGCTGCCGAGGGAACCGAGCAGGTCGACGTCCTGCAGCCGTCCGGACCGAATCGGGCCGACTTCGGAAGCGCCTTGGCTCTGGAAAACCATCGCAAATCGCGACACGTTGTCGTTGATGATCTCCTCGTAGACCATGTCGGCGAGGTTGGCGCCCGACTGGGGATGCGAGTCGTAGTTGCCGACCTTCGCCACCACGATCGGCCGCAGCGCTATGAGCGGATTGTCACCCGTGACCGGCAAGCCAGTTAGCGGGAAGACGGGGACCGGTACTTCTGTCGTGGTGGTTGCGGGCTCGGTGGTCGTGGTTGCGGGCGGGTTGGTGGTGGTGGCCGCGGGCAGGGTGGAGAGCTCGATGGGCTCGGGCGGAGTGGAGGCGGTGGCATCGGAGCCGCCGTCACTACAGGCGGCGACCAGCGCCGCGGCAGCGACGAGGAATGGCAGGGTGCGAGAAAGGCGCATTTCTCGATTGTGGCACTTGCAGGTCGTCAAACAGCGGCGCCCGCCGGATGGCACACCGCCGCGTGCTAATCAGTGGGAATGCGCGATCATCGCTACGACGTCCTCTTCGAACCCGTTCGCATCGGCCCCGTCACCGCTCGTAACCGCTTCTTTCAGGTGCCGCATTGCAACGGGATGGGCCACCGCCACCCGTCGTCGCTCGCAGAAATGCGTGGCGTAAAGGCCGAAGGGGGGTGGGCGGTGGTGTGCACCGAAGAGGTCGAGATCCACCACACCTCGGCACTCGATGGTGCCGTCGAAGGACGTCTGTGGGACGACATGGACATTCCGGCGCACCGCCTGACCGTCGAGCGTGTACATGCCCACGGAGGCCTCGCCGGAATCGAGCTGGTCCACAGCGGGCTGAATGCGCCGAACACGTATTCGCGGGTGCCCGCCCTCGGTCCGTCGGTGCGACCGGTCACTTCCGGCACCCCGTCGGTGGGGCGGGAGATGACGCTGGCCGACATTGCGGACCTGCGCGAGTGGCACCGCGCGGCCGTACGTCGCTCGCTGAGGGCCGGCTATGACGTGGTGTATGTCTACGCCGCACACGGCCTGACGGTGTTCCAGCAGTTCCTTTCGCCGCGCTTCAACTCGCGCACCGACGAGTACGGCGGATCGTTGGAGAATCGCGTACGCCTCCTACGCGAGGTGTTGGAGGACACTCTGGACCTGTGCGCCGGACGCGCCGCGGTGGCGTGTCGCATCGTCGTCGACGAGTTGCTGGGGGTGGACGGCCAGGGTCGCGCTGTGGGCCTCGGCCGGTCGGAGATGGAGGAAGTGTTCGGCCTGATCGGTGAGCTGCCGGACCTCTGGGACCTGATGGTGGGCGAGTGGGACTTCGACAGCAGCACGTCGCGGTTCGAGCAGGAGGGGTACAGCGAGCCGTTCGTCCACGGTTTCAAACAGCTGACCACCAAGCCGGTCGTCATCGTCGGTCGCTACACGTCGCCCGACACGATGGTGCGTCTGGTCAATCAGGGCATCACCGACTTCATTGGAGCGGCGCGCCCATCGATCGCCGATCCGTTTCTGCCGAACAAGATTGCAGAGGGTCGCGTCGAGGACATCCGTGAATGCATCGGCTGCAACATCTGCGTGAGCGGCGACTGGCTGAGCGTGCCCATCCGCTGCACACAGAACGCGTCGATGGGCGAGGAGTGGCGACGTGGATGGCACCCGGAGCGCATCGCTCCCAAGCCCGCCGACGCCGCCGACGCGAAGGTGCTGATCATCGGAGCCGGTCCAGCCGGCCTGGAGGCGGCGATGTGGCTCGGCCGTCGTGGCTACGAGGTGGTGCTGACCGAGGCGTCGCGAACGCTTGGTGGTCGCGTCGTGCGCGAGGCCGCACTGCCGGGCTTGGCCGAGTGGGGTCGTGTTCGAGACCATCGTGTGCTGCAGCTGGAGAAGCTGGACAATGTGCTCGTCACGCTGGAGAGCCCGATGACTGCTGAGGAGATCGTCGAATACGACTTCACGCACGTCGCGGTCGCGACCGGCGCAACCTGGCGGGTCGATGGTCTTGGCCGCTTTCATGCCGCGGGCGTGTTCACCGGCGCGTTGACCCCTGACGACCTGCTCGCGGGCCTTCGGCCGTCCGGTAATCGGGTCGTGGTCTACGACGACGAGCTGTTCTACATCGGCGGTGTGTTGGCCGAAATGCTGGCCACGGAGGGATTTCAGGTCACGATCGTGACGCCGGAATCGAAGGTGTCGGCCTGGACGGTGAACACGATGGAGCAGCACAAGATTCATCGGCGACTGGTCGCTGCCGGCGTCACAATTCTCACCGACACGACGGTGCTGGGTCACGAGGGCAACGTCGCTCGCCTGGCCTGCACCTACACGGGTCGCGAGCATTCACTCGCGAGCGATGCCATCGTCTCGATCACGTTCCGAGAGCCACACGCACCGCTGGTCGGGCAGCTGCAATCGCTTGGAAGTCAGCACGTGCAGGCCATCGGCGACGCCTATAACCCTGGCACCATCGCGGAGGCCGTTTATAGCGGGCGGCTCTATGCGGAGGCGCTACAAGCGCCTGACCTGGGGGTAGGAGCAACTCCCTTCCGGCGCGAGATCATTGGCCTCGCGGGGCGGTAGCGTTTCGGCGTGAGTCCACTTGCTGCTAGCCCCCTCGCTA
>Ga0105046_10006799_pt1 | contig 18072 bp, 15 predicted proteins | sample MAT03_FD_78385 | JGI IMG/M metagenome (GOLD analysis project Ga0105046, IMG submission 78385) | Freshwater microbial communities from Lake Fryxell liftoff mats and glacier meltwater in Antarctica - MAT-03 (megahit assembly) | ecosystem: Environmental > Aquatic > Freshwater > Ice > Liftoff...
CCCGCGCTGAGCAAGATCTCGCCGTTGCAGCGGGCGACCTTGTCGAGCCCACCTTGCCTGTAGTGCACCGCCACCGCGCGGCGGTTGGCCAACTCGATCCGGGTGGCTTGCGCTTCGGTGCGGATCACGAGGTTGGGCCGATGGCGGTGCGGCGTCAGGTAACCCTTGGCCGTGCTCCAGCGCCAACCCTTCCAGGTGGTCAACTGGTAGTAGCCAGCACCTTCTTGCGCAGCCCCGTTGAAGTCTTCAGTGCGCGGCACGCCAATCTGCTGGGCGCCGCCGATGAAGGCTTCGATCAAGTCGTTCTTGTCGTCGATGTCCGACACCGACAACGGCCCGTCAGCACCATGGTGTGCGCTGGCACCCCGTTGGTTGCGCTCGGATTTGATGAAGTACGGCAGCACCTCATCAAAGCTCCAACCGGGGTTGCCCAGTGCTGCCCAATGGTCGTAGTCTTCGCGCTGACCACGGATGTAGATCAGGCCGTTGATCGAGCTCGATCCGCCCAGCGTCTTGCCGCGCGGCCAGTAGATGCGCCTGCCGTTCATGTTGGGGTCGGGGTCGGTGTGGAAGCACCAGTTGTAGCGCTTGCTCCACATCGTCTTGCCGTAGCCTATGGGCAGGTGGATCCAGAACGACTTGTCGTCCGGGCCGGCCTCAAGCAAGAGTACGCGGGTCGCCGGGTCTTCACTCAACCGACCGGCCAGCACTGCCCCAGCGGACCCGGCGCCGACGACGATGTAATCAAAAGACTCGGTCATGCGGATTACGGGTTCCAGTTCAAGCAGGTTTCTGTTCATGTCAGTCGACCGCGTGGCCCTGAGTGGACAGTCGAGGGCAGGTCAAACTGCAAGCCAAGTGGGCGGCGGATGCGCAAAACCCAGAAAACGAATCGAACATCGTGATTTGTTTTTCATCCTAGATGAACTTTTTTCGGAACACAATGTTCCATTATTAGAGATTACCCTGATGAAGCGCCCCTCAAACCCAGAAAACGGAGACGCCTCCAACGCAGCAGCCTCGGCTGCGCAACGCAGCTTGGCCGTGATCAGCGCATTGGCTGCGGCCGGCCAGCCGCTGTCGTTGGCCGATCTGGTCAAGGCCTTGGGCCTGCCCAAAGCCACGCTGCACCGCTTGTGCAACCAATTGCTCGAAACCGGCTACGTCGCGCGTGACTTCAACGACCGCGACTTCATCGTCGGCCCTGCACTGCGCCGGCTGGCCTTGGACACACTGAACCACGGCACAGCACGTGGGTTGCGGCACCAGGTGCTCAGCGACCTGGTGGCGCAAGTGGGCGAGACCTGCAACTTCACCACCACCGATGGCGCCGGCGTGTTGTATCTGGACCGGGTCGAAGCCCCCTGGCCCTGGCGGCTGACGCTTGACGTAGGTGCACATGTACCGCTGCACTGCACGGCCAGCGGCAAGCTGTTCCTGGCCCACATGCCGCAGGAGCGGCGCGATCATTTGCTGCAGCACATGGCCTTGAGCCGCATGACAGCCAGCACGCTGACCAGCGCACAGGCGTTGCGCGAAGAGTGCTTGGCGATCGCGGCGCAAGGCTTCTCGCTGGACCGTGAAGAGTTCGTCGACGGCCTGGTGGCTGCCGCCGTGCCGGTACGCGACAGCACAGGCCAGGTACGCGCAGCGCTGGCGGTGCACGCACCTACGGCGCGCTTGTCACTGGAGAAGGCTCAGTCGCATCTGCCGCTTTTGTACGCGGCGGCGGCGCGCATGGGCGCTTTGCTGTAGCGGCCACGACCCGCGCCAGACTCAATGCCTTGCCCCGTGACAGCACCGCCCCTTGTCGGCCTGCATGTATCTCGTACTCATCCACTACGCGCACCCCCATAACGGCGAAGACCACGCCCCACCCAGCATTGGTAGTAATATCCTGTTTATTACGACCGCTAAGGAAAAACCATGACCATGACGATCAAGCTGTCCCCCGACATGGAGCAGCAATTGCGCCAGCGCAGCGCTGCGCGAGGCGAACCCGCCAGCGTTTTGATACGCGAAGCATTGGCTGAGTATCTGGTGGCGTATCCGGTGGACGAGGCCTCTGCATACGCGCTAGGTGTTGGCCTGTTTGGCCGCCACTACGCATCGCCTGACTTGGCCAGCCAGCGTAAAGCGGCCCTGGCGGAGGTCTGGACAGCTCGCAACGCAGCGCGAAAGCGCTGAGCCACATGGCTGATCGGCGCAACCCATCGGTGCAAGGCCTGGCGTCGGCCAGCGCAGGCAAGCCGCCCATCGTTGGCGCCCTGATTGACAGCGGGCCACTGATCGCGCTGTTCAACGGCACAGACCACTGGCACGAGCCCGTGGTGAGTTGGCTGCGCGCCCATCAGCAAGTTCGCCTGCACAGCACCTGGCCCGTCTTGACCGAGGTCTGCACGCTGCTGGCGCGGCGCATCCACAACGACGCAGCCTTGGACTTCCTGCGCTGGGTGGACAGAGGCGCCATTGCCGTCGATCAACCCCAGGCCAGCAGCCTGGCCGAAGTGCTGCAAATCAGCCAGCGCTTCGCCGACCTGCGCTTCGACCTGGCAGATGCCTCGATTGCCGAGGCCGCAAAACGATTGAGGCTGAAAGCGATCCTGAGCATCGACGCTGACTTCGACGTCTATCGCGACGCCAAGGGCCAGCCCTTGCTGAACTTGTTGCGCGCTTGAGTTCCATCATCTGAGGCAACGCCGCAGATGATCGAAAACTTTCATCTCAAGTTCCAGGTCAGGCCTCGTGGTGCACAGCGGCTGGCGCCGCGAACATCGCTTCGACGCGGGCCGCCCCACTCACCCGATCAGCCCACCGTTTGGTAGTACAGGTTCTGCGTGTGCTGGCCTTCGGCAAAGAAGCTCCAGCGCTCAGCCAGCAGACCCACGTACTGCAGCAAAAAGGCCAGCACCAGCCAGACCAAGGGTGCAGCGCTGACAGCGGCCAGCAGCAGCAACGCTACCGGCACCACAAAACCCAACAGCCCTGCTGCCCAGCGGATGCTGCGCACGGCCTGCGGCGTACGGCCATGGAAGAACTCGCGGGTGTTGAAGCTGCCGCCCATCAAGCCCTGAGACTTCTGCTGGATCTTGGGGTGGCGTACGCCAATGGCGGTTTGCAGCGTGGTCTTAGGCACCAGGCTCAGGTTGCGCCACAAGGCCCAGCCGCGCGTGGCTGCGCCCAGCAGCGTGGTCAGCAAGGCTGCTTGCACGTACACCTTCAACAACTCAGGCGCAGCCCAGGCCGCCAACGCGGCCGCCAACACAAAGCCTGAGGCCAAGCCCAGCACCAGATAGTTCAGCGGCGTGACCGGATGTGCCCATTGACGAATGGCGTGCACCGCCGCGTAGATCATGCCGGTGCACAGGTACAGCCCCAAAGCCAGCACGGCACCCAACAAGCCCAGGCCCCAGGTGGGCCACTGCAGCGCATGTGCCAGACCCCAGGCAAACACCGTGGCCATGAAGATCGGCAGCAGAATCACTTCTCTGGACAGCCAAGACGTGCGCCACATCGCCATCGAGCGCCAAGCCCGCAGCGGTCGGCCCAGATGGAAGACCGCAGCCACCAGGCCGGCCGCGCTGAGCACCAACACCATCGCCGCGCCCACCATGAACGGATAGGCCGACAAGTCCAGCGCACCCGTGGCCACCGCCACATCGGCGGCAAACAGGGCCAGAAACAAGCCCTGCGCTGCGCCTGCCAGGGTGGTGAAGAAGATCATCGAATAGGGAGGACGCATGGCTTGCCTTCAATGTTCCCAGTCGGCCGAAATCGGCGCGCCACCAGTGGCCGGCTCGCGGCCCTCCAGGCGCAGCGGGTTGACCTCTCGCACCACCTGTTGGGGGTCAGTGTTGGCCTGGGTGGTGCGCCGCGGCAGGTAATGGTTGGCAGGCAAGGTGCCCAACTCCGGCATCAGCGGATACCCGCCACGCTCACGGATTGCAATCGAGACCTCTGACTCCGGATCGTGCACATCGCCAAACAATCGGGCGTTGGTCGGGCAAGCCATCACGCAAGCCGGTTTGCGCTCAGCCACAGGCAGCGTCTTGTCGCTGATGCGGTCTACGCACAGCGTGCACTTGGTCATCACCTGGCGCTTTTCGTCCAGCTCGCGCACGCCGTAAGGGCAAGCCCAGGCGCAATAGCTGCAGCCGATGCACTTGTCGTAATCGACCAGCACGATGCCGTCTTCCTCACGCTTGTAGCTGGCACCGGTGGGGCACACCGGCACACAAGGCGGGTCTTCGCAATGCAGGCAGCTCTTGGGAAAGTGCACCGTCTGGGTGTTGGGAAATTCACCCACCTCAAAGGTTTGTACCCGGTTGAAGAAGGTGCCGGTGGGGTCGGCGTCGTAAGGGTTCTCGTCCACCAGCGGGCCGGCAGAGCCCGAGGTGTTCCACTGCTTGCAGCTGGTGACGCAGGCGTGGCAGCCCACGCAGACGTTGAGGTCGATGACCAGGGCGAGTTGAGTCAAGGCTGTCTCCTTCTCAGATTCGTTTCAGGCAGCTTCACGCTGCCCATCACTTGCTGATGCCGGCAAACCAGGCGCGCCAGCGCGGCACCGTCTGGGCCGTGCCCGGCAACGCTGGGGTGCTGCTGAACTGTGGCCAACTCTGGGCGGCTTCATCTTTGGCAGCAGCGCGGATGCGCACGCGCACGTCGTACCAGCCGGCTTGACCCGTGATGGGGTCGGCGTTGGACACTTTGCCGCCATTGGCGCTGGTCAGTTCTTCGCTGATCAAGTGGTTCAGCAAGAAGCCCTTCTCAGACTCATCGGCCTTGTCGGTCAAAGACCAGGCGCCTTTGCTCTTGCCGATCGCGTTCCAGGTCCACACCGTGCCCGGCTCGACTGCCTCGCTGTAGCGGCACAGGCAGCGCACCTTGCCCCACTGCGACTCGACCCACATCCAGCCACCGTCTTCGATGCCCTGGGCCTGCGCTGTCTTCGGGTTCACGAACAAGAAATTGTGGCTGTGGATCTGCCGCAGCCAGGGATTCTGCGAATCCCAGGAGTGGTACATCGCCATCGGCCGCTGCGTCACTGCAGCCAGAGGGTAAGCTGCCTTGTCGCTGCTTTGCACTTCCAGCGGCTCGTACCAGAACGGCAGTGGGTCGAAGTAAGTGGCGACGCGGTCACGCAGCGCCTCGGGCGGTTGGCGCCCTTGGCCTTTGCCCTGCGCCGCCAACCTGAAGCGCTGCATGAATTCGGAGTAGATGTGGATCGTGATCGGGTCCAGGTCGCGCCGCAGGCCGACCTTCTGTGCCCACTCCAGATAGCCGCGGTTCCAGTTGCGCATGTACTGGTGCTCGGGCGGCATGCTGTAGTGGTGCACGCAGTTGTTGGCGGCGTACTGCTCCCACTGCTTGGGATTCGGCTCGCCACGCAAGGATTGGTCGCCATTCTTGCCGCGCCAGCCGGTCAGAAAGCCGATGCCCGAGCCAGGCGCTGTTTCGTAATTGACGATGAAGTCGGTGTAGCCCTTGTACTTGCGGCCACCGTCGGCGTTGATGAAGGCGGGCAGATGCAAGCGGCCCGCCAATTCGACCAGCACTTCTTGAAACGGCTTGCACTGGCCCAGCGGTGGCAATACCGGCACCCGCACCGAGTCACAAGGCCCGTCGTATTCGCTGATCGGCCTATCCAGCATCGACATTGCGTCGTGCCGCTCCAGGTAGGTGGTGTCGGGCAGGATCAGATCAGCAAAAGCGGTGGTCTCGCTCTGGAAGGCATCACACACCACGATGAACGGGATCTTGTATTCACCGTCTTCGCGTTTGTCCACCAGCATCTTGCGCACTTCGCTGGTGTTCATCGTGCTGTTCCAGGCCATGTTGGCCATGAACAGCATCAAGGTGTCGATCGGGTACGGGTCGCCGCGCCAGGCGTTGGTGATGACGTTGTGCATCAAGCCGTGGGCCGAGAACGGGTACTCCCAAGAGAATCCCTTGTCGATGCGCACCGGCTGGCCTTGATCGTCCACACACAGGTCGGCAGGTGTCTCGACCCAACCCAGCGGCGGCGCATCCAGCGGCGTGTTGGGTTTGATGCTGGCCGGCCCCTTGGGTGGCCGTGCGTTGGGCGGCACAGCGCGCGGGTAGGGTGCCTTGTGCCTGAAGCCACCGGGCCGGTCGATGGTGCCCAGCAAAGACATCAGGATCGACAAGGCCCGGATACTTTGAAAACCATTGCTGTGCGCTGCCAGACCACGCATCGCGTGGAAGGCGACCGGGTTGCCTTTGACGCTCTTGTGTTTGCGACCCCAGAAGTCGGTCCACGCGATCGGCAGCTCGATGCTCTGGTCGCGCGCAGTGACACCCATCTCGTGCGCCAGCGCGCGAATCCTGGCGGCTGGGACGCCGGTGATCTCTTCGGCCCACTCGGGCGTACAAGACCGTACCCGTTCTTCGAGCAGCTGAAAGGCCGGTTTGACCGGCGTGCCATCCGGCATCGCATACTCACCAAACAAACGCGGGTCGCTGCCTTCGGCATGGTCGGCGACAGGCTTGCCCTGCTCACGGTCCCACCACATGAAGTTGTGGTGGCGCAGCGGGTTGATGACGTCGCCTTCAGGGTTGCGCATCATCATGCCGAAGTCATCCGAAGCTTCGTCCTGATTGACCAACTGGCCGGCGTTGGTGTAGCGGGTGACGAAATCGCGGTCGTACAGGCCCAGCGTTATCAACTCACGGATCAGCGCCATGATCAGCGCGCCGTCGGTGCCCGGGCGGATCGGAATCCACTCGTCGGCAATGGCCGAGTAACCGGTGCGAATCGGGTTGATGGCGATGAATCGCCCCCCATTGCGCTTGAACTTGGACAGCATCGCCTTCATCGGGTTGCTGTGGTGGTCTTCGGCGGTGCCGATCATCACAAAAAGCTTGGCGCGCTCCAGATCGGGGCCACCGAACTCCCAGAACGAGCCCCCGATGGTGTAGATCATGCCGGCGGCCATGTTGACCGAGCAAAAGCCGCCATGCGCCGCGTAGTTGGGGGTGCCAAACTGGCGCGCAAACAGGCCCGTCAGCGCCTGCATCTGGTCGCGGCCGGTGAACAACGCAAACTTCTTGGGGTCGGTGGCGCGCAGGTGCGACAAGCGCTTCTCGAGGATCAAAAAAGTCTCGTCCCAGGAGATCGGCTCGTACTGGCCGCTGCCCCGCTCGGTGCCGGCCTTGCGCTTGAGCGGCTGCGTCAGCCGAGCCGGCGAGTACTGCTTCATGATGCCGGACGAGCCCTTGGCGCACAGGATGCCCTTGTTCAGCGGGTGATCCGGGTTGCCTTCGATGTAACGCACCTGTGGGCCTTGGCCGCTGTCGCGCAAGTGCACCCGGATGCCGCAGCGGCAGGCGCACATGTAGCAGGTGGTGGTCTTGACCTCGGTGGTCGATCCCGGTGCAGGATCACCTGTGGGGTCATGCAACGGGGCCGTGGCTGGGCTTGTCATGGGTTGTGCTTCCTGTGCGCTGCGCGTCAACGGGCATCGTAGGCAGCACTGCTGAAACATAAAAGCGGATAATTCGGTTCACGATGATCGATAAATCCGGTCAACCCATTGCTGCCAGGCTGCGCCTGAACCTGCGCCAGCTCGAAGTCTTTGTGGCCACCGCACGCGCGGGCAGCACGCATGGTGCCGCACTGCGCATCGCCCGCTCACAATCAGCCGCCAGTGCGGCATTGGCAGAGCTTGAAACCGCACTGCAAACGCCGCTGTTCGATCGCGTCGGCCGCCGCTTGGTGATCAACGAAAGCGGCCTGGCGCTGCTGCCGGGCGCCATCGCACTGCTCGATCAGGCCACTGAACTGCAAGCCCTGTTTGCCACCGAGCAACACACGCCCTTGCGCCTGGCCGCCAGCCTGACCATCGGCGAATACCTGCTGCCCGAGATCATCGCGCGCTGGAAGGCCGAGCATCCGGACAGCCCGGTCTCACTGAGCATCGGCAACACCAGCAAGGTCATCGAAGCGGTGGCGGCCATGGAAGTCGAAGTGGGCTTCATCGAAGGGCCACAAACCCACCCGCAGTTGAAGATGCAACGCTGGCTGGAAGACAAACTGACCATCGTCACGGCGCCCACCCACGCGCTGGCCCAAGGCAGCGCCAGCCACCGCCAGCTCTCGGAAGCCACCTGGATCATGCGTGAACCCGCTTCTGGCACCCGCCAAGCCGCTGATGCCTGGCTGCTGAACCACCTGGGGGAGCTGAGTGTTCAGTACGAGCTGGGCAGCACCGAAGCCATCAAACGCCTGGCCGCATCCGGCATGGGCCTGGCCTGTGTGTCGGTCCACGCCGTGGGCGCCGAGTTGACGCTGGGCAGTTTGGTGGAAGTGCGCACCCGGCTGCCCCGCTCGCGCCGCCGGCTGACGATCGCCACCCGGCGCGACAAGCGGCTGGGCCGCTCTGCGCAAGGGTTCTTGCGCTATTGCTCAGTCTGAAACCCGACCAGACTGAGCGCCGTCCCCAGCCACCGATTCGCCGGAGTTTGCTGGATGCTCAACACTGTCTGCTGCTGCCTTTGGCCATGAACTTGGCCTTGAACTCGGCCTTGACCTCTACCATTGCCCTGGCCCTGGCCACGGCAACCACGACCTGGCGCTGAACCCCGACACCACACGCGATGATCGTCAAGCGGCTGAACACGGTGCGGACGGCATCATTTCCGACCGGCCGGACCTGGTGCAGCAGGAAGTACGCAGGCGCGAGAAGCTGAGTGGCGTGCCCACGCCGCCCAGGTGAATCAGACGGTGTCTTGCGACCCCACCGACAACACACCCAGCGCCACCGAAGCGAGCCGCGCCATCTGCGAATCAGCGCGCGAGGTCAGCACCACCGGCACCTTGGCACCCAGCACCAAGCCTGCGCATTCAGCACCGGCGGCGTAAACAAAACTCTTGTAGAGCATGTTGCCGGCATTGAGGTCAGGCATCAGCATCAGGTCCGCATCGCCAGCCACTTTGGACTCGATCCTCTTGATGCGCGCGGCCTCGGCAGAAAAGGCGTTGTCAAAGCCGAACGGCCCTTCCACCACCGCCCCTGGCCAGGCCCCTTGCGAGGCTGCCTGCACCAGCGCCTGGGCATCCAGCGTGGCCGGGATGTGGGGGCTGACTGTTTCGACGGCCGTCACGATGGCTACTTTCGGTGCGGGCGTGCCCAGCTTTTGCAACAGCTCCACCGCATTGGCCAGGATGTCGCGCTTGGTCTCGATGTCCGGCGCGATGTTGACCACACAGTCAGCCAAAGCCAGCAGCTTGTGATACCTCGGCAGATCAAAGAGGAAAGCATGGCTGATGCGTCGCGAGCCACGCAACCCAAGGGCCTTGTCGACGACCGCCGACATCAGCTCGTCGGTGTGCAGACTGCCCTTCATCAACATCGCCACCGTACCGTCGCGTGCCATGGCCACGGCGCGCTTTGCAGCAGCCGGCCCGCCCGTGGCGGTGGCTTCAATCTGCAGCGCCGTGATATCCAGTCGTGCAGCCTCAGCCGCACGCTGAATCTCGTCACGCGCTCCGATCAAGATCGGCCGCGCGATCCCGGCTTGATGCACAGCCAGTGCAGCTTGCAGCGCCAGGCTGTCGCCAGGGTGCACCAGACCCAGGACCGGCAAGCGGCTCGCCTGGCGCTGGGCCTGGGCCTGGGCCTGGGCCCGCTTCAGCAGAGCAGCCAGCCGCGGATGTGCCACCACGTCGCCGGCGGCATGGACCTCAGACATGGGACTCAAACACGGGCCTCAGACATGGGCCTCAGGCACGGGCCTCAGACATAGTCCTTGTACTTGTCCAGCAAACGCACAGGCTTGGACAGCGCGTCACGCCTGAACGGGTCGCCCAGCTCACGGGTGCACATGATCTCGATGACGCAGGTCTTGCCTTCGTTCATCTGCATGTCCACCGCCTTCTTCAGGGCCGGGCCCACGTCTTCGAGCTTGTCGACGACGATGCCTTCTGCACCCATGGCTTTGGCCATCGTCGACCAGCTCTCGTTTTCCAGCTCGGCGGCGACGAAGCGGCGGTTGTAGAAATCGACCTGGTTCTTCTTCTCAGCCCCCCACTGCCGGTTGTGGAAGACGACGGCAGTGACCGGGATGTCGTGGCGCACAGCAGTCAACACTTCGACCATGCTCATGGCCCAGGCGCCGTCACCTGCGTAGGCGATGGCGGGCCGATCAGGGGCTGCAAGCTTGGCGCCGATGATGGTGGGCAACGCGTAGCCGCAATTGCCAAAGCTCATCGGTGCGAAGAAGCTGCGTGGCTCTTCAAACCGCAGGTAGCTGTTGGCCACCGAGTTGATGTTGCCGATGTCGGTCGAGACCATGGCGCGCTTGGGCATGGCTTTCTCAAGCTCACGCAGCACCTGGCGCGGGTGCAGGTAGTCACCGCCATTGAAAGTCTTCTCTTTTTTGTTCTGCTCGATCATGTCGAGGCTGAAAGCGTCTTTCTCGTGGGTCCAATCGTTCAGCTCTTTTTCCCAGGCGTCTTTCTCGGCCTTGATCCTGGCGGCGCGCTCAGCCTTGGTGGCGTCGCAGGCCAATGTCTTGCCGTTCAAGCGCTTGCTCAACTCAGCAGCAGTGGCCTTGGCGTCACCGCAGATGCCGACGGTGATCTTCTTGACCAGACCCAGGTTGGTGTGGTCGGCCTCGACCTGGATGATCTTGGCCGTTTTGGGCCAGTAGTCCAGACCGTGTTGCGGCAAGGTGCCGAAGGGCCCCATGCGCGAGCCAAGCGCGATCACCACGTCGGCCTGCGCGATCAACTTCATGGCCGCCTTGGCGCCCTGGTAACCCAGGGGGCCGGCCCACAGCGGATGGCTGGCCGGGAAAGCGTCGTTGCGCAGATAGCCGGTCACCACCGGCGCGCCCAGGCGCTCAGCCAGCGCCTTGCACTCTTCCACCGCATTGCCCATCACCACACCGCCGCCGGCCAGGATGACCGGGAACTTGGCGCTGGCCAGCAGCTCAGCCGCAGCCTTCAAGGTCTCTTCGCCACCGGCGCCGCGCTCGACGCGCATCGGCTTGGGAATCTCGCACTCGATCTCGCCGTAGAAGTAGTCGCGCGGGATATTCAGCTGCGTCGGGCCATTGTCGCTGAGCGCGCGGTCAAAGCAGCGCGCGGTGTACTCGGCCATGCGCCTGGGATGTGTCACATGGCCTTGGTAACGGGTGAACTCCTGGAACATCGGCAACTGGTTGGCTTCTTGAAAACCACCCAGACCGATGCCGGTGGTGCCGGTCTCGGGCGTGATCATGACCACCGGGCTGTGCGCCCAATAGGCTGCGGCGATGGCGGTCACGCAGTTGCTGATGCCGGGGCCGTTCTGGCCAATGACCACACCGTGGCGGCCTGAAACCCGGGCGTAGCCATCGGCCATGTGGGCTGCACCTTGCTCGTGCACCACCGGGATCAGACGGATACCGGCAGGCGCAAAGATGTCCATCGCATCCATGAAAGCCGAGCCCATGATGCCGAACATGTCGGTCACGCCATTGGCAACCAGCGTCTCGACAAAAGCCTCGGAGGGCGTCATTTTCTGGACGCCGCTGACGGCGGTGCGGGTGTCGGTCGGGGTCTGGCTCATCGAAGTCTCCTGGAGCTCGGGGTGAAAGGCCTGAATACGGAGTTCCAAATAGGGAACCCTGGATACGGAATCAAATGTTCCGCTTTTTAAAACTGAATTGAACTGTATCCATCCAACGCGTAAAAGTCAAAACCAATCTCACTTATTGGAACGATTACAGTGATATTGCGGAATGCAGCTATCATCTGCCCATGAAAAACACGCTGAAACTTTCGGCTGCCCCCGTAGAGATCAACGGCGAGACCCCGACCTTGCGACTGTTTGCGCTGCTGGAAGTGATCGCCGCCAGGGACGAGTTCCAGTCCCTGCAAAGCCTGGCCGAAAAGACGCAAATCCCCAAGCCCAGCCTGCACCGCATGCTGCAGCAGCTGGAGACTGCGGGCCTGCTGACACGCAGCGCCGACAACCGCCATTACGCAACCGGCACGCGACTGCGCCGCCTGGCGCAGAACCTGCTGCTCAATGACACTTTTCACGGCGCGCGCCATGGTGTGCTGCGCGCGCTGGTCAACGAGGTCGGCGAGAGCTGCAACCTGACAGCGCTCAGCGGCAACGAGGTCATCTACCTGGACCGCGTCGAAACCCCGGCACCGCTGCGCTTTTATCTGCACTCGGGCTCGCGGGTGCCGGTGCATTGCTCTGCCAGCGGCAAGGTCTTCCTGGCCGGCATGACACCTGCCCAGCGCCAACGCTTGCTGGCCCATGTGCCGCTGGAGGCCTTCACCCCCAAGACTCTGACTGATCTGTCCGCGCTTGAAGAAGAGCTCAAGGCCGTCAAGCGGCAGGGCTTTGCGGTCGACAACGAAGAGTTTCTGCCGGGCCTGTTGTGCGTGGCGGTCCGGGTACCCCAGTCAGCCGGCCGCTCCAACCTGTGCGTGGCAGTGCAAGCGCCGACGATGCGGCTGAACGCAGAGCAAGCGCTGAAGCTGCTGCCAGCGCTGCAGCGTGCAGCCGATGCGCTGAGCCGCATCGACCCGGGCGCTGACCAGCAGCCACAGAACCATCAGCGCGCATGAATAACATTTGAATGACAGATGAAAGGCGCAGCCCCATGCGGCAAAGCAAAACTGCCGGCGGAGACCCACAGATGTCAGATTTGATGGCCATGCGGCCGACCTGCCTGGTCTCGGCGCGCGCTGTGTTCGGCATCGACACCGAACTGCAGGTGCCAGCCTTTGCCGAACGCGACGAGCATGTGCCGGAGATCGATACCAGCTACCGCTTCAACCCCGCTGTGACGCTGGCGCTGTTGGCAGGCTTTGAGCGTGACCGACGCGTCATGGTGCAAGGCCTGCATGGCACCGGCAAGTCCACGCACATCGAGCAAGTGGCGGCACGCTTGAACTGGCCCTGCGTGCGCGTCAACCTCGACGGGCATGTTTCGCGCCTGGATCTGGTGGGCAAAGACGCCGTGGTGCTGCGCGACGGCCAGCAAGTGACCGAGTTTCAGGAAGGCATCGTGCCCTGGTCGTTGCAGCGGCCGGTGGCGCTGATCTTTGACGAGTACGACGCCGGGCGCCCTGAGGTCATGTTCGTGATCCAGCGCATCCTGGAGCGTGACGGCCAGTTCACGTTGATGGACCAGAGCCGCGTGCTGCGCCCGCACCCCTTCTTTCGCCTGTTTGCCACCGCCAACACGGTGGGCCAGGGCAACCTCAATGGCCTGTACCACGGGGCGCAGCGCCTGAACCACGCGCAGATCGACCGCTGGAACATCGTCGTGGCGCTGAACTACCTGCCCCGCGCTGAAGAGGTCGCCATCGTGCAAGCCAGGGTGCCGGCCTACGCAGATGCAGCAGGGGCCGAACTCGTCAACGCCATGGTGGCTGTGGCCGAGCTGACACGCCAGGGCTTCAAGGTCGGCGATCTGTCGACGCTGATGTCGCCGCGCACCGTCATCACCTGGGCAGAGAACATGGAGATCTTCCGCGATCCCGGTCTGGCCTTCAGGCTGTCTTTCGTCAACAAGTGCGACGAGGCTGAGCGGCCGATCGTGGCCGAGTATTTTCAGCGCTGCTTCCACCGCGAGCTGGAAGAGTCACACGCGCTCAGGACCACTTCCACATGAGCCCAGCGCAGCCCGCGGCAGCCAGCATCACCCGGCAGCAGCAGCCCATCGACGACCTGTGCGCAGCCGCGATCCGGGCGATCACTGGCGAGGCTGCATTGCACTTCAGGGGCCGCAGCTTGTACCGCGGTGACCGGGCCTTGCCGCCCTTCGCGCCGCACCTCAGCCCGACCCCGCAGAGCGACGACTTCAGCTCGTTTCGCGGCGCAGCAGATGCGATGGCCTTGCGCTTGCGTTTCAGCGACGCTGCTGTGCACAAACAACTGTGCCCCCCTGCTGCACTGCCCCGCCTGCTGTTCGAGATGCTCGAGCAGTTTCGCGTCGAGGCCCTGGCGCCAGCAGACATGCCCGGCCTGGTGCACAACCTGCGCCACCGCTTCGAAGCCTGGTCGCTGGAGTTCTTCTACAGCGGCCTGACGGAGAGTGCGCGTGGCATCTTGCTGTACACCGTCGCTCAGGTCTGCCGCGCCAAAGTGACCGCGCAACCGGTGCTGCACGCCAGCGAAGACGCCATTGAAGCCACCCGGATGGCCGTGGTACCCAGCCTGGGCGGCGCACTGGCAGGCTTGCGACGCAGCCGCCACAAACAAAGCCTTTATGCCGAACACGCGCTGCAGATTGCCGAGAAAGTGAACGCGATGTTCATTGCCGGCGAGGCAGATGAAACACGGCCACGAGGCACAGATGCGGCCCATGATGCACAGGACGCAGACAAGCCCGCACTGTTCAACCTCCGAATGGATTTCGAGGCCGACAGCGACCCGGTTTTCAGCGCCGCCAACAGCGGCCAAAGCCGTTTGCTGGGCGAGTCGGCACTGGGCTATCGCATCTTCACCCAAGAGTTCGACACCGAAATCGATGCCGACAGCCTGGTGCGGGCTGCTGAACTGATCGAGTACCGCGAGCGGCTGGACAAACGCATCGAGCAGCAGGCCATTCAACAGGCCCGCCTGGCGCGGGATCTGCAAGCCGTTCTTTGCGCACCGCAGCGAGACGGCTGGTTGGGCGGCCAGGAAGAAGGCTACATCGACGGCCGCCAACTCAGCCGGTTGATCACCTCACCCGAGGAGCGCCGCCTGTTCCAGGTCGAACGGCAGACGCCGCAGCCCGAGGCAGCACTGAGCTTTCTGGTGGATTGCTCAGGCTCGATGCGTGAGCACATCGAAGCGGTGGCCACGCTGATAGACGTGATGGTGCGTGCGCTGGACCAGATCGGCGTCGCCAGCGAGGTGCTCGGTTTCACCACCCGTGCCTGGCAAGGCGGACGCGCCCAACGTGCCTGGCAACGCGCCGGCCGCCCCCCACACCCCGGGCGCTTGAACGAAACCTGCCACCTGGTATTCAAAGCCTACGACACACCCTGGCGGCGGGCCCGCCGGTCGATCGGCGCCATGCTCAAGGCCGACCTGTTCCGCGAGGGCGTGGACGGCGAAGCGGTGCGCTGGGCGGCGCAGCGGCTGGTGCAAAAGCACGACGGGCGCAGGCTGCTGTTGGTGGTCTCCGACGGCAGCCCGACCGATGGCGCCACCGCGCTGGCCAACGATGTGCATTACCTCGATCACCACCTCAGCCAGGTCGTCAGCCAGTTGGCGGCGCAGGGCGAAGTCGAGGTTTACGGCGTCGGCGTGGGTCTGGACCTGAGCCCCTATTACCGCCACAACCGGGCCTTCGACCTGGCCCACTCGGTCAGCAACACGGTGTTGCGAGAGATCGTGTCGATGCTGGCCGCGGGCCCACGTCACCGGTCATGGCAATGAACCCGGCGCTGCGTGCTTCAGACCTTGGCCAACGGCAGGCGGTCCTTGCGGAATGCGTTCTTCACCAGGATCTTGCCGCCCTTGAACGTGAACACATCGACCATGCGCGCCTCGATGCGCGCGCCATCGAGCCGGGTGCCTGTGAACGTCGATTCGGAGATGCCCCGATCACCGGCCACCAGATGCTCGCCGTCCAGCCAGGCCGCATCGGGGCAGTTGAGCCAGGCCGCTTCGAAGCCTTCGCGCACGGCTTTGCGGCCCTTGAAACTGCGGCCCAGCAACTCGGGCCCGGCAACAGCATGAAACGCACATTCGTCGTGCATGAATCCCATCAGCGCTTCAATATCATGGCGGTTCCACGCGGCGTTGAAATCGATCAGGGTCTGGATGGTCACGGTAGGTTGAGAGGCTGTCATGGCGAGGATGATGAGTTTGCAAAGTGCGCAGCTTACGCTGAACCGGGACCGCGACAGAGGCCCTCCCGGCCAAACCGGCTGATGCCCCGCCAGGCAACACCACCCCTGCCCGCCCAAGAAAAATCAGGAACATCGTCATGAACTCGATGACACGCGCCGGCCCGGTACTACGCCCTTACGAACCGGCTTATGACCCGCTGGTCGATGCCACGCCTGGGCATGGCACAGCCTACGCGCCGTCCTATTGGGTCGCATCCGCGGGCGAACCGCCGCCAAACGACGGCCCGATCAGCGGCGATGTGGACGCTGAAGTGGTGGTCATCGGCTCCGGCTCGACCGGCCTGTCGACGGCGCTGTATCTGGCCCAAGACCACGGCATCCAGGCGCTGGTGCTGGAGGCCAACCAGACTGCCTGGGGCTGCTCCAGCCGCAGCGGCGGCCAAGGGCAAAACGCCAGCGGGCGCCTGTCACGATCGCAATGGATCGAACGCTGGGGCCTGGACGTGGCCAAGCGGCTGGACAGCGAGATCCGGCGTGGCTTTGACAACTTCAAACAGCTCACCCGCGAGATCGACTGCGAAGCCTTTGACGGCGGCCACCTGTACCTGGCGCACCGCCAGGAGAAGCTGAGCTGTCTGCGCCAGCTGGCTCAGCTGCGCAACGAGGTGTTTGGCTACGACACCCAGCTGCTGAGCGCTGGCGAAGTGCGCGAGCGCTACTGCGACGAGCGCGAGCAGGTGGGCGCGATGCTGGAAGCAGAAGGTGTGGGCATCCACCCGCTCAAGTTCAGCTTCGGTCTGCTGCGCAAGGCCCGCGCGCTGGGCGCCAAGGTGCATCCGGCCAGCCCCGTGCAGGGATGGACCACCATCAATGGCGTGCACCACCTGCGAACGCCTGGCGGTGTGGTGCGTGCCAAACGCGTGGTCGTGTGTACAGGTGGCTACACCGGCCAAGGCTTGCACCGCATGGTGCAGAACAAGATCTTGCCGATCCTGTCCAACTCGGTGGTCACGCGGGCATTGACCACCGAAGAAATGACGGCGTGCAATTTCAGGTCGAAGACCTTCATGACCGACACGCGCACGCTGCGCTTCTACTACCGCCTGCTGGACGGCAACCGGCTGCAACTGGGCAGCCGCAGTTCGATCACCGGGGCCGATGCCCAAGACCCCGTGCACCTGAAGCTGCTGACCGACGCCATCGCGCGCAAGTTTCCGCCGCTGGCCAACATCCGCATCGACCATTCGTGGTGGGGTTGGGTGGACGTCAGCCACGACATGATGCCGCGCATCACCCGGCCCGACCCCAGCCAGACCGTGTGGTACGCGGTGGGCTATGGCGGCAACGGGGTGTCGTTTTCGACTTGGGCCGGCAAACGCATTGCGCAACGCGCAGCCGGCAAAGATGTCGGCAATGATGTGGAGCAAGAGGTATTCAAGTTGCCGATCTACAGCACGCCGCTGGAGTATCCCAACATCTTCAACCAGGTGCAATCGGAAGCCTTTGCACCCTTCCGCCGCTTCGGCCAGTTCTTTCTCTACAAGTGGTATTGGCTGCAGGACGAGAAGTAAACCCCGGAGACAAAAATGAGCAAAAAACGTGTGGTGACCCAATTCGGCATGGGCACCTCGATCCGCAGCCGCAATTACACCGGGGCGGCTGCAAGAGCGATCCGTGATGCGCTGTGGCACAACTCGCTCAACGTGGCCGATGCTTTTGGCTTCCCGCGCGAGGCGATGATCATTGACGTTGAAATCGGCGTGCAACAGCCTGAAGCGGTGGACTGCGCTGCGCTGCTCAAGGTCTTCCCTTACGGCCAGCCCTCGGTCAAGGTGGTCAAAGGCGGGCTGGACATCCCCAGGCGTGACAAAGAGGGTTTCAGCGTGGTGGCCAATGCCGCCGTGATGGTGTCGTTTGACATGGAGCGCAACGATGGCTGAGCAACGCACCACACAGAAACCCGGCGCAGAAAAACGAACCGAAGAAAAGCGCATCATTCTTGAAATGGGTGCCGGCAACGATCTGTACGGCATGGACTACACCAAAGCCGCCTGCCGGGCGGTGCAGGATGCGCTGCACCACTCGTCGATCGTGCTGTTCAAATCGCTGGGCTATGACCACCAACAGATGCGCGTGCAGGTGACCATTGGCGTGCAGGAGCCCGACAAGCTCGACTGCGCCAGAGTTGCCGCCGAGTTGCCACGCGGCCGCGCCGAAGTCACCGCTGTGTTTGGCGGCTTGAATGTGCACGATGCAGA